>Ga0209639_1003024_pt1 | contig 11891 bp, 12 predicted proteins | sample EPASupsiteHSE605_FD_187268 | JGI IMG/M metagenome (GOLD analysis project Ga0209639, IMG submission 187268) | Bioremediated contaminated groundwater from EPA Superfund site, New Mexico - Sample HSE6-05 (SPAdes) (version 2) | ecosystem: Environmental > Aquatic > Deep subsurface > Groundwater >...
GAAAACCGGTCGGTACCCAGAAACACTGCCCTGGCCGGGATTTTTTATAACACCAGACAAATTGAGTCGTGGGGATCGGGATTTCCCAGAATCTTCAGTGAATCTGAAAAACATGGCGAAGTCACCGTTTCAATGAAGCATGTCGATAATTTTTTTGTTGTTTCTTTCATAAAAAAGGTGACGGAAAAACCTGAAGTGAAGAAGAAATACGATGTTTTTAATGATCCGGCTGATGTTGAGTACAAACCGCTGAAACCGGTATTTTCATTGCCTCAGATTGCCGGGTTGAACAAACCTCAGTTGCTGGTGTACAAAACAATTTGTGCCAACCCGGGTGTGATGGCCAAGGATTTATCGGTCATGCTGCAGATTCCCTTCGGATCAATCGACCGGCATGTGAGGGTTTTACTGAAAACCGGCTACATTGTTCGCAAAGGGAGTAAAAAAACCGGCGGCTATGTGGCTGTAAAATAAATTAAGTTGAGCGAAACCGGAATACTTCGCTCAGCTTTATTAATTTTGTTTGTCAATACAACGTTGGTGAAGAAGATTCTTGTTTTATGTCCTTACCCCGAAAACTGCGCTCCAAGCCAACGCCTGAAGTATGAGCAGTATTTTGGCGAGTTCCGCAAAGCGGGTTTTGATGTTACCGTGTCTTCTTTCGTAAACCGGGGATTCTGGAAAATCATTTATAGACCCAATCATTGGCTGGCTAAGGCGTTTTATACCTGCTGCGGTTATTTGCACCGCACAATGGATATATTCCGTTTGAGACGTTACGACATCGTATATGTGCATTTATGGGTTACGCCTCTCGGATTTCCTTTCTACGAATGGCTTGTAAAGCGATTCTCGCGTGCAATGGTGTACGATATTGATGATATGATTTTTCTCGGACATTCAAGTCAGGCCAATCATATGCTGCAAAATCTGAAAGGCAGGAAAAAGATGTCATATCTGATGAAGTCAGCTAATCATGTTATCACAAGTACGCCTGCGCTTGAAGAGTTTGCCCGGAAATACAACAATCAGGTTTCGGATATTCCCACCACATTGCAGGTTGATCGGTTTACACCTAAAACCAATTATGAGATAAAAGACGAACTCATTCTCGGGCATAGTGGCAGCCACAGTACTTCGAAATATCTGAAGTCAATTGAGCCGGTGTTTGAGAAATTGCTGCAATCGGGTATAAAATTCAAAGTGCTGGTAACGGGTGATGCTGATTTCTGTTTTTCAAACCGCGAAATACCGGTTGAAAGTAAAGCCTGGTTTGCCGAAGACGAGGCGAGTGATTTATTGCAAATGGATGTCGGTTTATATCCGCTCACCGATGAACCCTGGGTGTATGGGAAACGGGGTGGAAAGGCGCTTTTGTATATGGCTGCCGGATTACCGGTGATTGCCACTGCCATTGGCACTAATTCAGAAACCTTCAGCGACGGTAATACGGCGTTGCTGGTAAAAGTGAATGACGTGGACGGATGGGTTGATGCTATTACAAAACTATCAGCAGACGAGTCTTTACGTCGCAGGCTGGGCACAGCTGCCCGAAATGCGGTACATGCACAGTTTTCGGTGGCAGCCAATAAGGACAAATATTTAAAAGTTCTTAATCAGGCAATTACAAAACAAACACAGGTCTGAAAAGAAATTTTTGACAAATATTTCCATCTTCACTATTTTTCAGAATAAATTTTTATATATTTGCCGACTTTTTTAGACTAAGTATCTAAGAAAGGCGAAAAATTTGATTTTTGCGTTGAAATATTTAATTTTTGCAACAAAAGGGAGGATATTATGTATTGGACTTTAGAACTTGCTTCCAAACTCGAAGACGCTCCATGGCCGGCCACCAAAGAGGAGCTGATTGATTTTGCCATCCGCTCGGGAGCTCCCATGGAATTAATCGATAATCTTAAAGAAATTGAGGACGACGAGGAAGTTTTTGAAAGCATCGAGGATCTTTGGCCAGATTACCCGACAAAAGACGATTTTTTCTTCAACGAAGATGAATACTAAAATTTCAAGCCGCTTTAATGCGGCTTTTTTTATCACTGTTGCTATTTTGTAAAAGTTATTTCCATTTATATTACATAGAATATTTATATTTGAAGTGTAAAAAAATCTGTTGGAAAATTCAACCGCAAATATCGCTCAGTCTTTAAGCAAATCCGCTTTCGAAGATTTGTTCCGCAAGGAATTCAAAGGACTGGTGTATTTTTCGATGAAGTACGTGAAGGATATGGATGCTGCCCGCGGTATAGTGCAGGATGCTTTTATTATGTTGTGGGACAAACGCGACAGCATGGATATGGCCCGTAATCCGAAATCGTATCTCACAACGACCATCTACACGCGTTCGCTCAACTATCTGCGCGACAACAAAAAATTTGACAAGAATATTGTTGAATTCGAAGAGTTGCTCGATTCAGGCTCGCAGAGCGCCGATTCGGCTTTGCTGGGCAAAGAATTAAAGACAAAAATCGATGAGGCCGTCAACGAGCTTCCGGAAAAATGTCGCGAAGTATTTATGCTCAGCCGTTTCGAAAACATGAAATATCAGCAGATTGCAGACACCTTGCAGATTTCAGTTAAAACAGTGGAGGCACAAATGTCGAAAGCTTTGGCACATCTTCGGTCGAGGCTGGGGCCTTATCTGCCGGTGCTGTTGCTCATGCAGTGGGGCTTTCAGGAAATGTTCAGGTTTTTCAACAACTAAATAAGGGTAAACATTGTCTCAGGTGTAATAGAAAAGAAGAAACACGAAAATGAACTCCGACAACACATATCATATTTCACTCATCAACCGCTATCTGGCGGGTGAAGCCTCGGAGAAGGAAATATCGGAGCTGTCGGACTGGCTGCTGGCCGATCCTGAGAATAAAAAGCTGTTTGCTGAGCATAAAAAAATCAACGATGCGGTGATGCAGGAAATGATCGAAAGCAAAGTTGACCTCGATGCAGAATGGGATATTATTCAGAAAAAAATAGTGCAACATGGCGGAAAGTCGGTTGCGTTTGTTCCTGAAAAGAAAAACCCGATGCGGATTATCTGGCGGGTGGCAGCCGGACTTGTTTTGCTTCTGACCATCGGATTTTTACTGAAGATGATTATCTTCGATCAGCCTGAACAGAAACAGATTATTGCCAGCACCGGTGTGATTGAAGCTACCCTACCCGACGGAACCAGCATCACACTCAATAAAGGATCTGTTCTTTCCTACCCCGAACAATTCGCCGGCGATCTACGCGAAGTTGAGCTGAAAGGCGAAGCTCACTTTTCGGTAAAACATAATCCTGCCATGCCGTTTATTGTGTCGGCGGGCGATTTGCGTGTTGAAGTGCTTGGAACAAAATTCTACATCAACACCCATGCGCCGGGCGGAAAAATTCAGGTGATTCTGCTCGAAGGAAGTGTGGCAACCTATTATAAAGACTCACCCGAAAACAAAACCATTCTGAAACCGGGCGAGAAAGCCGAATTTACGCCAACCACCAAAAAAATTGAGACCACCACGAAATATGAAAAATATTTTATGGTGTGGAAAACACGCAGCATGAAATTCGAAAATGAGCGCCTCGACCGCGTTGTTTACACTATTTCGCGTGCATACAATCAGAAAATTACACTGGTCAATCCGGCCATTGGAAATTGCAGACTCACTGTATCATTCGAAGGTCAGACGCTTGAATCGGTCCTTAAAGTGCTGGGTTCAACCCTCGAGCTTAAAGTAACCAAGCGCGGCGATGAAATTCTGGTGGATGGAAAGGCTTGTGAATAATCTTTATATTTTTGTGTCATGTTCTGTACAAAAGCGATACGGCAAATTCTGCTTTTTGCAATTCTCATTGCAGGATTTTCATCCTATTCATATTGTCAGGACCTGAATAAAAAAATCACGCTGCAACTTTCGAATGTTACATTACATAAGGCATTGGATGAAATACACAATTCATCCGGTTTGTTATTTTCGTACAACCCATCGCAGGTGCCTTTGGGAAAAATTGTGTCGGTCAATTGTCGCAACAAACCGGTACGCAATGTGCTGGATGATTTATTCAAGCCGCTTGGCATTACCTACTCTGTTGTTGAAAAACAGGTAGTGCTGAAAGGAGGAGCCAATCAGGAAAATGTGGTTCCGGCAGAGCAGGTCAAATACATTATCAGTGGTCATATCAGCGACAGCACCAGTGGCGAAATGCTCATCGGCAGTGCGGTGTACGTGAATGGCACTACTACCGGTGTCATCACCAATTCGTATGGATTTTATTCATTAACGCTGCCACCGGGCCAATACGAAATTGTTTATTCATATCTGGGTTACGACAAAAAAATCATCCCTGTCAATCTGCAGAAAAACGAACAGATTTCGGTTCCTCTCGGATTGTCACAAATGATGATGAACATTGTGGTGGTCAGCGAAAAAGAAGGCGACGACTGGCGCGACAATCTGCGTGCGGGCATGATCAGCCTCAACCCGATGGTATTGAAACAGATGCCCGGATTTGCCGGTGAAGCTGATCCGATTAAGAGTCTGCAGGCTGTACCCGGCATTCAGAGCCAGGGAGACGGGTCTTCGTATTTTTTTGTGCGGGGTGGGAAAAATGATCAGAATCTGATTCTGGTGGACGAAGCGCCGGTGTATAATGCATCGCATCTGTTCGGATTTTTTACATCGATGGTGCCCGATGCAGTGAAAAACATTGACATTTATAAAGGCGATGCACCGGCACAATACGGAGGAAGACTTTCGTCGGTCATTGATATGCAGCTGAAAGACGGCAATATGGAACGCTTCGGCATGAACGGAAGCACCAATATGTTTGCTAATACGCTGGCGCTGGAAGCTCCTTTCAAAAAGAATGTGTCGTCGTTTTATGTTGCGCTGCGCACCTCGAATCTGGGCTGGATTTCACGATCTCTCAACCGCGGAAATCTTATTCTGGGTTTCTCCGACTTCAATTCGAAACTCAACATCAAAATCAACAGAAACAATCGTGTGTTTTTAACTGTGTATGGCGGACTGGATCAGTATTTCATTAAATCATCGGCCACGCACACATCAGGAATCAACTGGAGCAACAATCTCGGAACACTGCGCTGGAACCACATTTTCAACGATAAACTTTTCAGCAACACCACCATTTATTACAGCCGCTATAATTATTTTGTTCAAATCTGGAAAGAGCATTTCGATTATTGGGAATCGCATATTTACCAGGGCTCCATCAAAAGCGATTTCAGCTGGTTTTATTCGCCCGATCTCACTTTCCGCATGGGCCTTGACCTGAGCGGATTTGAGAGTGAGCCTGGCAATATCCGTTTAAATAATGAAACAGCTCAATCATTGCTGCCGTTTGTGCCTGCCTATAAAAGCGGAAGCAGCACTTTATATTTTTCGGCTGAACAAAAACTGGGTAAGAAATGGTTTCTGAATTACGGCTTGCGACAACCTGTATGGCGCAACAATGGTGAAACTACAGTATATTATTTCGATTCATTGTATCAGGCAACCGACACTGTTCGTTTTGGCGTCAATGAAAAAATCATTTCGTTTCGTTGTCTCGAGCCGCGTCTGATTATCACGTATTCACCACTTACGGGACGACAATTTAAATTTTCATACACGCGAAACAATCAGTTTTTACAATTTCTCAGCAGCAGTATCAGTCCGTTTAACGGAATTGAATCATGGGTGCCTTCGGGCCCCAACATTGAGCCTCAGCGCTCCGATCAGTTTTCAGTCGGCTATTTCGATCGTTTGCTGAAAGAGGGTTTTCTATTCTCGGCCGAAGCATATTATAAGCTGATGCGTAATCAAATCGATTATATTGATCACGCGAATTTACTTCTGAATCCCTTATTGGAAGCCCAAGTACGTAAGGGTAAAATCCAGGCGTACGGCATTGAACTCATGGCAAGAAAAAATTCCGGAGCGGTTACAGGTTGGATCAGTTACACATTTGCGCGTGCCATGGTGCGCACACCAGAACTGAACGAAAACCGCATCTATCCTGCCATGTGGGATCGTCCTCATAATATTTCGGTCCATGTTTCGTGGACCAATGGTCATAGGTGGAGTATCAGTGCCAACTGGATTTATCTGACTGGTATGCCGGTAACAACGCCGGTTGGATACTACACTTACATGAATCATGTAGTACCGGTGTACGACAAAATTCACAACAACCGACTTCGCGATTATCACCGGCTGGATGTCTCTGCGACACTCGCTCTGTCGAAGGCTTCGCGCAAATGGCAGCATTATCTCGAATTCGGTATTTTTAATTTGTACGGACGCCACAATCCAATTGCTGTTACTTTCAACAAAATAGTCGATGACAACGGAAATTTTGTATTGCCATCTGACTTCAGCGATGCTTCGGTGATTAAACCGGTAACTACGGCTGTTGCTGGCTTCATTCCTTCATTAACGTATAGATTCAGGTTATGAAAAATATATTTCTGATCATATTATCTGTCCTGATATTTTCTTCGTGCGAACGTGAATCTGAATGGCCAACCGATGAAGGAAAACTTCCGTTACTGGTTGTGCAAGCCATGTTCACCAATGAAGTCAAAACACAGGAAGTCATTCTGAGCTTACCTGTCACTTCTCCAAACAATGTCCCTGTGATGATTACAGGCGCTGATGTGAAAATTATTGACGGCATCGGCACCATTTATACATTTACCGAAGACTCACTCAATCCGGGATATTATTATTCGGATGTAGTGTTTGGCGGAACGCCTGGACAATCTTATAGTCTTTTATTGCGATTTGTTCCTGGTGGCATTTGGGAAGGATACGATGTAATGCCGCCCGCAGAGCTGTTTACACCACTTTCCTTAACACTCGTAAATGAAGAAGACAGTCTGTACAAAATTGCATATGTGTGTCAGAATTACGATCCTTCGAAATTTGCCATGTACGAGATATCGCTCGACTGGAGCGGTGTTCCGGGGTATGACACTGTTGAAAATAAAGCTACTTTGTATTACTACACGCTGGGCTCGCTCGACATGGGCGAAGTTCTGCAAACCGATCTTGAATCGGTAACATTTCCAAAAGGCACGCTGATAAAGGAAAGACGATATTCCATATCGGCATCATACGCGGCGTGGTTGCGCGAAATCCTGATTGAAACGCAATGGAACAATGGCATTGTTGTTACGCAACCCGGCAACGCTCTTAGTAACATGATCATGAGTGTCAATGCGGGTGATGATACCACGGACAGAAACAACATCGCCGGTTTTTTCAGCGCCTGCAGTGTGGTGGAATGGAATGGGGTGGCGCAGTAGCGTAAACATTTTTATCTTCTATTATTCGTATCTTTGCAGCGGCATTTCTATCGTTGACTATGACTATTATTGACACTCATACACACCTCTATCTTTCGCAGTTTGACGAAGATCTGGACTCAGTTGCACAACGCGCCCGCGAAGCCGGAGTTGAGAAATTACTGATACCCGATATTGACAAAGATCACACGGAGAAAGTAAAACAATTGGTTGAACAGTTTCCGGGTCAGATGTATGGCATGACCGGTATTCATCCAACCAGTGTGGATACGGATTACAGAGAACTGCTAGCACATTTTGACAAGGAAATTGAGTGTGGTTTTCCATGGATTGCCGTGGGTGAAATCGGCACCGATTTATACTGGGACAAAACATATTTCAATGAGCAGGAAATTGTGTTCCGCTATATGATGGAAACGGCATCCCGCCTGCATTTACCTGTTTCCATTCATCAACGCAGTTCGATGCAGGAAACGCTGAAAATTATGTCGGAATTCAATGGAAAAGTACAGGGCGTTCTTCATTGTTTCAGCGGAGAAAAGGAAGATGCAAAAGCGGCCATTGATCTTGGATATAAGCTTGGAATCAGTGGTGTGATTACTTTTAAAAACAGCAACCTGCGCGAGATTGTGACCTACACCGGGCTTGATCATCTTGTTCTCGAAACCGATGCGCCGTTTCTGGCACCTATGCCGTTTCGCGGAAAAAGAAACGAGCCTGCATATCTGAAATATGTTGTTACTTTGTTGTCGCAAACGCTTTGCGTGGATGAAGCCACCATCGCAGAAGCCACAACCCGAAACGCTTTGCAGGTTTTTCAAAAGATTCAGATGTCATGAACAGCAAAAAATCAGTACTCCTTATATACACCGGCGGCACCATCGGAATGATACGCCGCGAATCGGACGGATCGCTCATTCCACTTGAGCTCAACAACATGTATCATTATCTTCCGGTGCTGGAAAGTCTTCCGGTAAAGATTGATCTGGTGAGCATGCAGAACATCATCGATTCATCGGATATGAATCCGGAATTCTGGAAAGATCTGGTTGAAATTATTGAGAGCAATTATCTCAAATACGATGGATTTGTAATTCTGCATGGATCGGACACCATGGCGTACACCGCATCGGTGCTGAGTTTTATGCTGGAGAATTTAAACAAACCGGTAATTCTGACCGGATCGCAATTGCCGCTGGGCATGGTCCGCAGCGATGGCCGCGAAAATCTGATCAACGCTATTGAAGTGGCAGCCGCCTACGACGAAGGCACAGCAATGGTTCCCGAAGTAGCCATCTGTTTCGAAAACCGAATTTTCCGCGGAAACCGTACGTCAAAAATCAATGCAGAAAACTTCAATGCATTTATTTCCGGCAATTATCCGCTGCTGGCAGAGATCGGTGTGAAAATAAAATTCAATACTGCATTTATTGCAAAGCCAAGTTTCAAAAATCTGAAAGTACACAAAGAACTTTCTCCGCGGGTTGGCATTCTGAAGCTGTTCCCAGGTATGCCCGATGCATACACGCGGCCGGTGTTATTACAGGAAGATCTTGATGTAATCATTCTCGAAACTTTTGGTTCCGGAAATGCACCCACCACCAGCAGCTTTGTCAAAACCATTCACGAAGCTGTTTCATCCGGAAAAGTTTTATTCAACGTAACACAATGCAAAGGCGGCATGGTTGAAATGGGGAAATACGCTGCCAGTCTGCCTTTGATGAACCTCGGCGTTGTGTCGGGAAACGACATTACCACCGAAGCGGCGATAGCAAAAGCGATGTTTCTTTTAGGCCAGGGATATAAAGAAAAAGATCTTGCAACGATGCTTCAAAAGCCACTTCGGGGCGAGATGAACCAATGATTTTAAGTGGTCAGTTGTCAGTTGTCAGTTGTGAGTGAAATCTAACTGGCTACTGGCTACTGAATACTTCTGAGTGGTCAGTTGCCAGTGCCCAGTTATAAGTTATGAGTTATGAGTTATGAGTTATGAGTTATGAGTGAAATATAAACTCACTACTGAATACTGGCTACTGAATACTGGCTACTAACATTCATTTACGAAAGATTTTTCAGGGCTTTATCTATCACATTCTGATAGTGTTGTTTTGGCTTCACACCAACGATTCGACTGTATTCTTTTCCGTTTTTAAAAACAATAACCGTCGGAATACTGCTCACACCATACTTTGCTGCGGTGCGCTGCGACTCCTCTACATTGAGTTTCGCAATTTTCACTTCGCCCGCATTATCATCGGCGAGCTGACTGATGGTTGGACCCAGCAACTTGCAGGGCATGCACCAACCCGCCCAGAAATCGACCAACGTAACACCGGATGAAATTTTCTTCTGAAAATCGGCATCTGTCAGATGCAGCAAATGCTCGCTATCAGGGTCGTTCGAGGCATTTTTCAGTTTCAGATAACTACGTACACTCAGCAGGACCAAAAGTCCTATAACGCTGATGAGAATAATAAGCCAGACGGGCATAATTTTAATTTTTTAATGATTACTCTTTAATTCCCAGGTGCGTGCTGCAGCTGCCAGCGCGGCCACTGTAGCTTCACCCACCGCTGTTGTTACCTGACGGTATTTTTTTGCAATGCTGTCACCGGCAGCATATATGCCACTAACAGCTGTTTCCATATCGGCATTCACAACAATTTCTCCGCGACTATTCAATGGAAGCAAGTCTTTCAAAAATGTTGTATTCGGCTGATAGCCTATGAATATGAATGCACCATCGGTATTAAACCATTCTTCTTTATCGTCTTTCATGTTGTGCAACAACACCCTTTCAAGTTTTCCTTCACCAGCAAATTCATGGATTTCGGTTTCCATGATGAAGTTGATTTTCGGATTATTTTTCGCTTCTTCAACATACGCCGGGAAAGCCTGAAAATGATCGAACTGATGCACAATCGTTACAGCTTCAGCATAACGTGAAAGCGAGACTGCTTCTTCGAGTGCAGAGTTACCGCCACCGACTACCACAATGTTTTTACCGGTAAAAAATTCTCCGTCACAGGTAGCGCAATAACTCACACCAAGGCCCTTATAATCCTGCTCACCTTTGGCACCCAACATCCGCGGAGCGCCGCCAGGAGTAAGGATTACTGAATATGCACTGTACGAAATATCACCTACACGTACTGTTTTTAATAACCCTTCATTCCAAATCTCAGGCGGAGCAGAAATGGTTTTTATTGTTGCACCAAAAGACAGGGCCTGCTTTTTCATGACAGATGCCAGCTTGTAACCACTGATACTTTCAACGCCCGGATAATTGGCGATTTCGTGCGTCAGTATCATTTGACCACCAGCCACGCCGACATTCAGTATGAGCGTATTCAATTTCGCTCGGGACAGGTAGATACCGGCCGTTAATCCGGCCGGTCCTCCACCTATTACAATAACATCGTATTGTGTTGCAGCACTCATAATAACTTATTTTCCAGGTTCACCAAAACATTCATCCAAAGCAGCACGTACCTGATCTTCGCTCTGTATGCTGCTTACAGCTTTCGCCACTTTTCCGTTTTTGTAGTACATGACAAAAGGCAAACCCATGAAGCCGCTTGTTTCAGGCGCATTGCGTATCACATGCGACTCGGGAGAATCAAACATCATGTCGGCAAATTTCACATGACTGTACTCGTTTTCCAGATCTTCCATCACAGCATACACAGGAATACACATAGGGCCCATGCGGCCGCACGTAATCATAACGTTTTCGTTTTCACTGATGATTTTCTGCCAGTCAGCTGCAGTTTCAACATGCGTAAGGTTGGTGTCAAGTGTCATATTGTTTTGTTTTTTGGTTATTCGTTTATCCTGATTTCATGTGTAACCGGCATGGCTTTTTTATAAACCGCCGACACGCCGCAATACTTTTCCTGCGACATTTCAATCGCTTTTTCAATTTTATCGAGTGGCAGATCCAGTCCACGGAAACTATAAATAACATGCATGGACGAATAATGCTTTGGGTGTTCCTCTGTCACATCAGACTCAATACGTATATCCAAAGAATCGTATTCAACCCTCATTTTCTTCAGTATACTCACTACATCCATTCCTGTACAACCCAGCAATGCAGCCATCATCAGCTCTTTCGGGCGTGGTCCCAGATCCTCTCCGTTTCCTTCCTTCGATGCATCCATAATTAATTTGTGACCACTGACTTCCGCTTCAAAAGCCATATTACCCAGCCACTTTCCATTAACAGAAGATTTCATATGCAGATTTTTAGATGTTTGCCGTCAACAAATACTATTCCCCGACACAAATCAATCATTTTACGTCAAAAATCGCGACTATGTGTCAGCTGCAATGATAATTATCATGACACCTCCGGCAATTTCTGACACAAAAAAGGCGAGAAATGTATTCATTCCCCACCTTTCGCTTTCAATAAGATTGATTTCAAAACAATAAGTTCAAATTATATTACAAACAACATTATGCTGCCCGAACGATTAATATGAACCCACTGCATTCAAATCTTCAAATGCCACTAAAAGTCGTTTCACCAATGATTTTTCGCCTTCACGCAACCAAACGCGTGGATCGTAGAATTTCT
>Ga0209639_1003025_pt1 | contig 11886 bp, 10 predicted proteins | sample EPASupsiteHSE605_FD_187268 | JGI IMG/M metagenome (GOLD analysis project Ga0209639, IMG submission 187268) | Bioremediated contaminated groundwater from EPA Superfund site, New Mexico - Sample HSE6-05 (SPAdes) (version 2) | ecosystem: Environmental > Aquatic > Deep subsurface > Groundwater >...
GAAGGAAGAGCAGGGTGATGGTCATGAATAAGCGTTTAACATGTATGGTGATGATGATTTTATTAATTATTACTTGCAGCGGTACAGCCCTGGCCGAGATAGAGACTGCTTCCGGTCAGTATTATTCGCTGGTAAATGAACAAAACAATATTGTTCACCAGACAGCATTGCAGGTATTTACAGGGGACATCTATATAGCTGCTGATAATTCCAAATATCTGGTGGTAGAAGTTAACGGCAGTACAGCCCGATGTATTTATCAGGGCAAAGAAACTATGCCGACCATAAGTGATGATCCCCAAACCCAGGCAAATGTATTGGATAGTGCAATACCGATTGTAAAAAAAGGATCAACACCTACCATAGCGGTTTATCATACCCACAGCGATGAATCTTACGTTCCCAATGACGGTAAAGAAAGCATTGATGGTAACGGTGGGATATATGATGTAGGGGCGGCTTTTGTACAACAGTTGAAGGCAATGGGATTTAACGTAGAATATAACAAGGAAAATCATAATCCTCATGATGTCAATGCTTATAACCGCTCACGTAAGACGGCTGCCAGCCTGATGAAAAAAGCTCCTGATGCCATTATAGATGTGCACCGTGATGCTGTACCACCGGGCGAATACCAGGCTAAAGTGAAAGGTCAAGATGCAACCAAAGTAAAACTGGTAGTTGGCAGGTCCAATCCCAATATGAAGACAAACATGGAATTTGCAAAAACTCTAAAGGCGGCGATGGATAAGAAGGAGCCGGGTTTATCCAACGGAATTTTTATTGGCAAAGGCTCATACAATCAAGAATTAAGTCCGCGTGCAATGTTAATAGAAGTAGGAGCGCATACCAATGATAAGATGGCTGCTGAAAAAGGTGTAAAGTTATTTGCTGAAATACTGCCAACAGTTCTAGGAGTTACCCCTGGAGCTACGGGAACAAACCAAGCTAGTCCAGCGCAGAAGCCCGCTGCTGCGAATAACCAGAAATCCGGGACAACAATTTTGATTATATTAGTAGTAGTGGCAGCAGCGGCAGGTGGGTTCTATCTTTTGAACAAGGGCTCTATATCCAAATAACCTTGGTGTAAAAAGATCTGTATATCATTATTCGGAGGTAATATGAAGATTATTTACCATTGTTTTGGGGGGTCACATTCATCTGTAACAGCTGCGGCCTTACACCTGGGAATGCTAAATCGAAATAGGCCCCCCACAGTGGAAGATTTAATGAAGATTCCCTATTATGATAAAACTAACGATTCAGACTTTGGTTCGATCAGATATATGGGAACGGATGAATTTGGGAATGAGATTTATGTGCTTGGTAAGAAAAGCCTGGGTAATAGGTATGGTGGGATATTAATGGGAGTAGCTGAAATCTTGGGAATACCTGATCAATTAATTGAAGTTAATTGTATGAATCTGGTTAATTGGAGCATGAAAATTGGAGGTTTTACGTCACGACGTTTGAGGCTGGAACTACTGGGCCGACCGGTGGTAGTCTGGGGTACCCAGAAGGCATTTTATCAGCTGGTTAATCTAGTGGAAATCACACGTTTAAAAGCAATGCGGACAAAATTTAGTGCCCAGGCGACCTGATTATGAATATTATATTTTTGGGTACTACCGGAATTCATCATACTCTAATAGCGGCACATTTATACCTTGGCAAGCTTGAACAGGAAGGTTATGCAAACCTAAAGTTTTGGGATGACCGTAACAAGGAAGTATTGGGATACCCAATATTTATAGATTATGACAAAAAGAGAAATAAGATTTATAGTTTGGGAGGCGGCTGGGAAGTCCTGATGACCCAAAAGACTATAGAACAACTCGTAAAAATAATGGATTTTTCCGAACAAGATCTAGTTGTTAAACCCATATTTATTAAGCGAGAGAGAATATTGTTGTTATTGTACAAAATCGGCCGTTTCAAGATAGTAAATCGCCTGGTTCTACCGGTTATCAATTATCTGATCAAAAAGGAATTTACTGCTATTAAGCAACAGGTTGAGGAATTTAAAGGCGGGGTCAGATTTGCATAAAGCAGGTCTGACCTTTTGATTTCCTTGCGAATAAAGGCTTTATAAGGGATAATTACTAAAGATTGCTTTTTTATGGGTGGTGAATTACTAAATGTCAGCACAAATTGAAAATATTATTCGCGGAAGTATAGCCGAGGAAATGGAAATTAGCTCCGGAGATGTGCTTCTTTCTATAAATGGTCACCCTGTAAATGATATCTTAGATTATCAGTTTTATTCTCAGGACGATTATATAATAATGGAAATAGAAAAGAAAAACCAGGAAATATGGTCGCTTGAAATAGAAAAGGATTATGATGAGGAATTAGGACTTGATTTTGGAGAATTAGTATTTGACCGTATGAAATCATGCCAAAACCGTTGTATTTTTTGCTTTGTAGACCAGCTGCCTTCCAAAATGCGTGAGACGCTATACGTAAAAGACGATGACTATCGCCATTCTTTTATATATGGTAATTTTATAACTCTGACTAATCTTTCTGAGGCTGATTGGGATAAAATAATCCAGATGCGTCTAAGTCCTCTTTATGTTTCGGTACACTGTATCCAGGCAGAATTAAGAAAGAAAATATTGAAGAATTCCCGAGCCGGCAATATCAAGCAGGATCTCCAGCGCTTAAAAGCAGCAGGCATAGAGGTTCATACTCAAATTGTCCTTTGCCCTGGTTTAAACGATGGGGAGATTCTAAATGAGACCATTGAAGAACTGGCTGAATTATACCCAGAAGTGGCTTCTGTCGGGATAGTTCCAGTAGGATTGACCGGACACCGTAATAATCTTCCCGAACTGACCCCCGTAACGTCTGAAGTGGCCAATGATGCGATTCATATTGTAGAGGCATACCAGAGACGTTTTAGAGAAAGATGGGGGAAGGGCTTTGTGTATCTAGCGGATGAATTCTATCTTCGAGCATTGAAAGTCTTGCCAGAGGCAACATACTATGATGATTACTGTCAAATTGAGAACGGTATTGGTTTAGCCCGAATACTACTGGATGAATTTGCTGAATTGGAGCCAGATCTGCCTGCTTCAGTGCCCAGCCGGGAAGTTTATATCCTCACCGGGAAGTCAGCAGAGCAAGTGCTGAAGAATATAGTTTCGAGGCTTAATCAGGTAGAGGGTCTGTCGGTAAAACTGGTGACGGTAGCCAACCAATATTTTGGCGGTGGTGTTTCTGTAACCGGATTGTTAACCGGTCAGGACATTATAGCAGCTCTGGGTGATGCCTATGAGGGCAAAAGAGTAATAATCCCTGAAGTAGTGTTTAGAGAGGGTCAGGACGTCATGCTGGACGATACCAGCCTGGAAGAAGTTAAAGAAAAAAGCCGTGCCGATATACGTATTGCAGATGGCAGCGCGCTTAGTTTGATAGAAGCGATACTATTAGATTAGAAGAAAATAGACGCGAATTAACGCAGCAAGCCCAATAGTGAGCGATAGCGAACATCAGGCGTACCCGTAGGGTGACCCTTCGGGCGCGGAGGTCAACAGGTGTTGAAAATATAATTTAAATTGTTGAAACATAAAAAAGTCTGCGCAAGTCATAAAAGTCCGCGTCATCCGCGTCTATAAAATTTATTTTGGAGGTATATATGGCAAAACCTGTGGTTGCAATTGTAGGCCGCCCTAACGTAGGTAAATCAACCCTTTTTAATCGTCTGGTAGGATCACGAAAAGCCATCGTAGAGGACATTCCTGGTGTTACCCGTGATAGGCTTTACGATAATTCAGATTGGGCAGGCAGGGATTTTATAATCATAGATACTGGTGGTATTCGTTTTGACGAAGGTGATATTTTTACCAGGGAAATAAAGCTCCAGGCAGAGCTGGCTGTTGAAGAAGCAGATGTTATCCTGTTTGTGGTAGATGCCCAGGATGGGGTCAGCCATGAAGATGAACAGGTGGCAAACATGCTGCGGAAAAGTAAAAAGCCGGTAGTATTAGCTGCTAATAAAGTTGAGAATTTTGATCGACAGCTGGATTATTATGAATTTTATAAGCTGGGTTTAGGCGAACCTATTCCAGTGTCTTCCATGCACGGCAGAAATATTAATGAATTATTAGATGCCGTTATTGCAAAATTTGCACCAGCTTCGGAATATGGTGAGGATGAAGATGCAGTAAAAATAGCGATTGTTGGCAGACCTAATGTAGGCAAGTCTTCATTAGTGAATGCCCTGCTCGGGGAGGAACGGGTAATCGTAAGTGATGTACCAGGTACTACCCGCGATGCTATAGATACACCTTTTGAATATGAGGGGAATAAATACATCTTAATTGATACTGCCGGTATTAGAAAAAAATCTCGCATAAAAGAAGCGACTGAAAGATATAGCGTAATAAGGACATTAAAGAGCGTGGAACGTGCGGATGTTGTCTTGACTATGCTAGACGCCAGTGAAGGAGTGATCGAGCAGGATAAAAGGGTTGCAGGGTATGTTCATGAACAAGGCAAAGCCAATATAATAGTAGTAAATAAATGGGATTTGATAGAAAAAGACGGGCAAACGATGAACCGATTTGATGAAGACATTCGAGAAGAACTCAAATTCTTATCTTATTGCCCGATATTATATATCTCTGCCCTTACCAGGAGAAGAATATTTAAGATTCTGGAGTTGGTTGATTTTGTATCGGGGCAGCATAATCGCCGGGTTAAGACAGCAGAATTAAATCAGGTTATAAATGAGGCAATGCTGCTAAATCCATTACCTGGAGGCGGCGGTAAGAAAATAAAGATATATTATGCCACTCAGGTACAGACTGCACCGCCGGCTTTTGTATTTTTCGCAAATTACCCTGAAAAGGTACATTTTTCCTACTTGCGTTATCTCGACAATGTCTTGCGCAAGAATTTTGGTTTTGAAGGAACACCCATAAGGTTAATGGTGCGTAAACGTGATTCGAAGGAATAGGACTATTGGGGGGAGAATTTCATGATAGAATTTATACTGGTTGTATTATGTTATTTATTAGGTTCAGTCCCGTTTTCTTATATTTTTAGCCGGGTTCTTGGAGGGGTTGATATCCGAGCCAGGGGTACAGGGAATGTAGGGGCCACCAATGTTTTACGCACCCTTGGAATTAAGATTGCCTTGGCTTCGTTGGTAGGCGATCTAATGAAAGGGGTTATTGCAGCATGGCTGGGCTTGCATTTCGGCGGGGAAAGTCTGGGAGCACTTTGCGCAGCAGTTGCGGTAGCTGGACATTGCTGGCCGCTATTTCTTGGATTTCGGGGTGGTAAAGGGGTATCAACATCAGCTGGGGCACTTCTGGTATTAATGCCTGCGATATGTTTAATAATAGCGGCAACTTTTGTTACGGTAATCGCTGTATCACGTTTTGTATCACTGGGGTCAGTCTGTGCGGCAACTCTTTTGCCATTGCTGGTATTACTTATTCATCAGCCCTGGCAGTATATTATAATGAGTTTTGTTCTTGCCAGTATGGTTATATTTAGACACAGAACTAATATTGAACGCCTGCGTCAGGGAACCGAAAAAAAGATAAACGAAAAAGCAGTTTAAATTTAGATTCAGCAATGGGGGTAAATATGAAAAAAGTTTGTGTATTTGGAGCAGGCAGCTGGGGAACAGCCCTAGCAGTTTTGCTGGCTAATAATAGTTGTCAGGTTTCACTCTGGGGGAGAGTGGAAGATGGTTTAGAACTTATAGCAAAGAATAGAGAGAATCAAAAATTCCTTCCCGGCATAACTATACCTGAAGCAGTTAAACCTACTACTGATATGGCTGCTGCTCTTGAGGGTTCCGAATTACTGGTATTATCGATTCCTTCTCAGGCACTACGCGAAGTTTTAGGAAATATTAAAAAACATCTTAACGAGAGCGTTTATATTGTAAATACAGCCAAAGGTTTAGAGATATCAACTGGTATGAGGATGAGTCAGGTAACCCAAGAAGTACTGGGAGAACAAGTTAAAGAAAGATATGCCGTGCTGTCAGGTCCAAGTCATGCCGAAGAGGTGGCACAAGAAATTCCGACTGCAGTCACAGTTGCATCAGCTTCTGTAGATACAGCATCGCTGGTACAGGACCTATTTATGTCACCCACGTTTAGAGTTTATACCAACCCTGATGTGGCAGGGGTAGAATTGGGTGGAGCTCTTAAAAATATCATAGCATTGGCAACGGGTGTTTCATATGGACTAGGATATGGAGATAATACCATGGCAGCGCTAATGACCCGCGGGTTAACGGAAATTATTAGGATGGGAGCAGCCCTGGGAGGCGATCCTCGTACTTTCAGCGGGCTTAGCGGAATGGGGGATCTGGTTGTAACCTGTGGGAGTCGGCATTCTCGTAATCGGCGTGCTGGAGAATTGATAGGACAAGGTCTGGGCTTGAAAGATACCCTTGACCGCATTGGAATGGTTGTGGAAGGTGCTCATACCTGTCGGGTTGTATATAAAATTGCATTGGAAATGGGTATAGACATGCCTATTACCAGAGCATGTTATAAGGTATTGTATGAGGATAGAGACCCTCGAGAAGCCGTATGGAATTTAATGCAGCGACAAAAAAAGCATGAAACAGAAGAAATAGCCGTAACTTTAAGAGAGTGGTAAAAAGTGTGGTAAATATCACACTTTTTTTCTTTTCTGGTTATATTACCGATTATTCATAAATATATTTATAGTGTTATAAACCGAATCTCCATTTGTAGGGGGTATCCTGATTCGGAGGGAGGATGCCTTATAAAAGTCTTAATCCGAGGGAGGGAAAAAGAGAAGTGGAAGGAAATAATATTTTAGACGATATCGCTGAGAGAACAGGAGGCGATATCTACCTGGGAGTAGTAGGTCCGGTGAGAACAGGCAAATCAACATTCGTAAAGAGATTTATGGAATTGATGGTACTGCCAAATATCAAAGACCTCTATGAGAGGGAGCGGGCCAAAGACGAGCTGCCTCAAAGCGGCGCCGGAAAAACTATCACTACTACAGAGCCAAAATTCGTACCCAATGAAGCAGTCGAGATATTTACTAAAAACGGTTTATCCCTGAAGGTCAGAATGATTGACTGTGTGGGATACGCAGTAGATGGCGCCCTGGGTTACGAAGAGGATGAAGAACCTCGCATGGTAAGAACTCCCTGGTTTGACTATGAGGTTCCCTTTGAAGAAGCGGCCGAAATAGGAACCAGAAAGGTAATTACCGACCATTCTACGATCGGAATCGTAATGATTACCGACGGCAGCATCAGCGATATTCCTCGCAGTAATTATTTAGAAGCCGAAGAAAGAGTTATTCGGGAATTAAAGGACTTAAATAAGCCATTTATTGTCCTGCTTAATTCCATCCATCCTTATGACAAGGAAACCATGGCTCTGGTGGACGAACTGACCAATAAATATCAGGTCACAATTATTCCGGTTGATAGTGCTGCGGCTACTACGGAGCAGATATTAAGCATTTTAGAAGAAGTCCTCTATGAATTCCCGGTTCAAGAAGTTAATATTAAACTGCCTCTTTGGGTTGATGAATTGGACGAAGATTTCTGGCTAAGGGCAGATCTGGAAGAAGCCATACGCGAAGTCCTGAGAGACATCAAAAAGGTGCGGGATATTGATAAGGCGATCGAGAAATTATCAGATATCATCAATATAAGTTTTGTAAGCCTGGAAGAGATGAACCTTGGAACTGGAACAGCATCGATTGATGTAACCGTACCAGAAGAACTCTTCTATACCTCCTTGAGTGAGGTTAGTGGTTTCAGCGTGGAGGGTAATCAGGACATTATCCGCATAATGAAAGACTTAAGTGTGGCTAAACGCGAGTTCGACAAGGTAGCATCGGCTCTAATAGAAGTAAAGGAATCAGGTTATGGAGTCGTTACCCCCAGACTGGAGGAAATGATTCTTGAAGAACCAGAACTTATAAAACAAGGTAATCGTTTTGGTGTAAAATTAAAAGCCAAAGCACCTTCACTTCATATCATAAGAGCAGATATTACTACCGAAATAACTCCTATAATAGGAACCGAAAAACAATGTGAAGAACTGGTGCGCTACATGTTGGATGAATTCGAAGAAGACCCAACCAAGATTTGGGAATCTAACATATTTGGAAAATCCCTGCATGACCTGGTGCGGGAGGGGATTCAAAACAAACTGCATCGTATGCCTGAAAATGCACAAGTTAAGCTTCAGGATACTCTGCAAAGGATTGTTAATGAAGGCAGTGGCGGCCTAATCTGTATTATAATATAGATTTGCAATCAGAAATGTAAGTGTTTATTATACGGGGGATGTACTCTGCTTCAGCAGTAGTATCTTCCCCGTATTTTAATTGGGTTATAAAAAGTTCTGAGGTTATCTTAATTTGCTGAACACTGTTAAAACAGGATACAATACTGTTAGTGCATTTTCACATGATATGGCTTATGTAATGGGCGGTATACAAAAGGGTATACTAATGTAATTAGATGGTTTGCAATATAATTATAAAATCTTCTTAGATTTATTATTAAACTTTCCGCCATATATAAAATTGATGGTTTTTCGAAATAACAGGTTTTAATATCAACTCTAAGGACAAGCCGGCCTTGCTCCAACTGAATTGCAAGTGCTATAATGTCGATATTTAGGAGGTAAAAACTTATGATAAATGTTGGGTTATTAGGTTGTGGAACGGTTGGCGGAGGAGTCGTTAAATTACTCGCAAAGAACAGAGAAACAATTGCCAATAAGACTGGTACTGAAATAATAATAAAAAAAGTCCTTGAGAAGGATATGCAGAAATGCAGGCAAATGGGCCTTGGGGAAGAATTGGTTACAGACCGATTTGAAGATATCGTCAACGATGATTCAATAAATATTATTATTGAATTAATTGGAGGTATTGAACCTGCTTTCAGCTTTATCACAGCTGCCATGAAAAAGGGTAAACATGTTGTTACTGCCAATAAAGATTTAATTGCGGTGAAAGGTGAAGAATTGTTTGCCACAGCAAGGGATAATAATGTGGATTTCTATTTTGAAGCTAGTGTGGCAGGCGGAATACCTATTGTATATCCTTTAAAACAATCCCTGGCTGGCAATCATATAGAGGAAGTAATAGGCATCCTCAACGGAACCACCAATTATATATTAACCAAAATGAGCCGGGAAGGACGAGATTATCATGAAGTTTTACGTGAAGCCCAGGCACTTGGTTATGCTGAGTCAGATCCGACGTCGGACGTGGGTGGATTAGATGCTGCCAGGAAAATTGCCATTTTATCATCAATTGCTTTCAACAGTCGGGTCAGGTTGGAGGACGTGTATGTGGAGGGTATTACCGCTATCACCCCCCAGGATATTCAATATGCCCGAGAATTAGGATATGTAGTTAAACTCCTGGCTATTGCTAAAGAGGTGGAAGGAAAAATACAAGCGCGGGTGCACCCTGCATTTATACCGATTAATCACCCTCTTGCTAATGTTAACGATGTTTTTAATGCAGTTTTTGTGCGAGGCGACGCGGTAGGGGAGATAATGCATTATGGCAGAGGAGCAGGAGAAATGCCAACTGCGAGCGCCGTGGTAGGAGATATAATTGAAGTTGGACGGAATATGGCCTATAATACCAGCACACGAATAGGCTGCACCTGTTATGAAGAAAAAACCATTCTGCCTATTAGTGAACTAAGTGCTCAGTTTTATATTCGTATGAGCGTAACGGACCGTCCCGGGGTTTTGGCTGGGATTGCCGGAGTATTTGGCAACAATGACGTCAGTATTGATACAGTGTTACAAAAAGGTAACCGAGAAGGTATGGCCGAGTTAATACTTATTACACATATGGTAAAGGAAAAGGATTTACAAGATTCTTTAACAGTTCTCAAAGGCATGAATATTGTAGGAGAGATAAATAATGTAGTCAGGCTGGAGGGAATGGCAGGGACTCGATAATGGGGATAAGGTTTCAAGTGGTTTTATATACCTAAGGAATATTAGGGGAGTGAGTTTGATTTGTCTTTATTTGTTACAAAGTTTGGCGGCAGTTCAGTAGCATCAGTGGAAAAAATAGGTAACGTATCCACGAGAATTGCGGAAATGAAAAAACAGGGTAATGATGTAGTGGTTGTGGTCTCGGCTATGGGGGATACCACTGATGATTTATTGGAAGTGGCTAAATCTATAGGTAAGGACTCCAATTCCCGGGAGATGGACATGCTTCTATCTACTGGTGAACAGCAATCTGCTGCACTCCTAACCCTCGGGCTGATGGCAAGGGGATGCCCGGCCATATCATTAACAGGTTGGCAGGCAGGGATAAAAACCGATGGACAGCACAGTAAAGCGCGTATAGTTGGTATTGATCCAGCCAGGATACTAAATGAAATAGACGCTGGCAAAGTGGTAGTTATTGCCGGTTTCCAGGGTCTGTCTCCATCTGGAGATGTTACTACTCTGGGGCGTGGGGGTTCTGATACTACAGCTGTTGCACTGGCAGCTAGTCTGAAGGCAGATCGCTGTATGATCTTTACTGATGTAGACGGAGTCTTTACGGCTGATCCTCGCATTGTGAAGAATGCCCGCAAACTAGCCACCATATCTTACGAAGAAATGTTGGAAATGGCAAGTCTGGGAGCGGTAGTCTTGCAGCCGAGGGCAGCTGAATTTGCAATGCTTTACAACACGGACGTAGAAGTGAGGAGCAGTTTTAATAATAATCCCGGAACGATAATTACGGAGGTTGCGAAAATGGAGAGACAGAGGATTGTTAGTGGAGTAGCCCATGATTTGAATGTTGCCAGAATAGCATTATTTGATGTACCGGACCAGCCCGGGATAGCCAGTATTATATTTAAAATACTGGCGGATAAAGGAATAAATGTAGACATGGTAATTCAAAGCGCAATGCGGGATAATCGGAATGACATTGCTTTTACCATTGAGAGAAATGAATTCAGCCGGGTCAGACCTGTGGTAAATGAAATTGTAATGAAGATAGGGGCTTCAGGAATGTCCTTCGATACAGATGTAGCAAAGATCTCCATTGTTGGTGCGGGGATGCAGAGTAATACAGGCGTTGCCGCAGATATGTTCAACGCTCTGGCCCATAAAGATATCAACATTCATATGATCAGTACCTCGGAAATAAAGATCTCTTGTATTATCAATGAAAATGAAATTGAGAATGCAGTTAAGGCATTGCATGACAAATTTGGTCTGGACCAGGTAGACTAAAAGTCTCAGTGTAAAAGAAGATTATCAGAGCGAGCAAAGGAAGTTCACGGTCTGAGGGATGGTTTTTAGAACCGTCCCTCTTTTTGCCTGTAAATACCATTGTCCATTGCGTTAATGAAAAATATAATATAATCTGTTCTGTATAGAACAATATTTGTATTTAAAGAGGAAACAATATAATAGCATTCCAAAGGAAGTGTAAATTTGTCATTTGAACAAGAAGTACTTATTGACTTACTTAGAGAAGTTAATCGGCAGATTGTCGAGCAGGTTCGGGACGTACTTAGCCAGCACGAGTTAGCAGTTACTACTATGATTATAGCCAAACATATCAAATCCGAACCCGGCATAACCATCAGCGAATTAGCACGCAGAACTGGGATTGCCAAATCGCATATATCTAATACCATAAAAGAATTGAGCCAACGGAGTTGGGTTAAGATGCAGACAGATGCCAGCGACCACCGGCTTTTACGTCTCTTTCTTACCCAATCTGGAACTAAGCAAGTGGAACTAGTAGGATCAGCAATAAGAAAGAGATTATCGGACTTGCTATCAGGTTTACCAGAGGCCAGAACAACTGAAATTATAGTAAGCTTACAGGATGTACAAAATGCATTGAAACAAGCTAAAGAAAAGAGATGCA
>Ga0209639_1003031_pt1 | contig 11863 bp, 8 predicted proteins | sample EPASupsiteHSE605_FD_187268 | JGI IMG/M metagenome (GOLD analysis project Ga0209639, IMG submission 187268) | Bioremediated contaminated groundwater from EPA Superfund site, New Mexico - Sample HSE6-05 (SPAdes) (version 2) | ecosystem: Environmental > Aquatic > Deep subsurface > Groundwater >...
GAGCGGCACTGCCCGCAGCGCACGCAGCGCAGGTACTGTTCTTTTAGCCCTTCCAGAGCCTCAGGCACGGTCCTTGCCCCCTTCCGGGGGTAATAGTTTGCCAGGGTTCATAATATTGCGGGGATCCAGGGTTTCCTTCAAACGTTTCATGACGTGCGTCGCTTCACCATGCTCGTCCAGGGCGTACTGGTTTCTAACTGCGCCTACACCATGCTCACCGGTGGTGGAGCCTCCTAGTTCAATGGCCAAACGGTGGATATCGTCCACTAGGGCATTGGCCCGCTCTATCTCAGTGCTGTTATCCAGATTGATTACGGGGGCGGTATGGATGTTGCCATCACCGATATGGCCATAGTTTACCACTGCTACATCGTGTTTCCGGCTCAATTCCTTAATCCGGCGAAGGGTCTCGGTTACCTGGCTTAAGGGGACGCTGATGTCTTCCCCGGCAAAGATCCTACTGCCGTCGGGACGTAGTCTGGCAGCGGCCACGGCCACGACACTGCGTCCTCGCCAGAGGTCAGCCATTCTGGCTGGGTCAGTAGCCCATTCTACGGAAGTGGCACGCCGGCCAACTATTTCCACAATCTGCTGTCCTTCCCAGGCAACGCCGGCCGGGTTGCCGTCCACTTCAAAGATGAGGATGGCCTCGGCGTTTGGGAGATTTATTTCGGGTTTGTACATATTGATGGCTCGAATGGCCGAAGTATCGAGGATTTCAATACCGGAGGGGAGGATACCTGACTGGTACACGTCGAGGACGGCCGCCGGGGCCTGGTCCAGTTCGTTGAATACCGCCATAGCCATGCCGCGCGCCTTGGGGCGCGGCCATACCCGCAGGCGGATCCTGGTGATAATACCCAGAATGCCTTCCGACCCCACGAACAGTTTGGTCAGGTTAAGTCCCGAGACGTTTTTCAACGCCCGGCAGTTAAGGCCACCGGTTTGGATGACCTGTCCATCCGGCAGGACCACCTCCAGACCGAGCACGTATTGTTCCGTGGTCCCGTACTTAACCGCCCGCAGGCCGCTGGAATTATTGGCCACCATCCCACCTATGGTGCACATGCGGGTGCTGCCGGGGTCGGGTGGGAAGAACAGGCCGAAGCCGGCCAGGTGTTCGTTCAGCTTATAATGGACTACCCCGGGCCTGGCAAAAACCTGCATGTTGGCGACGTCAACCTCCTCAATGGTGTCCCAGGCGGAAAGGTCGACGACAATTCCACCACGCACTGCCAGGCAGCCGCAGGTCTCACCGCTACCGGCGCCACGTGGTATTACCGGTATGCCTTGGTCCGAAGCCATTTTTAATAAGGCAGACACTTCTTGGGTGGACCGGGGCAACACTACCGCGTCCGGTACAAAGTGGTTGAACCTGGCCAGGAATGAGCTGTCATAGCTGTACATCCTGCGCTCAAGTTCAGAGATGAGAACCCGCTCCTGGGGAAATATTCTCTTAAGTTCTGCGCCAAGGTTCTTATTATCCAAAACTCCACCTCGTTGATTAAATAGGAATTAGACAAGTAAACCAGTACAGAAATGCAGTATGTGTAAGCTTAGTTGAAATCCCTTAAAAGGAATGCAGGATATATTGGCGCCCTACTTCTTACGTCCAACCTTAGAGCGCACAATCCTGGCCGACTGTGCTAACCTGTTCGGTTCCGAGAGATGCAGGAGCATCGACAGGCAGATAGCGCTGCATCAAATCCTGCCTGGTCATAACAACATATTTGGGGACAAGCTTATCCCGGTAAGACCCCAGCTTTTTAAAACCGCCTGGGTGGTATAGTCCGAGCAGCCAGCGTTCATACCAGCTGATCAGAGTACGGAGGGGCCCCTGTTGCATGTCATAGGCTGTGAAACCAAGGTGTTCGGTGCCACGGTGGAGCAGGGTGATGGCTAAGAGCGCCTTTATATGGCGGTAACGGTTGTCTTTATGCAGCAGTTGGGCTACTGCAGGAAGTTCGCTGCGGACTTCACGTAGCGCGATCAAGGCCGCCCGTTCAACCTTGACATTTTCCCCGATGGTAGCAAGCAGGTGCTCGTTGTTAATATGGAGTTCCAGGTAGGTTTCTCCGGCTTTCAGCATGCTGCCGTCCGGCATGAGCCAGTCTTTGCCCCGGTAACGCCTGAAGGCGATCCTGTAAAAAGAACTTTTGTCATCTCTCAGGTTCCGGATCCCGCTCAACTTGCGGAAAGCCCAATCGTATACTCCCCAAACCCGCCGGAAGAATTTTATGAAGGTAAGGCTTTGACTTTCCTTTATGATTTCCTCTAGGGGGACAGTCCTCAAGCCCCGCTGCTGCAGTCTCTCCAGGATCTCGGGAAGTGCAGCTATTACCTGTACCGGGCCTCCTTTAGCCGCACCGGTGGTCTTATCGCTGTCGTGTAGGACCAGGATGGCCCCGTCGCGGACCCGGTTCATTACTTTATGGGTGATACTTTCCGGCGTAGCTCCTTTTGTCCAGTCCCAGCTCATAAAGGTCCAGAGCACAACTTTAAATCCTTTTAGGTGGTAATAGACGATGGAAAAAAGGTTGAAGAGCCCCCAGTTCGGGCGGCAATAGCGTATTTTTTGCCCGGTGAGCTCTTCTATAGCACGGTTGGTATCATTAATGTCCCTAGCCGTTGAGACTGGCCCCAACAACCAGACCGGCTTATGCCAGAAACCATGGTTGCCAATCTCATGACCGGCTTTGAAGATCTGCCTTACCAGCTCGGGGTTGGCCCTGGCTTTCGAACCGACTAAAAAGAAACAGGCTTTCACCTGGTGACTCCTGAGAATTTCCAGGATTTGCGGGGTGTAGAGGGGATCCGGGCCGTCATCAAAGGTAAGGACAACCCTGCTGCCTCCTTTTGGAGCGCGGGTAACGGCGCCTACTCTACCCAAGCGGATTAGAGCAGTTGGCGCCACAGCGTAAGCTAGAAAAAGCAGAAACAAAATTTGTATGATAGATATCTCCAAAGCTATAACTCCTTTTAGCTGGCACTGGTAAACAGTTTTTCTACGGGGTAGGAAAAATAGAAACAGGACATTAATCCCAGCAGCAATATGGTGAGCAGGATGGTGGCCGAAATTCCGAAAGACCTGGCTACCAATCCGCCTAGAGCCGGCCCGATGGCAATCCCCGCGCCCTCAATGGTTGCAAATACGCCCCAGCCGGTTGCCTGCCCCTCGGGCGAGATAACCCTGGCCAGTAGGTTGTTCCAGGCCGGCAGGACGATAGCGTATGAAAAACCCAGCAGGGCAGCAAAAAGATAGGCGCTTACGGTCCCCCTGGCCGTCAAAAAAAGGGCCAGTGATAAAGCTGTCATAGCGAATCCTGTACCCAGCAGGGTTTTGAGCTTGACCCGGTCGGCCAGACGGCCCATCGGCAGAAAGGAGATGGCTGCCGCTGCGCCGGCAGACAGGAGAAGAAAAGCGTACTGGTTAGGGTTGAGCCCGAGTTCAGTCTGCGCGTAGACGGGTAATAGTGGAAGCAGCAACCCACCGGATAAGGTCTGCAGGAACATGCCAGGTATAAGTATTCTTTTGACGGCCGGGTTTTGTGCTAATTTCATAATTTCTTTTTTAAAGGAAAAACCAGCTCCGCCAACGGTTCTTCCTCCGGCTCCAGTGAGTGTGATCGCGGCAACCAACATGGCTAAAACCCAAAGGGCGATTAACATCCCAAAAGCCAGCCCGTAGTCATTCCCGATAAAAAAGTTGATAACCACCGGACCACCACCGCCACCAGCCAGCCACACAGCAAAGACCACGCCCATGCGAGCCGACCGGTCACTTGACTGGACAGGGGCAACGCTGCTGATTACAGCCAGCCAAACCGGTGATACGGCTAATCCGAAAAATGCCGAGCCGGCTATAAGGACGTAAGTCGTTGGGTGTATTTTTATGATGAACAGTGCGATCAAGCCCAGCAGAAGCCCCAGGTGGAGAATCCGTAGGCCACGCCGGTCTAACACCCAGCCGGCAGTGCTTTTAAACAATGTTTCAAACAGGTAGTGGGCAGATACGGCCAGCCCGGCTGTCGCCACTGATATGCTCAGGTAGTTTATCGCATAGAGTGGGAGAAACGTGAGGAAGAAGGCGCCCCTGGTAAATTCCATTAAAAAAAGGACCATCAGCAGGCCAAGATCTCTTTTGGAGGAAAGGAATATTTTTAGTTCATGCAAAGGTCTGGGCCACTCTTCCCGTATGGCTGGAGGTCAATCTAAGCCAATTATTTAGAGTTATTATACACCATGGAAGGGTGTGGTAACAATTAGAAGCAAAAAAGGCTACGAAAATTTGACGTGGTAGTATTTTCCTTTGCTCATAAGCCGGTCGCTAACCTTAAACTAGCTTTATAATTAGAGTCTCGCCGGGGATGCCGGTGGCAGACCCCGGGCGAGAACCAGTGTCCATCAACGACAAAACAGCTAACCGGACGGTTATGTTAGTGCCTGGTTACAGCCAGCAAGTAAATCTTATCCTGGGTGCTGTTCGAGTTATTCAATTTCTGTTCCATTTCCCGCAGTTGAATAAATTGTTGGTTTGTCAATTCTGCTACTTGCATTCCTTTGGTATCGATGTCGGACATGTGACCATCCCCCCTTTGCTCATTTTTGTTACAATCCGTGCAGGCTCGTGACCTTGCCTTAGAATAGCAGGGACAAAGTATATATTGTCCGTTTACGTCAAAAATAATTGTTGCTTATCCTTAGGAGCTCACTTATAATTTAATTGAGAATGGTTCTCTTTATCGGAAGTTTGTGATAATGATTATCATAATCCAGGGAGGCGTCAGCAGTGCAATTGGACAAGGCCAGTCGAGGACAAGTTATTAAAATCACTGGAATTCCCAACAACCATGTCCGGGTTCAGGCAATCCGTTTCGGTTTGTCGGAAGGGGCTGTTGTAACCTGTCGTGAGGTTGTTCCTGCAGGGCCGGTAGTGGTTATCCGTAACAAGCAGGAGATAGCCATCGGCCGCAAGTTGGCCAAGACCATATCAGTTGAGCCCTGCTGAAATACTATCTGCAAACATTGGCTGCGCACAGATTAGTATGGATACTATACATAAATTATCTTGAAAAGTGCCAGTCGCAGGTCGTAAGGCGTAAGGTATAAAAGAATATCTTTTAGACGTCGGTCAAAAATATGTAGCAGATATTACGCCGTACGCCCTACGCCCTTGAAATTTGTGTTGTGGTACTGAAAACTTGGGTTGAGTTTGTTCATACCTACGCCCTATGACTTACAGCTTACATCAAAATTTTAATAAAGGGTGTGAACCGGTGAACTGTGGAATTGAGTCCAGGCTACCGGCAGGTGGCAAGAAAATAGTCCTGGCCGGCAATCCTAATGTTGGTAAGTCTGCATTCTTTAATGCCCTAACTGGATTATATACGGATGTTGCAAATTACCCCGGGACCACTCTCGACATAGCTTGCGGCCGTTACAACGGCGATGTCGTGATTGATACACCCGGGGTTTATGGTGTTGCGGGCTACAGTGATGAAGAAGAAATCACCCGTGACATTATACTTGCGGCGGATCTTGTGATAAATATCATCGATACTGTCCACCTGGAGAGGGACATGTTTCTGACTTTGCAGATCATCGACATGGGTATTCCGGTCATAGTGGCCCTTAATATGGCGGACGAGGCAGAACGGGAGGGTATGCTGATTAACCATACTCTTCTGGAAGAACTCCTGGGTGTCCCTGTTGTCAACACAGTGGCTGTACACCATACAGGCATTGACGAAATCAAGGAAAGAATAAGCCAGGCCAGGCCTGGGCGGGTAGATTCTTTCCTGCTGGAAAAAATAAGCCAGCTTAATACCCCTTGCAACAGAGGCGAGGCGCTGCTGATTCTGGAGGGGGATGCTACGGTCAGCGAGCGTTGCGGAGCTACTCCTGGCAATGAGCGGGAGTCTATTTACCAGGCCCGCCGGGAGAAGGCAAACCTGCTTGCCTCGCAGGTAGTTAAGGAAAGCGGTGAAAATCAAGGTTTTGCCGACAAGCTGGGGCGCTGGATGCTACTTCCTGTTACCGGCTTTCCGCTTCTTATTTTGACCCTCTGGGGTGTTTATGAACTGGTAGGTGTTTTTTTTGCCCAATTTATAGTTGGCTTCACCGAAGGATTGTTTAGGAGCTACTATGAACCGTTGATCCAATCGTTGCTGGGTAGTCTGCTGGGTTTCGATTCGGTGCTGACAACTATTTTAGCGGGCCAGTATGGTGTTCTGACCCTCACTGTGACTTACCTGATTGGCCTCCTTTTGCCGCTAGTGTTGGGGATTTTCCTGGTCATGGCCATTCTTGAGGACTCAGGCTACCTACCGAGGATCGCTACCCTGGTTGACCGGGCACTGGGAGCACTGGGTTTGAACGGGCAGGCCGTTATACCATTGATCCTTGGCTTCGGTTGTGTCACTATGGCCTGCATTAGTACCAGGTTGCTGACGTCTGACCGGGAGCGACGCATGGCTGTTTTTTTGCTGGCTTTTGGTGTTCCCTGCTCCGCTCAGATGGCCATTATTATGGCTGTGTTTGCCGGGTTGGGTTCAATCTACCTGCTGCTGTATATCCTGATCCTCTTTAGTATCCTGACTACCACCGGCACGCTGCTGGGTCGCTATCTGCCGGGTAATCCTTCCCCGCTCCTGATTGAACTGCCGCCGCTGCGTTTACCGCAGCCGAGGCAGTTTGTCAAGAAGGCCTGGACCAGAACCTATAATTTCATTAAAGAGGCCTTCCTTCTTTTTGCGGGAGGGGCGCTATTCTTAAGTATCATGGAGGTGGCAGGGCTTCTGCACGGTTTGCGCACGCTGCTGGCGCCGCTTACCGTCAACTGGCTGCACCTGCCTCCGGAAATCGCCGATGTTTTCATCATGGGCGCTATCCGCAAGGAATTTGGCGCGGCCACCATTATGAACCTGCATATGCTCCCCATCCAGGATTTCGTGGTTATGCTTACCTTGACCCTGACCGTGCCCTGCATTGCTTCAACTATGGTTATATTAAAAGAGCGTGGTTGGCGCGAGGGGATCCTTATGTGGGTTGTCATTTATGCCCTGGCTTTTTTCATTGGGGGAGTAACGGTCCGCTTGCTGGAGGCCTTCAGCCAATCGGGCTTCTTGCAGGCCCCATGGTTGTTTGTTTTAATAATCTGCTCTGTTGGAGCTGTACTGGGCCTGGCCAGGTGGTTCCAGCCGGGCGGGGCAGATTGACTCCTTTCCTATTTATACATTGTGAAGATAATCGTCATTATGATATAATATAATCTGATTTTCCAAGTTTCCGATTTCTTGTTTTAATTGGTAATAAATTCCCCCAGGTGATGCAATGCAGACTAAGACAGGCCTGTGCACCATACTGGCCGTTATAATAATGATATTGTTCCAAAGTCCTCGCTCTGCCACTGCCGTTCCGCAGATTGTTGGTGAAGCAGCAGTGCTCATTGACGGCAGAAACGGGCAGTTTCTCTACGAGAAAAATTCATCCCAGCGGGTCTACCCGGCCAGCACCACCAAGATCCTAACTGCTGTTATTGCTCTTGAAAAATGCAAACTTGATGACAAGGTAACGATACCGGCCGCAGCCTGCAACGTTGAAGGGTCAGCCATTGGCCTATTAGAAGGAGAGAAAATTTCTCTGCAAGATCTTCTCTACGCTCTGCTACTGAATTCCGGCAATGATACTGCTGTTGCCATTGCCATGCATGTAGCAGGCTCGGTGGAAGGATTTACCGATCTCATGAATAAAAAGGCAGTTGAGTTGGGGGCGGTGAATTCTCACTTTAATAACCCCAACGGCTTGCCGGACCCTAATCATTACAGTACTGCCTATGATATGGCTTTGATTTCCTACTACACCATGCAGAATCCAGAATTCAGAAAAATAGTGGCTACTAAAATCAGGACCATCGAGAGGGATGACCCAACGGCTCAAATCTATCTGGAAAACCATAACAGGCTCCTGTGGAATTACGAAGGAGCCATCGGGCTGAAAACCGGCTATACGGAAGAAGCCCGGCAATGTCTGGTTTCAGCTGCAAACCGCGGCGGTAGGGAACTGGTGGCGGTGGTCATGAAGACAGAGGGCAGTAACATCTGGACCGACTCCACGGCACTCCTTGATTACGGTTTTAACGCTTATAACAACGTTAGCCTGACCGAAGCCGGCAAGTTTGTTGGGGAGGTTCCCGTCCGCTACGGTGTGGACGGTTCTGTGCCTGTCCAAACCGGCTACTCCCTGACCTACAACTTCATGAAGGATAAAGCTGCAGATTTCAGATCGGAAGTCAAGTTGGCAGCCAATGTCACCGCGCCGGTAAACGCTGGGACAAAGTTGGGCGAGTTGGTCTTCTTTGCAGGTGAACGCGAGTTGGGCCGGGTCGACCTGATCACCCAAAAACAGGTTGAGCGAAAAATATTTGCCCAGACTTGGCTGTGGTTTATAGCGGCTCCGATTTTGGCTATATTGTTGACAATTGTTAGACTGCATAATATTTCACGTCGCAGGCGCTGGAAAAAATACAAGCAGAAGTATTACCTGCCCCAAAATGACCAGTAGCCAGCCAAAACTCATCAAACTTATTGTCTGAAGGTTTGAAGCCTGCAATACTCAAGCTCCCAGGACCCACGTCTCACCCCAATTATCCTTTAATTGACACTTTCACCAACTTTCATTATACTAGTAGGAACGGTATATCTGGTGGTGAGAGTAATGAAAAACTTAATCTCTGATGTCGGTGATAAACTGAGGGAAAAGGAATACAAACTTACTTCCCGGCGGGAACTGGTTTTGAGGGTGCTCTTGGAAAACGAGGACAAGCACTTAAGCGCTGAGGAAGTCTATAACTTGGTTAAGTCAAAGGCGCCTGATACGGGCCTGGCTACGGTTTACCGGACTCTGGAGTTGTTCCACGAGTTCGATATTATCCACGCCATTGATTTTGGTGACGGTCGCAAGCGCTACGAGTTAGGAGCGGGTTTGGAACATAGTCACCAGCATCATCATCTTATCTGTACCCAGTGCGGCAGCATCATTGAAGTTAATGAAGACCTATTAGAAGAACTAGAGAGCCGCGTCAGCCAGCAGCATGAATTTAAGATTACCAACCACCAATTGAAAATCTTTGGGACTTGCAAAAACTGCACAAAACCAAAATAAGTCTTAGGCTTTTAATATATACTTACCGGAAATTCCAGCCATGCTATAATCTTAGTATGGATTTTTATTTTAGGGGGTGAGTGATTTGCCCGACGGATACCTGGCAATGGTTCTGCACGCCCATCTGCCCTACATCCGCCATCCGGAAGACCCCGGGATTATGGAAGAACGGTGGCTCTTTGAAGCCATAACCGAGTGCTATCTTCCACTGGTCCAGTCCTTTGAAAAACTGGTAAAAGACGGGATCCATTTTAGCATTACTCTGTCTCTTTCCCCACCGCTGGTCGCGATGTTAAACGACAACCTTTTGCAGGAGAGGTATTTACGCTACCTGGATGCGTTGATCCGCCTGGCGGAAGCCGAGATTTACAGGAACAGCGACAACCCAACCTTTAGGGACCTGGCTGTGCTATATTTTGATCGCCTTAATGTGGTCCGCCGCTTATTTGAAGAAGATTACGGCGGCAACCTCCTCCTGCCCATCCAGAGCCTGCAGGCTCTGGGCGTGTTGGAAGTGATCACCACCTGCGCAACCCATGGCTACCTGCCGCTGATGCAGACGCGGGAGGCCAGAAGAGCCCAGGTGCAGATTGGCGTGGAGCAATACATAAGGCTCTTCGGTCGGCCCCCGGCAGGTATGTGGCTGCCGGAGTGTGGTTATGTGCCGGGTATCGATGAAATTTTAAAGGAATTCGGGGTACGCTACTTTTTTGTGGAAACCCACGGTATAACCAATTCCAGTCCCACGCCACGCTACGGTGTGCATGCGCCGGTTTACTGTCCTTCGGGTGTAGCCGCGTTCGGTCGCGACCCGGAGAGTTCAAAGCAGGTCTGGGACCGCGATACCGGTTACCCCGGGAATCCCTTCTATCGCGAGTTTTACCGGGACATCGGTTATGACCTGGACTTGGATTACCTGGCTCCCTGCCTGCCCGGAGGAAATATCCGCTGTGATACCGGGCTAAAATACTATCGTATTACCGGCAAGGGGCTTTATAAAGAGCCTTATCAACCCGGCCTGGCTGAGCAAAGGGCAAACATGGACGCCCGCAATTTTGCCTTCAACCGGGGGGAGCAGTTGAAATATTTAGCCGGCCGGATGGACCGTAAGCCCATTGTGGTAGCCCCTTACGATGCCGAACTGTTTGGCCATTGGTGGTATGAGGGTCCGCTTTGGCTGGAAAACTTGTGCCGTGCCTGCGCTACCGGGGAATATGGGGTAAAGATGACGACGCCCGCTAACTACCTGGGCGATTATGTGGATAACCAGGTGGTAAACCTGGCCGCCTCTAGCTGGGGCGAGGGTGGGTACAATCTGGTATGGCTAAATCCCACTAACGACTGGATTTACCGGCACATGCACCGTGCTGAAACGGCGATGGTGGATCTGGCGGATCTCCATCCGGCTGCTGATGGAACGGTCCGTCGTCTTCTCAACCAGGCTGCGCGTGAGCTGGTTTTGGCGCAGAGCAGCGATTGGGCCTTTATTATTAAGACAGCCACCGCGGTACAGTACGCCGTGCAGCGCATCAGCGACCACATCGGCCGCTTTAACACCCTGGCTTTGCGCCTGAGTGAAGGTCGTATCGATGAGGAAGAATTAGCCGATTTTGAAAGAAGAGACAACATTTTTCCAGAAATGGATTACAGTATTTACAGCCGCCATTACCGGGTCGAACATTTACACGCCGGCGAGAAAGGGAAGGCACTGAAAATAGTGATGCTCTCCTGGGAGTTTCCGCCTCGTACGGTGGGCGGCTTGGCCCGCCATGTCTACGATCTTTCGCGGGCTATGGCCCGCCTGGGGCAGAACGTTCACGTGATCACCTGTCCGGCCCTGGAAACACCCTCTTACCAACTGGTGGAAGGTGTCCATGTCCACCGCGTTGCCCAGTCACTGCTCACTTCTAAGGATTTCATGGAATGGGTTGGGCAATTGAATGTAGGCATGGTTGAACTGGCCGGTGAACTTATGGCGGGAGAACCGTTTGATCTGGTCCACGCGCACGACTGGCTGGTCGGGGACGCAGCCATAAACCTGCGTGACCGCTACGGGCTGCCCCTGGCAGCGACCATCCATGCCACGGAACACGGTCGCAACCGTGGTATCCATAATGATCTGCAACAGCGTATCCACCAGTTGGATGCCCGCTTTGCCGTCCAGGCTACACGGCTAATCTGCTGCAGTAATTATATGGCCAATGAGGTTAATACCCTGTTCAAGGTCCCCCGCAGTATCGTACATGTCCTTCCCAACGGGGTGGACCCGGCCAATCTCGGCAGGCCTAAACAGTTGGTGCCGGGCAAACCCGACACTGGGTCCGGTGAAAAAATTGTCTTCTTTATTGGTCGCCTGGTTCCGGAAAAAGGAGTCCAGGTGCTGCTTGAGGCCATCGCCCTGCTCCTTCCTCAGCTACCGGAGCTAAAACTACTGGTGGGCGGTATTGGCCCCTACGAAACTTTTCTACGTTCCAGGGTAGGGGACCTGGGTCTGCATGACCGGGTTGTTTTTCTTGGCTACTTGGACGAAACCAGGCGAAACCAGTATCTTAAGTTGGCGGATGTCGCCGTTTTCCCCAGCCTTTATGAGCCTTTTGGGATTGTGGCCCTGGAAGCAATGGCTGCTCAGGTACCTGTAATTGTTTCGGATACCGGGGGCTTAAGCGAGGTGGTCTCACACGGGATGGATGGGTACAAAGCT
>Ga0209639_1003033_pt1 | contig 11860 bp, 7 predicted proteins | sample EPASupsiteHSE605_FD_187268 | JGI IMG/M metagenome (GOLD analysis project Ga0209639, IMG submission 187268) | Bioremediated contaminated groundwater from EPA Superfund site, New Mexico - Sample HSE6-05 (SPAdes) (version 2) | ecosystem: Environmental > Aquatic > Deep subsurface > Groundwater >...
TGTCAGATCCGGAAGGAAGCAGCACTAAAGGGTTCATCCCGTGTGACGGAGGGCAGCCTAGATGGAGTTAACTGTTTAAGCATCGCCTGGAAGGTATTTTCGAGGCCAGGTGCACGGCATTATAAATTATAATCTACAATTGAAATACTAACATTAAAGAAATGGCCACCCCATAACATTTAGAAAATTATGGGATGGCTTTCGTATTTGCATTATAAATTGTTTTGGCATTATCTGCTGACGGATTCTCGGCGCTGTTCTTTGGAGATAACTACCATCACTGCCCCAACCAGTACCAATATACCTCCCAACCATTGCAGCGGGGTTAACCGATCATGGAATAACATACTGGAAAGGGCTATTGTTGTGAGAGGTTCGATCATACTTAAAATAGCAGCTCTGGTAGAGCCGAGCAATTCCATACCTCGAAAAAGGGTGAAAATAGAGATGACGGTTGAAAACAATACTATGCCAAGTATGGGCAGCCAGGCTGACCGGGCGAAACTAAAAGTAAGGCTATTAGTTGATAAGCCCATAATTAGAAACGCAAATGCAGAAGAAAGAGTGATAAAAGCGGAGGTTACTACCGGGGAAATATCCTTGGTCACACGATTACTAATTATAATGTAGACGGAGTAAACGGCAGCTGCCCCAAGAGCTAAGAAGGTTCCTAAAAAATTTAACATTTTAAATGAGGTGCCCAGTACCAGGAAAAGACCGAACACTGATATGGCAATCGAAGCAATCAATTTACTATTTGGTCGTTCTATATCTATAAGAAAAGATAATAGGGCTACAAAAATTGGATATGTATAAAAAAGCAGAGCCTGTAACGATGTTGATATATATTTAACTGATTCAAAATACAGGCTTGACTGTAGAGTATATAATATTCCTCCTATAAATAATAAAGATCTGAAAAGTGAGCGGGAAATGACAACTTTCTCAACCTTTATAGCTATGTATATAAAGAAGATTATGGCAGCCAGAGCGAACCTCAGGAAAAGTATGGTGTTTACGGTTGCATTTCCCTGGTAGGCATACAATGCAAAAATAGGCATTAAAGCAAAACTACATGCTGATATCAGGATAAGAATTACGCCGCAATAGAATTTGTTCAAATCAAGTTACCCTCCGTTTCCATGATAGGTAGATTGTTAAAATAACACCGGCAGGGGAAGGAGAGTACCCCTACCGGCCAAAAAGGGGAAAAAACTCTATTCATATCTCTTTAGATGCAAAAACAGTGCCAAGTATTTCAGGAGAGTGTTATGCTCAAGGGCGATTTAAGACTCCTGCTCGAATTATCTTCATTTATCATGTAAATACTAAAAGTGCAAAAGAATAGGCATTTTAAGTCTTTAAGAAAGAAATGTGATCATGCGGCTATGCCGTTATAACAAGACCAAGCAAAACAGCAAAAGCCCCATTATGGCACGGTGAGTCATAATGATACACCTATCGATATCCTCGATTAGTCCCAGTGTTTTATTACAGTGTTTCAAGTTGATACAAAACAGAGCCGGATAATTATATGGATAGATTATGGGTATCTTGGCCCTAGTTTTATTAATGTTCCCGATTTTATTAGGATTCGGGAACTTTTTTATTTTCTGGCACGCTCTTTGCACATAACTGAGGCTAAGGTGTACACCCTTAATATTGGAGAGGAGGTAGGTCAATGAAAGCCCTTGATGGAGTAAAGGTTTTGGACCTAACCCAGGCCTATAGCGGGCCCTTTTGTACAATGCATATGGCGGATCATGGAGCAGAGGTAATAAAAATTGAAAGACCGGGTATAGGAGACCAGTCTCGAACCTGGGGGCCGATAAAAGAAGGTTACAGTGGGTACTATGCCTTCTTGAACCGGAACAAACAAAGTCTAAGCCTGGATTTAAGCTCCGAGGAAGGGAAAGACATTTTTTTCAGATTGGTAAAGGATGCTGATGTGGTGTGTGAAAACTTCCGGGTGGGAACCATGGAAAAACTAGGACTGGGCTATGAAGAGATAAAAAAAATCAATCCTCGCATAATCTATGCTTCTATCTCAGGTTATGGTTTAGAGGGACCATTATCTAAACTCCCGGCCTACGATATTGTTGCTCAAGCTATGAGCGGGTTGATGTCGATTACCGGATTTGCTGACAATCCCCCTACCAAAGTAGGACCTTCGGTTGGTGATAATTATACCGGTACCTACCTGGCGCTGGGAATTTGTATGGCTTTGTACCACCGCGAGAGAACAGGCAAGGGACAAAAATTGGATGTTGCTATGGTAGATACCTTGTTTTCCATACTGGAAAACGCTGTTGTGGAGTATACCGTAGCAGGTAATATTCCTCACCGAAGCGGTAATGCTGACCCAGGAATAGCACCATTTGATGCCTTCATGGCTCAGGATGGCATGTTTGTAATGGGGGTTGGTACCAATGCTATGTGGAAGAAACTTTGCAATTTGATGGGGCGACCGGAGCTTTTCGCAGACCCCCGCTATTTGACTAACGATGATCGCTGTAAGAATTACCTTCCTGATCTAAAAAACGATGTTGAAGCTTATACCCGTACCAAGACCAAACAGGAACTCCAGAAAATTATGAATGACGCAGGCATTCCTTTCGGCTTGATATTAACAGTACCTGAGGTTGTTGAACACCCGCAAATTCAGATTAGGGAAATGCTGGTAGAAGTAAATGATCCGGTGCTGGGGACTATTAAAATACCGGGAATTCCCATAAAAATGCATGAAACTCCGGGGAGTATCGTCAGGCCGGCACCCATTCTGGGAGAAGACACCGGCGCTGTGCTGGCTGGGATTGGTTTTTCAACTCAAGAGATTATAGCTTTACATAACAGGGCAGTTGTTTAGATGCTAATTATAAGAATCTGAGAGGGGATTTTATATGGAAAATGGCAACAATTCGAAACAATCTTATACTCTGCCGTTTCTAGTACTACTGGCTATAGGCGGATCCGTTTTCGCCATGCATTACGGAGCATCCTGCATGCTCTGGCCGACCACCTGGGGACGCAACTCTGGAACCGCTGTCTGGCCTGCATTTTTTGGTTTTGCAGTTACCGGTTTATTGCTGCCGTTCCTGGGTTATTTCGCGGTCCAAAAAGGAGGTGGCCCCTTATTTACCCTGGCCAACAAGGTAGGGCCAAATTTTGCCCAGATATTCGGAGCGTTTACAGTTCTTATTATGGGGCCGTTGTTTGTTATCCCGCGTATGAGCGCGGCGGCATGGGACGCATTAAGCAAAATATTTGGCCTGGAAAGTTCACCGTGGATTATTTTACTTCTTTTTACCGTTGCTTATTATGCAATAACCTATTGGTTTATCTACAAACAGACGGCGATTGTTGACAAGGTGAGCAAGATATTAGTTCCATTATTGGTTTTGATGGAAGTTATTATTATTGGCAAGTGTTTACTATTTCCGCTTGGTACTCAGGTAGCTCCCAATTATACCCAAAACCCTTTTTCTTACGGGTTTATTAACGGGTATCAGACCATGGATTTGCCGGCCGCGTTGATGTTTGCGGGCATCATCCTAACTGACATAGCCAATCGTGTAAAAGGCAATAAAAATGCGGTGTTGAGCAATCTGGTTAAAGCCAGCGTTATAGGCTTTATTATCCTGGGTGTAATTGAGGTAGGGGAGTTCTTATTGGGCGCTTCCACCGGCAGCGTGTACGCAGACCTTGACTATGCCAAATTATTCGCCACGGTCGTTCTTGACCAATTTGGAATGGCAGGTGCATCAATGTTCAACGTGGCACTGGTTTTTGCCGCCATGACCACTGCTATTGGGTTAACAGCGGGAACTGCAGAATACTTTGTCGATGCCGGCAAAGGTAAATGGAGTTATAACAAAATAGCCATTGCGACTCTGGTAGTAAGTACAATTATCAGCGTATGCGGCCTGAATGAAATTGTAAAATGGACTGCTCCCATACTAAACATGATTTACCCGCCCTGTATCGCCCTGGTATTATTCGTAGTATTTTTCCCTCCCAGATTCGTAGGTGCAATGAGAGGCGCCTGTTATGCGTCACTTGGTTGGGGGGTAGTTGAAGCTGTAAGTGGATATCTGGGCTTAGTAGGAGTTGAAAAGGCTTTTCAGGGCTTATACAGCGTTATTCCTGGAGCCAATGATGGTTTTGGATTTGTAATTTTCTTTATAGCGGGTGCAATCATAGGACACTTCGCATTTAAAAATAAGGCGCAGGCGGAAGGCCAAGCAATCGACGCCTAATATAGTTAATTACAATAAAAAATATGAGGAGGATTTTATTATGAAAAAGGCAATGATTAGACTGAGAATGAGTGAACACGATGCCCATTACGGTGGTGGATTGGTGAACGGAGCCCGTATGCTGGATTTATTCGGTGATGTAGCGACTGAGCTGCTGATTTTAAGCGACGGCGATGAAGGTTTGTTCCGTACTTATGAACACGTAGACTTTCTGGCTCCTGTTTTTGCCGGAGATTATATCGAAGCGGTTGGCTGGTTTACCAAGATAGGCAATACTTCCCGGGAGATAAAAATGGAAGCATGGAAGGTCATTCAGCCAGTTAAAGATGCTGCCGACCCATCAGCCTGTGAAGTCTTAGCTGAACCCATCCTGGTAGCACAGGCCACTGGTATATGTGTTGTCCCGAAAGCAACTCAGAGGGGTCCACAAGTACCCCTGGAAGAACTATTATAAAAGGAATATGAACGGGCTGTGGCCTGGTGGGTCAAAGCAAATGCTTTGACCCTTTTTAAAAAATATAACCAACTATCCGGGATTAACCCTGCTTGTATTAAATTAAAAACTGCAGCCATGGTAGAAATATAGTAATATATTATTCGACATAATCAATCAATATACGTACATTTAGAAACACAATAAGTGGATTTTCTGAAAAACCTTTCAGAGGTATTTCATAGTATAAAAACCCTTTTTGATAATGGGAGAAAAAATTGGTCTGGTAAGGCTCAGCAAGAAGGTTGGTGGTTGGCATTAACAAATACACCGGAAACTTACCCAATTGCAAAGTGTCGCCACATGAAATTATAACTGGTTCAGTGGAGCTGTCTCGGAGCTTAAAAATAGATCCGGAAGCTGCATTGGATGGGTTTAGTTTTGACGAGTTAGAAAAGGAAAAAAGAAAACGAGAAAATTTAGATTTAAAATATATAGTCGATTACCTGGAAGGGATATTAAATAGCACTGAAGCGTTGAATTACCCGTTGATAATTACGGATGATACTGGTTGTGTGTTGTTTATAACCGGCACCAAAAATCCCGGTGATAGCATTGGAGAAGGAATCTTGCTGGATTCAGACGTAATAGGGACCAATGCCATAGGGTTGGCCATTAAACACCGCATTTCCCTAAAGGTAGATGGGAAGGAACACTATTTACGAGTCTTACAAGAGAGTATATCTTTTGGTGCCCCGATTATTTATGGAGAAAAAATGCTGGGTGGTATTGGCTTCATCCTGTCACGCAGAGATAAGCTTCAGGCGGGGATTATGGAAAACATTATTACATCCTCCCTTTATGCGGTTTATAAAATGCTTGAGGCACGTAAAAACCTGGATGAATTATATCTATTAAAGAACTTTTTTACCCATCTGGACATTGACAAAGGAATCTTAGTTGCCAATGCTGATTCAGAAATAATCCAGGTTAACCGGGAGGCAGAAATACTTCTGGGGGTTTCCAAAGCTGAATTGGTAAATCACCAGCTTCAGGAATTTATCAGAGAGCCCCTAACTTCTGCCGCCGATGAGTGCCATAACTGTAAGCTTACGTTACAGACCAGTACGGGAAAAACATCAGTAAATGCCAACCTCGAGCCTGTGTTAGCAGAGGATGGCAGGTTAATAGGGCAATGTATAAAAATATTTGCTTCCGACTCAGAGAATCATGACAGGAAGGGCTCTACGCACGCACAAAACAGATTCGAGTTTAAGCATATCGTTGGCCAAAATAAAAGTTTTATGCGAATCTTAAGGCTTGCTCATGCAATAGCCCGGAGCCCATCCAATGTGCTGATAACAGGGGAGAGCGGAACAGGTAAGGAACTGTTCGCACAGGGGGTGCATTATGCCAGCAATTTCAGTGACGGACCTTTTATTGCCATTAACTGTGCCGCAATACCCCAGGAATTATTAGAAACTGAGCTATTTGGCTATGTGGAAGGAGCGTTTACCGGCGCCAAAAAAGGCGGACTGCAGGGGAAGTTCATTCAGGCCAACGGGGGAACATTATTTTTGGATGAAATAGGGGACATGCCCGTGCAGCTGCAGCCCAAGTTGTTACGTGTATTACAGGAGCGTATGGTGGTACCTGTAGGTGGCAGTAAGTCTTTTCCAATTAATATAAGAATAATATCCGCAACTAATCAGAATATTGAAGAACTAATTGCTGATAAAAAATTTCGAGCTGATCTATACTACCGCCTGAATGTTATCAATCTACGGATTCCACCGCTCAGAGAGAGAAAAGATGATATTTTACTGCTGGCAGAACACTTTATCAGTATTTATAACCGTAAATTAAACCGGCAGGTATTAGCCATAAGTGATGAAGCGTGTCAATGCTTAATAGATTATAACTGGCCGGGAAATATCCGGGAATTTGAAAATACCATTGAATCTGCTGTGAACCTGGCAGATAATATTTTGGAAGTTGAACATTTGGGATCCAAAATGTACCGGCGCAAACCTAATATAAATACTGGAACAGAAGAAGCCATAATACCCCTGGAAGAAAGTGAAAAGATTTTAATAACTCGGGCACTTATCACTTTGCAGGGCAATATCACCCAAACCGCCAATGCTTTACAGATTGGACGTTCAACTTTATATAGAAAAATAAAAAAATATGATCTGCTATCGTATGTTAAACAACAAGAGGAGGTAGATAGCCGTGTTTGATAGTATACAAAAACGGCTCCTGGTTTATATTCTGTCAACAACTACTCTATTTTTGCTGGGAATAGGTATTTTAAACTACCTGTGGGCTGAAAAGGCGGTTGTTGATCTTAGCGAGCAAAGGACTGCTGCTATGGCAGATGCCGCTGCCGCCAAAATAGAAGGCTATCTGCTTCAAAAAGGCCAAAATGCATGGACCCTGGCACAAAATGAACAAATTCACAGCTTTGTAGAAAAAATAAGTCTACAGGAAGTAGACCTGACTAAAGATAAAGATTATAAGGAGATGATGACCTCCTTTCAAAGAATAGTAAATCTTAATCCGGATATAAAGTTTGTGTATATAGGAGTAGCAAAAACCGATAGACTTTATGCCAATACTGAATTCAATTACCCCCAGGGTTATAAAGTCAGTGAAAGGCCATGGTACCAAGCTGCCGCACAGGAGAGAAAGCTGGTATATACGGGTCCCTATATTTGCCCATTAACAGGAAACTATGTGACTACCGCTTCGGTGCCTATATTCAATAATAACGGACAACTACTGGGTGTTGCGGCGGTGGATATACCGGTTACTCGAATTCAGCAGATAGTTAACAATATTCATATTGGTAAAACAGGATATGCTTTTATGCTGGATGATAAGGGTAATACCATAACTCATCCCAATAATTCAGATAAAGGGAACCCAATAAGTGAGAAGGGGAGTCTGGATCCCCAAATAGCGGACATATCCGGGAAGATGATCAGCGGAGAGAAGGGTATAGCTAAGATAGACCTTGAGGAAATACCCAGCTATCTACTGTATACACCTATTTCCAACATTGGTTGGTCTATAGGGGTAGTGGTGCCGGTAGATGAGGTAAGAGAACCAGTCTATACCTTGGGGCGAATTTCATTGTTTACCGTAATTATTGGGATGATAATTATTTGCCTTATTATTATAGCTTTAACCTCACGTATTATCAGGCCCATAAACGAGTTTAGCAGGCTAATGTATCAGGTGGCAGGTGGAGATTATACAGTGCGCTCCAATGTACAGACCCGCGATGAAGTGGGTAATCTGGGGAATAGCCTCAATCATATGTTGGAAAAACAAGAGCAGCTCATCCGCCAGGTAATCAATATGGCATATAAAATGAGTCTTGCTGGACATGAATTGGCAATAACCATGGGAGAAGCACGGACGATTCTGCCGGTGGTTACCGGTGAGTTGAGCAGGGTCATAGATAAGCCATACATCGAAGGAGCTATAAATAAATCCCACCAATTGGGAGTGCAGAATACTCGTGAGTTTATGGATAAATTGATTGCCGCCAATCATATGAATCGTTCAATTATTGCCGAGGTCGAGGAGGTTGTAAAAAATCTCAATAAAATCGATGAAAAGAACAGTTTGAATGAAGTCTTAGCTGTTGTGGATAAAGCGAAGCTTGATATTAACAGGGTAGGTGAACAGTTGGATAGCCTCTGCCATCTGACCGAAGACCTACAAATGGATTTTGTTGATGTGGCTGGAACAATTGAAAACTCAAGCCAGAACTTAACTGACATAGTTAATACTTTGCAGATTGTAAACAGTAAGATTACTGATATCTCGGTCATACAATCCGATTCAATAAACAGAGCCACAGAAACTTCTATAGAGATGGCTAAATGGTCACAAACGTTATTGCAGTTAACGGCATATTTTCATATAAAAACCTACCAGGAAAATCAAAATATGGGGGGATTTAAAGAAGATAACGATATTCCTGGTGTATTACCGCAAGCGGAATAACAATAATGGATATACCAGGTTTCGGCTGCACTTTATATGACAGATATTATAGATAGCAATTATTATAAGTGTCAAGGAGTATACTAAGATAAAAAGTATAATTAAAATAGTTCTATATAGTTACAGTTCGGATTTTGCTTGAAGTGTAATATTTAATTCAATAGGTGGGATTAATAATGGTAATAACAGGTTTGATCGTAGTACTGCTTCTAGTTTTGGTGGTTCCTTTTGTCAATAAGAAGGTAGAAGAAAATTTGGAACCGTTTCTTTTTGTCATGGGAGTAGCTGCCAGTATAATTTCTGGAATAATGAGTACAGAGCTCGTCTTAAAGGCATTCGAAGAGCCAATAATGATTGCATCGGCGGTGTTCATTGCAGGTGCATTGTTCTTTCTATTAAACAAACAGTTTCAAAGCTTTATCAACAATGTATTAAATAAGGTGCCTCTAACCGTCTTTGTATTTCTTGTTGTGGTTGTCCTGGGACTGTTATCAAGCATCATTACAGCCATAATAGCTTCAATAATTCTGGTCGAAATAATTTATCTCTTACCCCTGACAAGAAAACAAAAAGTAGTCGTATGTATAATAGCATGCTTTTCTATAGGATTGGGTGCAGCCCTTACTCCTATCGGTGAACCGCTGGCCACTATAGCGATATCAAAATTGGATCAAGGTTTCTTTTATTTGTTTGATCTATTAGCACGATATGTTGTTCCTGCAGTTATTGGGTTTGGGATTTTAGGTGCCATATACGTTGGACGTACAGGCAAAATTTCTGCAAACGGCGATACAGCTCTCAGCGAGGATGCTGCTGATGAAATCGTAATGGAAGCTGATACATGGAAGAGTATTATTGTAAGAGCCCTAAAAGTATATCTCTTTGTTATGGCTCTGGTATTTTTGGGAGAAGGATTTCAGCCACTTATCGATAAATACGTACTAGGCCTTTCTCCGCAGTTACTATACTGGGTGAATATGATTTCGGCCGTTCTTGACAATGCTACCTTAACAGCAGCTGAAATAAGCAAACAAATGACCGATGTCCAGGTTACGGCTATTATAATGGGCTTGTTAATAAGCGGCGGTATGCTTATACCAGGTAATATTCCCAATATAATTTCCGCCTCCAAATTAAAAATCAGCAGTAAAGAATGGGCAATTTGGGGTGTTCCGTTGGGCCTGGTAACTATGATTATCTATTTTGTAATTTTATTTTAAATAAGATTCCAGTCCATATGTAACTATATGGTGAGTAATAGCTTAATAAGGGTATAGCCTTTAAGGATTATCCCTTTTAATTTAAGAGAAAATCTTTCTATTTACTCTCCTTATCAATACTGACCCCAGTTTGTATAACCATGGCATTCTGGAGTCAGTTTTTTTTATTTTGTATAGATAAGTGAGATAGGTGAATAAATAGTTAATGAGGAATCGTTTATAGTAGGACACCGATTGTTTCATCAATAGATTGCTTATCTGTTAATATTTGCAGACTATAAATCTATCCGATTTGCTGAGTATTTTATCATCTTGATATAATACGTTCTAGGCATTCATCTATAAATTAATTTCATAGGCCTACAGGGGCAGAAAAAGATATAATATGAAAAGATATAATAAGAAGCAATAAATATCGATTTACACTAAAGTTTTATGATTAAGGGGGGAGATCGTGGCATACTTAGCATTATACCGTGTATGGAGACCCCAAAAATTTGAAGAAGTGGTGGGCCAGGAACAGACGGTTGTGGCTCTGCAGAATTCGGTACGAGAAGGGCGAATGACCCATGCATACTTATTCTCCGGGCCCAGAGGAACTGGCAAGACCAGCATTGCGAAAATACTGGCCAAAGCAGTGAATTGTGAAAAGCAGCAGGGAGGGGAACCCTGCAATACATGTGTTTCCTGTCAGGACATAAATAATGGTAATTTTATGGATGTAATAGAGATAGATGCAGCCTCTAACCGGGGGATTGACGAAATACGTGATTTGCGGGAAAAGGTTCGGATAATGCCTGCTCAGGGCAAAAAGAAGGTTTACATTATAGATGAAGTACATATGCTGACCACGGAAGCTTTTAATGCCTTATTAAAAACCTTGGAAGAGCCGCCGGAATCAGTAATTTTCGTTCTGGCTACTACTGAACTGCACAAGATCCCAAGTACAATACTATCACGCTGCCAAAAATACAACTTCCGCAGATTAACTTTGCCCCAGATCCATGAACGTCTTAAAGATGTAGCCAAGAGTAATGGAATTGAATTTGATGAGGATGCACTATCTCTGATTTCTCGCCGTGCCAACGGAGGGATGCGTGACGCTCTGGGGATGCTGGATCAATTATGTTCTTATAAAGACAGCCATATTAGCAGGGAGGACGTGCTGGAAGTATTAGGTTTAGTCGATGACTTATTTGTGGCCCGGCTCCTTGATGCAGTTATATCGGAGGATTCAACCTCCATCGTAGACATGATTAGTACAGCCTTAAATCAAGGTAAAGAGGCTCAGCAGCTAGCCAGGGAGACAGCTGTCTATCTTCGTGACCTACTTTTATATAAAGTAGCAGGAGATCAAGCTGAACTAATGATGGCGGGGGATCAGAGTCATGAATACTTAAAGAAACAGTCACTTAAACTAGATAAGTTTCAGATTTTAAAAGCTTTACGAAAGATAATGGACATTGGAGAAAAACTTAGATTCAGTGAGGGTCATAAATTTCTCCTGGAACTAGTCTTTTTAGAGCTGGCAGCACTGTTCAATGGACCAGAAGCGCAGCCGGAACCCGTTGCTGCCCCAAGAAAGGTGTCTAAATCTACACAAAATGAAAAGGTTGAAAAAAATCAGACTGAAAAAAATGATAAAAATGATGCGCTGCAGGTATTATGGAACCGCTTGCTGGCCGGGGTAAAAGAGAAGAAAATACCCACCCATGCCCTCCTGTCCCAGGGAAAACTGCTAGGTACCAAAGGAGACTCCATGTTTATTGGGTTTCGTAAGGGATACAAATTTCATAAGGATAGAATGGAAGAAAAGGGAAACAGGGAGATAGTGGACGCGGTTATAAAAGAAATATTTAATCGTGAGCTGGAAGTTCAATTTATCTTTTTGGAGGACAGCCAATATAATGATATCATTGTAAAAAAAGCCA
>Ga0209639_1003035_pt1 | contig 11850 bp, 14 predicted proteins | sample EPASupsiteHSE605_FD_187268 | JGI IMG/M metagenome (GOLD analysis project Ga0209639, IMG submission 187268) | Bioremediated contaminated groundwater from EPA Superfund site, New Mexico - Sample HSE6-05 (SPAdes) (version 2) | ecosystem: Environmental > Aquatic > Deep subsurface > Groundwater >...
TCCCGTGCAAATATTTGTGGTGATCAAGACCAAGTCCATTACTATTCTTAATTAATTGTTCCATCGCTCTGGCTAACTTTACTGTACGACTAAAAAAGTGCACGACTTTTGACACTCATAAGTTACGTATAGTATATTGATTCTATCCGTAAAAAAACAGATTGAGATCGAACATCATGAAAAACAAATGACCCCAATAGACATCAATATAGAGATTCTGTAAGAAGAGAAAGGGCGCCAGCCAAGGCTGCAGTGTTTGACAACATGATACAAAAGGCAGGTATAGATACCGATGACTATAAGCTATATCAGGCCTTTGAAGAATGGTATAAAGATTATAGAAGGGTGCCATTTGATGAGTTTATGTCAATGAAAATCGCTCAGGCTAAAAACTAGTGATCTCCCCAGTCAATGGCTGGGCTCGGCCTCCTAAAGAAATCTCTCCACTAGTATCAGAGCTAATGAATCATCCGTTTGAATAATTTCGAACGCTTTATCGATGGTGATATCAGTAAGTAAAAGAACCTTCAGTTCAAATATCTTTTTTTTTGATCTCTCAGATTGGTAGAATTTTTGTAGAGATTTTGCTTCGATTTCTTCCTTTAAATTTTTTATAAACATTCTACTTATTCGATTTAAATTTGATGTTGATTAATGAGGCTAAAGCCAATAATCAAATATCAGGCATGGAAAAATCCCCCAAATATGAATAATTGACCCCAAAACGATTAAAGAGCTCAGAAAAATCCCCAAAATTTGGTTAGAAGTAACATCAAACAACCAATTTGTTGTCATTCAATGTTTTTATCGGTTTTCCAATTGTTAGTATAATATATCCCCAATCCCCCATTGTTTTGTACCCGAAAATATTAAATTTCTTTAGTTGGGTCTTTTTTCACATCCCTATTCGAGTATGAGTCTACCTTCGATATCGATGTGGGCGACTATGTCCCTATGTACTTCCGTAACGATGGATCTGAAACGATCGATAAGCTAATACTGTCCAAAGGATTCTATGGAGCGGTCACTATAAAGGATTGGTCGGGTCTTTTCGATATCGGATCATGCAACGACATCGTCTCTAAATCATTAGCGGGAGAGTAACGACGGTAGAGACTAAGACAACATCTCTGACCTATACTTATTTGGCGACAAAGATCCCGAATGCTCGAAGGTTATCGACGGGTCAGAGTATCGATCTGACTAACACTATAGTATATTATGGTTCGAATATTCGGATAGAGAAATGGTGGGTTGCTCGTTGGGGCACTCAGGTCAATGATGCTCTTATACTCTTAGATCATGTTAGTGGTATAGGGTGACGGGTTTTACGGAACTTTTTTGATCAGGGTTTTAGAGGCTAAAATCAAGGGTGTTTGTACAGGTTAGAATCAACAGCACTTTTGAGGTCCAAACCAAGGTAGATCTTCAATTTGGCAGCTTTTGTAAATAAGTTTTCTGCCTTGGTTAGGGAGGTCTAAATCAAGGCACTTTCTAGTATAAAGTGATGGAAATTTTTTGATTTTTCTTGAAGAAACACTTTTTGAACTTTTTTACCAGACCGAAATGGAAATAGGTTTTAGTCTACCTCCAATGAAGTCTGAGCTCACTCCAGGCGAATGGATGAGTGTTTCACACGATGAATTGAATCAAATGTTGGCATTAATGGGGTTAGATAGGTTTGCAGACGCAAGTGCTGGTTCAAAAATTAATCAAATTGTTGGATTTTTGAATTATAATGGGCTTGCGAGTAGGCCGTATACAGTTACAAAAGAGGTTGAAGTTCTAAAACAAGGTGGTGGGTTTGAAAAAATGTCAGTTAAGAGAGTTTCACCTGAGATAATTATTGGTCGCTTGAGGGAGTACTTTGAGCCTGAACCTGAACCTGAAAATGAGTTTGCGGTACCTGAGAGAGATCCTGACTATAATCTAGATGAGCTCATGTTTGACCTTAAATTTCGTAAGCAAGCAGATAAAGAGATTAAAGCTCAGAGACATCATTTATTTCGTGAAAAGTTTCGTTCAGAGAGGGTTATTGATCTGGAAAAGAAGCGTAGTTCGATAAATGTTAAAGAGATAATTAAGTTATTGAATCGCGATCCTAACTATTACATTCACAGAAGGTAGATATGATGTCTGATAAAGACTTTACCAAGAATCCTGTAGGTGGGTTTCCAGGTAGTTGGGATGGATCTGAAATGGATTTCTGGATGTTTGAAGACCTTAATGATTATCCTTCATTTCGCGAGACAGGTAATTTGGTTACATCACACTTTAAGAATATTGAGAAACCTGAGTATAGTGTACATCCAGGTCCTGAAGCACCACAGTGGGAGAGGAACTTTAGAGTTCGAGAGTATAGTAGTATGATTGAGGCTGTGGATAGATTCTTTCAAGATGAAGTTAAGAGTGCTGGTCAAGATACATTTAAGTTTACATTTTCATTTGGGTCAATTCATAAAAGAGTTGAAAAGAACCGTAATGTAATAGTGGAAGCAATTGAAGGTGAAACATTTCATGAGACATTAATGAGATTACAAGCTGCTCCAGGTGAAGATGAATATTAGTTTGATATTAGGTATGCAAGTAACCGAATAACTGAATGTCCACCAATTTTGATCCGTGGGAAGGATGATCTAATTTTGACTAAGCAAGCCATTAAGAAGACTATATTGGATTTAATTGATAATGATATTAGGGCTACTAAGTCAGGTAGTTCAATTGTTGCACTGTTTGAGATCAAATTAATTTCATATCGTTTACATTTTGCATTGGCGGGTTAGAGATGTTTGATAAGAAACAATCTGTGTTTAATTATGATAATCCTGATAACTTTTAATTCTGGGGAGCTTATTTTGCATATAAGGACTTTGCATTGGCTAAACAGAAGAAGATGAATAAGCAATGGAAGGCTACTCATGATCTTGCTTGTCAAAATTATAACATTGAGTTGGTTAAGCGTCGTGATTTCGTTAGGACTTATAAGGGATTTCAGTTAGCACTTGAAGGTGAAGACTTTTGTAAACATGAGAGAGTTAATATCCGAATATTTGATTATACAGGTACAAGTTACGTCCCAGGTGACACAATAATTGTCAACGATGAGTTTCCTTTCATTAATATCTGTATTAGGACAGTTACTTATCCTAGTTCAAATGATATTGTTGCTCACGTGGTCTTTATCAAAAATACTGATGAGGTTACTGGACATCTATTTTGTTCAAAATATGGAAGAGGTTTCAATATGAGAGATAAGCATTGGAATGCCAAGAGAGATTTTGAAAATCACATTAAGAAGTGTGATGGTAAGTTGACTAGACAAGTTAAGTTAGATCCAGTTTCACAACCTTTTGTCCCATTTGAGCCTGTACTTAAGACAATGATTAGCCGTGGAGTTACTGACACCTTTGGGAATCCACTAGGTGACAATGGAGTTCGTTATACACCAACCAATCATAAAGTTCTTTTCAACACTCAAGCAAGGTTCAATTCCTGAAGTTGCCTACAATCAATACTGTAGTGATCTTAAGGAGTTAGGTTCACATTGGGCATTTCTCGAATACTATAACAATAAAGATGTAGAGATAATGATTCCTGCACTCAATTTCTTAATTAATTTCTGGGCTAAGTTTGGAATTGATATGTTACAACAGATGTCTCTCTCAAAGTGTGCCACATTATGTAAATATAGGTTCTCATATAGAGATTTCTCAATCAATGGTGCCTATGAACTTAAACGTGAACCCTTGTATAAGTTATCATATAATGACTGGAAAGATCGCGTATTTCAATATCGTAAGCAAGACGAAAAAAAAGGTCGTGACTTTTCAAATAATGTATCTACATTGGACTATCAAGTTGTTAAACAAATGTTTGAAGAAGGTGTATGTTACATCTGTGGTCAACGTTTTACAGCTGGCTCTCATTCATCACATTATCCAACACTTGATCGGATAGACAATTCCATTGGACACACACTACATAACTGTTGGCCATGTTGTTTGGATTGTAATTGTCGTAAATCTGACAAAGATGAGCATAAAGTGAAGTTTGAGATCAATATTAAACAATTTACCTTAAGTAGAGGTCTTCCATTTACATTGGATCAATCACATGAGAAAGCATATCACATAATTCGTGATGGTATAACTGGTTATATTGTCAAACATATTGAAGATGTTTGTGTACCCGAAGCACTTCATGTAATTTGTAATATGGATCGTTATACGGAGTCAACTCAACTCTTTATTGTTAAACCTAAAAGCTTTATTCCATCACATAAGATTAAAAAGTGTGTCAACTTTGCTCCAATAATTCGAAATTTTGAAATTGAGTTGACTGAAGAAGTTGTAGGTCCATATATGTTCAATTTACTTCAACAGAATGATGTCAAGACTGGTCCAGGTGTTACTGAACGTAAACTAACTCAAGGTTTCTCCACCAATGATGAATTTATGTCTTTCAGTTCATATTATTTATGGTTCCTTATGGATGAATTTGAGTTTACCATGACTGAAGTGTCTGATATCATTGTGTTCTCTAAGCATGATAGCTTTAAGGCATTTGTTTCATCATTCCGTGAAGACAGAATTAAAGCAGTACTCGAGGGTAATAAAGGTCTTGATGCACAATGTAAAAACATATTGAATGCCTCATATGGTTATGATGGAATGAATACAGAAAAATACACAGGTGTTAAAATGTGTGATCGTGCTGGTACATTTAAGGCTCAAAACCTTCCTAACTTCCGTTCATCACGTAGATTATCGGAAGATCTATATGAAATTGCTTCAGTTGCTGACTACTATAAATGTAAGACACCTATTCAATGTGCTTACTTTACTCTAGATAATGCTAAATATTGGTACTTGAACTTTATTTATAGTTTCATGGAACGTTGTATTGATATGGAGAAAGTACACTTCTGTGAAGGTGACACCTACTCAATGTAATGGGCAGCCTCAGGTTCTCCTTCAGAATCACCAGACCAACTACTCACTCATGTAGTTAAGGATAAAGAATTCTATGATGAAAATGTTGGTTACTTCATACCCCTTAGTGATATTGTAGACAAACTAGAACGTAAGAGAGATGAAAAGAAACCATTGGGAGTCGCTATCGAAAAGGCATCCGATAATATGGTCTGTATTACTGCCAAATGTTACACCACATGGAACAATAGTGTTAAAGTTGAAGCATTAAAAGTTAAAGGTGTATCCAAGAACCAAAATAAGCACATAACACATAACTCATATCTTGAGGTACTTAATTCAGGGAATGTACTCAAAGGTACAAATTATTCACTTAGGACAATGAGCTCACAAGATGAAAAGATAATGTCAAAAACAGAGACACATATGACTGCACTGTCCCCAATCCACATTAAAATGCAGACACATCCAAATGGGTCATATCATCCATATCTTAAATCCAAGTCAACAGTAATGAAAACACCTCAAATACTTGATCTTGATGTTTCAAATTTAAGTTCAAATTTACTAAGCCTAAATTATTAAATTACCATAAATAAACCTAAAATTATAAAATTGGTGTGATTATTTTTATATCGTTCATCGAAAAGTGTCACATTTTGTAAGATCCTAGAGGTGACATGAAGTCATTGGAAAATATTTTTTAAATAATTGTGGAGTCATTCAAGTCGAAAACCTTTTAAATCAATTGATTTTCAACCAAAACATTGTCCACCAGCTTCAAAATCCGAATGTACAGCGATAAAACTAAAAGAAATAAATGGTACAGATCTCAGAAATGCCAATGCTGTTTTTTTGTTTCTTTTGTCTCGAATTGAAACATCATATAAGGATGATTTATGTGATTTTTTCAATAATATTTTGAGTTTATACAAAGAATATATTAAAATTAATTCCTAATTATGCGAATTGCAACAACAAATTACGACCCATTTCAAATCAAATTCACAAAATCCAACTTTACAAACTCTTGAACAACATGAAAACACACCATTTCAAGATATATTGCTTGACAAAAGCAATATTGATGAATACATAACCCAACGTGCTAAACTGGAAGATTGGAATGAGTTTGCATACGAAATAATTGATTCTGCACCTAGTGTATTGAGTTCAAAGAAATCTGATCCACTTTCTCCTGTGACGAAATATATTAAGCGCACATGTTATGAAAAATATGCATTACGATCATGGGATATTAATGAAGTAAAAAAATAGCATTAATTTTTATTAATCATTAATTGTTTCAAGGAACTCTTTGACTTGATCAAAGATTGCTTCATAAGATTCAATTTGAATTTCTATTTGATCAAGTTCATTATTTTATTGATCTCTTTGAGAGAGTTTGGTTTGTTGTTGTTCGCGTAGATCTTCGAGTCGGTCTTCAATTTGATCTTTGAAAAGTTTAGCTATTTCGGAGATGTCTTGGCTCATCAGGAAAATGAGGTTATATCACAACCACGACGATTATGTAAAAGAATATTTATTGTTTTGTTTTATTAATTTATTCTTTTTAGTTTTATACAAAATGAATGGTAACTTAAACCAACCCATTACACTTCCCTCTTTTGGTCAAATTGTATATCAGAACTCAGGTGTACCTGGTGTTTTCAATCCAGTCCCAATACAACAGACACTTACACTACCAATTCCAGTACCACCAACTCCTACTGTACAATCAATACCTATTAAGACCTCTAAACGTGTTAGAATACATGAAGACCCCGATGAAGTACATAAACTTACAGCCTATATTGACTCACTTTTGCCTTCTGTCGTAGTCGAAATCATCTATAATGTAAATTTGTTCAATGACGCAAATAAGGTGTCCACTATGAGGAAACATTTAGTTAAAGAACTTCTCTCACGTTACTATATGCTCCCAGATGAAGAAGACTTCCGTCTTGCCTCAATTGTAGAAGAACTTAAACACAATAAATATACTAAAGTTTCACAGACTATTAAGACACCTGAACAAGCAGAAGCAAATGAAGGTCACAAACTCATCTGTAGAAACAATTCTCGATTAAAACATGGACTTCCATTACTCGATGGACCAATGCCAACTGATGCAACCTTTACAGTGAACCAAAATGGAGTACCACTTCAAGTTACAGGTGCCATTACAATTCCCATGCCCCAACTTCCTGTAATGAAGCCATGATAAAGTTATCATTATTTTTATCCTAACCCAAATGACAACTACTAGTTTAGTCGATCGTAAGACAATGCGCCAACTCTGCGACATTATTTTCAATCATTACCGTGATGCAACACAAATATTCATTGTTATTGGCCCTTCATTCAAGTGTTCACTCTCTAGTGACCAATTCTATTTCATTGTCCAAGTTACACATATCAAACTTGTTCACAAGAACTTTAATCCAAACAAACCTCAAGATGGTGGACTTACCACACTTGACTATAATGCACTCACACGTATGTTCAAGTCACATCACATTGAACTCAAGCTCTCACGTAAATCATTCCTTGCTAAATCAATAAGTCAACTCAATGCAGTCCGCGTAATTATCGTCAACAATCAATTAATAGGTGACAAAGGGAAAGAATTCTATTCTCATACACTTGCTCCACTTGGGGAAGGTAATGAACATTATTCCACCGAAGTACATAAATATTATGACACAATAATAAGTGCACGTGATGAAACAAATGAGTCAAATACCAATATGTATGCTATAGTATTTGGAACCCAAGTTCAACCTTAAGTAATTCAACCTGCATTGTCTGACCTTGACCAACAAGTTATCATCCGAATTGCCCCAACTGAAGATACATTCATTCCAGGTTCACCAATATACTAGATAAATCCATTTATGGATCATACAAATTCAAAGTAAACTTGAACTTGATGTTGATGCTGACATAATTGAATCAATGACCGACAATGAAACAACTCAACTAGACAACCAGATTTCCCTAATACATCCCGACAGTAATATATTTTACAATTCGATCAATATAGCACTTGGTAAGCAGGGAACTGGTAAGACATTCTATTTCTTTCGTGGGATACTTAAGCTCGATAAACTTAAAACACATCACATGTTGATCTATGTAACCAATAATGGCACAAATGACCAAACGTATCAAATGTTCAAACCTAAATTGTCAATCCCAATACTTATTGTGTCATATGATGAAGTACTCGAGACACTACTTGGACTGAAAGCCTATAAGCAACTCTATAACCAAATTGTGGACGACGGACTTACTAAAAATATAGACCCAGCTCAACGTGAGGTCATATTTGATGCACTTCATGTGAGTGACTTTAGTCGACGTAGACTTCATAATCTGGTGCTCTATGATGATGTTGCATTCGAGGAACAATTTAGAAAGAATGAATCATCATTAAACAAACTAATGTTCGAATGTAGACATATCAATGTTTCGTTCATGCTTTGTACACAAAAACTCCAAGGTATATCAACTCCTGTCAAATCACAAGCTACCTCCATTACAATATTTGCAAGATATCCACCAGTTGAGATAGCTCAAATACATCGTTCAATTCAGACCGGTACCGAATATCAAGAATTCAAACAAATGTTATGTGAACTTGAACCTAATAGTTGCTTGCACATAAATATAAAAATGGGTAGCATGAAAGTAATTAACCTACAACACATTAATATCGTTATCAATCAACTCAAGCAGAAGAAAACTTCTCCAAAATTGAAGAATGTTGATTCAATGTGGTAATCATTGTTTTTAGAACCTTTTGAGTTTTGAGTACCTCTTGACGTGTCTCATTGAGTAAAGTTGTAAGTTCATCCACCTGTTCATTTAAAGGCACAATCATATCTGTGGTAGCTATATCTTGCTTGGGTGGCTTTTTGTACCTATTGGATTCAACTTCAGGTACTAGAGTAAGTTGAGTCCTCTCTTTATTCTGTCTTATTACATACCCCGGATTACTATAAGTGTTATTCAATACACGTGTGTTGGCTGCAATAAACTTACTCGGGTTCTCTTGAATATATTGTATGAACTCATTAGGTGACTCAAATTCTAATACACTAGACTTGGTACCTACTTGAACCATAGGAACCGTATGTGGATTATTAATAACCATAGGCGGCAATATAGGCATTGGAGGTAATGTTTTAATTTCTGGCAATTCCATTTTAAAATAAAAATAGATATTAGAAGTTTTTACTCGTCAAATTCTTCATCTTCACCATCGTCTAACTCTTCAAACTTCAATTGTGGCATCATTTTTTGTCCACCTGCCCCTTTGAATGAATTGATGACCTTATCAGTCTTATCTACATATTTTTGTCCAATGTTTTTGAATTTCTCTGCCTTCTCTACATACTTTCCATATTATGTACCTTCAACGAATGGTTTCACAGCATCAATTACCTTATTTGCAACCGGCATTACTTTATTTTTAACAAAGTCGAATCCTTGCTTCATTCCTTTGCCTATCTTGTTGAATATACCCCAAGCCATATTTGTTTCATCGTGAATAAAAATAGTCATCAACTAGTTTAAGTTTAGCTTATTCATCCATTCAACTTCGGGATCAGTAATCTTTTTCCTTACATTGTCAGCCACCTTAATTGCAGGCGCAATCACTTTTAATTTGGGAACGAAGTCACTTACTTCATTCAATGCATCAGCCTTCTCAGTTGTAGCTTTATCTTTGTGGTTGATGTATGATCTTATAGCTCTCAATGGTGCAAACAAAACCTTTTTGAATATCCCCCAAGCCATCTATCTTTTAGTTCAGTTGAAATTCTCCATAACTAATTTTTGTCGCTATAGCAAAACATGCATCTTACAAACAGCGTTCAAGCAAAGAATCTTCCCACATACGGTAACGTATTAGACGGCTTCATGGGACTTAATTCAATTATACCACCAAATGACGGTACTCGTTCATTCAATTATCACAAGACGCTTATGATGTTGCACTCCCCATCAGTGGAGAAAACACAGAAACAACAATCAAGATCACCCATCAATCTCATATGTTATCACAAATTAATGACTCATTCCTCTTAGTAACTGAAAACATAACCATTCAAATTCCCCAAATTATAGATCAAGCCTATATAACTGGTAATGTAACTGATACACCAGTATACTTCTTTGGTTTCAAATCCTCAAATCAAATGTTTCGTCAAATGAAAATCCTACACAATGGAGTTGATACAGATTATCTTTCACAAGAATGTATACGTGAAGGTTTTGCTTACCCAAATCTTAAACCATCATCAGAGAAAATCGGCAAAAAGAACATCCATACAACATATGATGCCGTATATAACTACTCATCTGAAGTTTGTGGTATTTACATTTCTGCAACTGCATTCAAGAACCCAAGTAAGTCAACAACAGTTACACTCAAAACCTTAATCCCAATTCGTGACCTAATTGCTTTACAATCTTTCTCACTATACCCATCACAACTCATTGGAGAAATTGCACTTAAGGTGATATTTTCAACACATGCAATGGTTTGGTGTCAAGTCCCACCTCAAGCAGTGTTGAATGCCCATAACTTTATGAACAACACTAACTTAGAACTTAACGTGGCATATTCAGGTTCGGCATATAACTACGATCGTTTCTTTCACCAGATCGGGGACTCTAACATCCTCATGGATGTTGAAGTAGGTCCAACCTACATCCCAAATAAGGTCACCCCTATTGTTACTTCATTTACAGTTACACACTTCAAGAGTCAGTTAATGGGCTTTGGTGTTACACCTGAAACATTCCAAGCAATGGCAGACTTCTTAAGCAGAACACCAATTTTATTGCCAGCTCAACAACTTCAGTACTTTTCATATAGTACTGTTCCAGACGCAAGTGGACTCAACGCTTCATTCCAAATTGCATTTGATAACGTTGAATGTCTAACTCTAATGTTCCCAACTACAACTCAACAAGTCCCTGTATTCCAAAACCCAATGATTACAAATCTTCAAATGAATATCAATGAGAAACTATTTCCACCAAATTCAATCTCGACTAACACAGATATTTCACCTGAGTTCTTGGTTATCCAACTTAATGCATCAGATCTTGATGGTTGTATTGAACCCACAAAAAGTTGGTTATATTCAATCACTCAACCAAGACACAACTCTTCAGGTACAAGACTTGCAAATACAATTCATGATAATACTGATTTAATGTGCAATTTTTCACTTGAACGTGCACAAGGTGGTAGTGTATTTGATGGATTTACAACAGACACACCAGTTAACGTCAAACTCTCATTCAACCCTATCTATACTGGAGCAAATGATCCATACTTTATACCCGACCCAAGTAATACTAAAATTCATCCACCAGCTCCACAAATGTGGTTATGTAGAGATACATATTGGGTCTTAAGCAATGGCACACTCAAGTATGTCAACAAGGGAAGCCCAAGATAAACAACTCATTAATTTCTTTTTTATTACACAAATGCTAGAGTCGATTGAAAATGACACACGTATCTTTATAAAAACAGCACTCTCGATTGTGATAATCTTTTTCATTGTGATCTTATTTTGATTCCAATGAAATACCAAAGAGATACTTCAATGTTAACACAAAAGAGTTCAGTCTCCCATTAGAATATACACAGGCAAAGGGTAAAAAATATATTCACTTTATTCATTGTAGACTTGAATATCAAAACCAATTGGTTGGTAATGCATCCATACATGTAAATTGGGTCACATCAATCAATATACTATATGTAACATATGAGTGTCAAAAGTCGTGCACTTTTTTAGTCGTACAGTAAAGTTAGCCAGAGCGATGGAACAATTAATTAAGAATAGTAATGGACTTGGTCTTGATCACCACAAATATTTGCACGGGATTGGAA
>Ga0209639_1003041_pt1 | contig 11824 bp, 8 predicted proteins | sample EPASupsiteHSE605_FD_187268 | JGI IMG/M metagenome (GOLD analysis project Ga0209639, IMG submission 187268) | Bioremediated contaminated groundwater from EPA Superfund site, New Mexico - Sample HSE6-05 (SPAdes) (version 2) | ecosystem: Environmental > Aquatic > Deep subsurface > Groundwater >...
GATATTTCCTCATTTCAATTATTGTTATTTTTTCGTATTCTGCTAGTTTTATTCCTCGTTTCATAATCCCACCTGCTTTTTTTACAACTTTATATTTATGACGAAGAAATTTTTTATTTGTTACTTAGGATATAAACATTTTTATAATATGGCATAAAACCTTGTCATATTCAGAAAAATGTGACCTCATATTTATTAATAAAATTTTTTGAATTTTAAAATCGGTAAGGTTGGATAGTTATTTCAGGCTGTGTAAAAATTCAAGTATCTTTACACAGCCTGATTTTACCAGATTATATTTCATGGTTAAAATAATAATTAAATAATTCGTATTCTCAATTAATCATAACCTTATTGGCTCTCTTATTGGCTAATTGATTGAAACAGGCTGTACATGATAATCTATATGACGTATTTGGATAAAATCCAGATATGAACAGTCATTAAAGATTATGCACATTTAAAAATTTTTATTTGCTTATTATTATAAACTTTTACCCGGTATATATCGGCTGCTGTCTGATTTTTAGCAGTTAAATCAAAATCAACTGCTCTAAAAAGGAGGTTATTCAATGAGAATTGCACAGGTTGCTCCTCTCTGGGAATGTGTTCCCCCCAAAGCATACGGAGGGACAGAATTAGTCGTTTATATTTTATGTGAAGAATATGCGAAAAGAGGACTGGATGTTACACTTTTTGCAACCGGTGATTCAGTTACTTCGGCGGTTTTAGAACCAGTAATAAAAACTTCAATGAGAGAACAAAATATAAATTTCCCTATTTTTCATGAACTGAAATGTATAAGTAAAGTTCTGGAAAGATGGCAGGATTTTGACGTTATTCATAATCATATCGGTTATCATTTCTTACCGTTTGCCGATTTAATTGATGTTCCGATTGTTACAACACTTCATGGAGCTTTTATTAATAAGGAAGAAATAGAATTCTACAGAAACCACAAAAGAAATCATCTTGTTTCAATCAGTGATGCTCAAAGAATGGGAGCGCCTGATTTAAATTATGTCTCAACGGTCTATAACGGAATACAGGTTGAAAAATATCCATTTCAGGCCAAATATAATACAGATGATCCATATCTGGCATTTCTCGGACGGTTTTCAGAAGAAAAAGGCCCTCACCTTGCAATAAAACTTGCTAAAGAAACAGGATGGAAACTTATAATGGCGGGAAAAGTTGATAAAGCAGATCAGGAATGTTTTGAAACAAAAGTTAAACCTCATATAGACGGCAATCAGATTACATATATAGGTGAAGTCAGGCATGAGGCAAAGTGCGAACTTTTAAAAGGAGCTTATGCTACTGTGCATTCAGTTACATGGCCTGAACCGTTCGGGCTTGTTATGGCCGAATCGATGGCATGCGGCACTCCTGTTCTGGCTTTGAAAAATGGTTCTATTCCTGAAGTAATCAGGGACGGAAAAACAGGATTTATTGAAAATAATATTGATGATCTGATTAAAAGAATAAATGATATCGAAAAAATTAGCAGAAAAGAATGCAGAGTACATGTTGAAGAAAACTTTTCCGCCAAAAAAATGGCAGATGGATATCTTTCTGTTTACAAAAAGTTAATTGGACAAAATATATCTGATTTAAATATAGATACAGAAACCCCTGTATTTGTAAACCAGAGAAAAAAATGATTTCATTTTATACCAAATAAGTTAATAAAATGAAATCTCATTGCTTCGTTTTTTTAACGGGTTTTCTTGCAAGCAAACTGTTTAAAGGCTCTCTAAGAGCTTTTGTTAATTATGAATTGTGTTTTGGCATATTGCATAATTCCTGTAACTCAAAAAGATGCGGAAAAATTAAATTCCGCCCAAAATAGGAAGTTTTCCGTACCCTCCAATAGAAGAATTAATTTAACAGACTATTAGCTTTATTCTTAATTAAATTATTATTTTTGCAAGTTAGTATATAAATCAGTTCATTATCAGGAGAAAATCATGCCAGTTGCATTAATGGGAGAAAATTTCAACCCGGTAAGAAGAACAATTAAAAATAATAAGATTTTTCTTGTAACAGACCTGAACGGAGATATAGCTGGAGGAAATCCTTCTGGCTTTGGTCTTTATATGGATGATACGAGATTTTTAAGCAAGCTTGAATTAAAGATAAATGATACCAGCCCTGTTATACTGTCTTCTTCTTCTGAAGCAGGCTATTCATCAGTTATAATCGGGACTAACATAATAATGGAAAATTATGAAGTACCTGCTGTTGATATAAATCAGGAAACTGTACAGATAAGACGTGAAAGCATAATTTATGGTGCTTATTTTGAAACAATCACAATAGCAAACTATAACCTCTTTAAGGTTGGATTAAAATTGGAACTGTTTTTTGACGCTGATTTTTTCGACATATTCAGGGTAAGAAATATTTCTCCGTCCGAAAAAAATAATGCAAAAAAGACCGTTTATGAAGACGGTAAATTAAAATTTATCTATCAGGACAGTACAGGAGCAACATTAACGACAGAAATTGTATTTATTGAAGAAAAACCTGTAACTATTGATGATGGAAATGTAATTTTTGAATTTTGTCTCGATACGAGCGCAAAAACAGAAATTAAATACCAGATAAATCTTAAGTCTACAGCATCTTTGCCTGAGAAATTGTCAGCATACGATTTTAACGAAGCATTTGAAAAAGCTGTTATTGATGATAAAAACTGGCTCGATAGTTCTGCAAGGTTTCTTTCAAATAACGAAGATTTCAATGAAATGGTAACAAGAGGCAGCAGAGATATAAACATGCTCAGGACAAACGCATACTATGGTGAATATATTGCTGCAGGAATTCCGTGGTATACAACTTTATTTGGCAGGGACAGTCTTATTGCTGCCAGACAGAGCCTGCTTTTAAATCAAAGTATAGCAAAAAATACTCTTGGAACTCTTGCAAAGTTTCAGGGAAAAGAAAACAATTCTTGGAGAGATGAAGAACCCGGTAAAATTCTCCATGAAGTGAGATTTGGAGAACTCGCAAGAAGTAACCAGATTCCTCACAGCCCGTACTATGGTACAGTTGATGCTACTCCTTTATGGCTTATGCTGCTTCATGATTATTTTAAGTGGACAGATGACAGGGATACTCTGGAAAAACTATGGCAAAATGCCCTTGACTGTTTAATGTGGATGGATAATTATTCCGTAAAAATTAACGGATATGCTGCATATATAAAACGCAGTACGGAAGGTCTGGATAATCAGGGCTGGAAAGATTCATGGAATTCGAATATTCATCAGGACGGGAGTTATGCAGAACCTCCAATTGCTCTTGTTGAGGTTCAGGGATATTTTTATGCAGCAAAAGTTAAACTTGCGGAACTTGCCGGTTATATTGGAGAGAATGACCTTAAATCAAAGCTATTACAGGATGCTCAGAAATTTAAACAAAGATTTCATAACGATTTTTGGGTAGAAGATCTTAATTTTTACGCAATGGGACTTGATAAGAATGGCGATAAGATGAAAGTAATATCATCTAACCCCGGACACTGCCTTGAAACAGGTATTCTGGATAATTATTATGCAGACCTGATAGCGGAAAGATTTTTTACAATGAACATGTTTAGCGGCTGGGGCATAAGAACTTTAAGCAATGAAGTTATAAGTTACAATCCAATGAGTTATCATAATGGTTCTATCTGGCCTTTCGATAATGGTATTATTGCGTACGGACTAGCAAAAATTGGCAGGGTTGATCTGGCTATAAGAGCAACTACTTCTCTTTTTGAAGCTGCAAGATTAATGCGTTATAAACGTCTCCCCGAATTATTTTGCGGTTTTTCAAGAATATATAAAAGACAGGATCCTCCTGTCAGTTATCCGGAAGCATGCATACCGCAGGCATGGTCTGCGGCAAGTGTTTTTCTGCTAATACAGGCTATGCTAAACATTACTCCAGATGCTCAAAATCATGAATTAAGGATTTACGACCCGACTTTACCATTGTGGCTGGATTATTTAAGAATTGAAAATATTAAAGTTGGAAATGCTTCAGTTGATCTTGAATTCAGAAAAACACAAAAAAGCCTGGTTATTGATGTTTTTAACAAAAAAGGAAAATTGGATATAATTATCAAGAAATAATTTATACCACTCCCAGAATTTAAACTCGTTCCAGCATAGATATTAAAGAAAATGCACCATTCTGTCAGGAATTAAGCAACAACGTCGGCTAAAAGGCCGAGAGAACTGACAGATGAATCTTTATTTTTGTTAAGTTCAGATTTTGCTTTTTGTATCATTTGATCAGCTTTGCCTGCAACGTTTCTATCCTGCGAAGATGGATCTGAAGGCGCAAGAGCTGCTTTTTTAGCTTGTTCAGCTTTTTCAATTGTTTTTTCGGGATCTTGTTCACTTGTAACTCTAATATTTACTTCTCCGCTTACAGCATATTGTTTGCCGTCAGGACCTTCTTCATATTTGTATGACGGAGAACTTGTTGCAATTCCTCCTGCTGCTGCCATATGAGCCTGTTCATGAGCTTTGACTTCTTTATCAGTATTTTTTAATTCATCTATTTTATATTTTTGTTCAGAAGTATATTCTTCTTTGTTTCCCGGTTCAGTTTTATCTGTTGTTTGATTAATCTTGTCCTGTTGTAATAAATCTTTACTGTCCTGTGAAATTTCTGCTTTATCTTCAATATTATTAAGATCAGAATTTTTAGAACTTTCCTGTGCAGAAACAGTAGCTTCAGTATCAGGCTGTTTTGCTTTAGTAGCCTGATAAGTACCAAGTATTTTATTTAATGAAGAAATACTGCTGTTAATTTCCATAAATTAATCCTTTTTACCATTATAACATATTAAGTGGTATTTTTAATAAAATGACAATATAAAAATGAATATTTATTAACTGATATGTAAATTTTTAATTAGGGGATTGACTGAATTACAAATATTTAAAACAATAATGTAATAAACTTGAATTGCTAAATAATTTCAAATGTTACTTTTCTGTCATTCTGAGGCAAAGCCGAAGAATCATACCAGATAACCTTTTAGCTATAATTGAAAGTTAGTAAGATCCTTCACATTGCATTCATTCAACAAATTCTGCTTATCTTCCATGGTTCAGGATGACACCTGTAGCAATAATTTCCCCCCTCTAGCAATTTAGATTAAGTAAGAATAATATAAATGCAGGCTTTATTGATTATGATAGATTTTGACAAATATTCACTTAAAATTGACGACAAAAGAATACTGGTAAGAAGTGCGGCGCTGCATTACTTTAGAATTCCGGGGGTGGATTCCTGGAAAGACAGGCTTACTAAACTTAAAGCCTGTGGATATAATACAGTTGACCTTTACTTTTGCTGGGCATACCATGCCAGAGAACCTCATATTTATGACTTTACAGATATCAAGGATATTAGAAAACTGCTTGACCTGACAGTTGAACTTGGATTGTATGTTATTGCAAGGCCGGGTCCTTTCATTAATGCTGAACTTTCAGCAGGTGGTCTGCCGGCATGGCTTTTTAACCTGCCGGATGTAGTGTTAAGAAACAGGGAAAACGGAGACTATAAATATTCAGCATCTTATATGCATGCTGTCAGGGAATGGTATTCAAGGATTATTCCTATATTAACCGAGTATCAAAATATAATTGCTTTTCAGGTGGAAAACGAATACTCTACAAACGAAGCGGAGCCTGATTATATACTGGAATTACGTGATATGGCAAGAGAAATGGGGATCACATCACCAATATTTCATAACGATACATTCGGGGCATGCCTGTATTCAGATATAGTTAATATTTACGCTTTTGACAGTTACCCAACTTTAAATGTGAATTATGACTGGAGAGAAAATCCTTTTCAGTTCAGTTTTTTAGATAATATAGAAGGTAATATAAGAGAATGCTCACCCGATTCGCCTTTGTTTGTGGCAGAACTTCAGTCAGGCTGGTTTGATCGCTGGGGCGGCTTTGGATGGGATTTTATAAGAAAAAAGCTGGGAAGGGAACATATTAATATAGTTACAAAAACCGTTTTATCTCAGGGATTAACGATGTTTAATCATTTTATGGGTTGTGGAGGAACTTCCTGGAGTAGACTTGCAAGTTCTGAGGTCTATACTTCCTATGATTTTGCTGCTCCTGTTTCAGAGGCAGGCATACCGGAAGACAGTTATTACAAAATTAAAGAAATAAATTACTTTTTACAGGCATTCAATCTTGCATCAACTGATCTCATCGCCGAAGAAAAAGATATTTTTGAAGAAGAAGATGAAAATTTATTTGCAAGACAAAGACATGATAATATAAACAACTGTGATTGGCTGTTTATCCGCAGTATGCATAACGAAATAAAAGACATAAAGGCTTTGAAAGATTTTTCAGTTAGTTTAAAGCCTTTTGATATGAAAATTCTGCCTTTAAATTTAAATTTAGCCGGATGCAAGCTTGATTTTTCTTCATTTTCAATATTTAGCAGAATCCATAAAGAGAATTATGAAGCTGTTTTAATGCTTTTGGACGAAAATAGTGAACTTATAGTGTCAGATTTTGAGGAAAAAAATATTCCTTCGGGCATTAATTTTGAACAAAACAGGGACAAACTGCATATAAAGCTGGCAAATATTTCTGATAAAAATTTGTCAAAAATAAGTTTCAGTAAAGCCGGAAAAACTACAGAGTTTATATTTATAGACGAAACAACAGCGGATAAAACATGGATTCTTGATAATAAGATTATAACAGGTCCAGATTTTATTCAGGACAACCCTTATCAGGCTGTTTTCAGTCAGAATACGGATGTAAAAGTTTTTGACCCTGACAAGCAAAGCTGGCATGAAAGCCACATTGATATTCAGGAAAAAATAAATATACCTGAATTGGGTAACTGGAATATATTTAAGTGTTCTCCAGAAATTGATCCTGAATATGATTGTTCAAGCTGGAACCTGGTTGACAAAAATCTTGATTGTATATCAAACAGAGTTTATGACGAGTTTATATGGTATAAAAGTAAATTCAAAGGACATATTGAACAGGCAACCATTAGCGCAAAACATTGTTATGCTGTTTACATAAATGGAATTCAGGTTTTTTACCATGACAGCTATCATCCTGAAGATACTGAATTACTTGAAGAGTTAACTTTTAACATAGATCAGGATATTTTAAATGAGCATGAAAATGATATAACAGTGTTAGTACAGAACCTGGGCTTTGACAAAGGGTATAATTATGAACCTGACTTGCCAAGGGGAATTTTAAGTTTTAAAAGCATGCCCGAAAAAGATATTGAATGGAAAATAAATGGCGGTCTTTTGCCGGAAAAAGAAGAATGGGATTTTGTTCCGCTGGAAGAACTTGATGATACTTCGAATAATTCATATTTAATTTATTCTTGCGCTGGATTTAAGACGGATTTGCCTGAAGATATTTATTGTCCGATGTTTTTAACGTTTGATAATCCTCCTTTTGATAAGGCTCTCATTTATCTAAACGGAAATCTAATCGGGCATTACTGGAAGTCAATGGGGCCTCAATCAAAATTTTACCTGATAGACGGATTCCTTAAACAAAACAATTTGATTTCATTAATCATATGGAACAAAGATAAAAATTATCAAAAAATTGAAGACTATAAAAATCTTAATAATAATGTTAATATAAATATAGAAATCATTAAATCCTATAAAAAAATCGAAATAGCCAGATTAATTTAGAACCTATTTGGTTAAATTATATGTGCAGGATTTTGAAAAGGAGTTGTGTTTTGTCTATTATTCCTGATTTTCTTTTAAAACGTGTATATAAAAAAGGCAGTTTGAGAGAAACTGCTGAAGGTATTGCTTTTGATTTAAAAAACATATTTGGCCCTGGCAGCATTACCGGCATTAATTTTATTAAAATTAATGATATCAACTATGAAACACCCTTTATAAAAATTATAACTCAGGGTGCATCAACAATAGCGTCGCATATTAGCCCTGATAATCCTATGTGCTTTAAGCTAAATCAAGAAACCACATGCCTCCTTGAAGGCGCAAGGTCTCTTAAAGAAGGCTTAAATAAAATTATTGTTGAGCTGATTACAAGAGATATCGGCATAATTCAGGTAACGCTGACAGATACTATATAGTTTTAATATAGTAAACGAACTCAATGATTATACATAAATATAAATTTAAAAATTATTTTTTCTTTTTTTAACACTTTTAAAGAAAATATGAATAGCAATTCCTAAAAGTACAAGTGCTAAAAGTAGTTGTAAAATAGAGGAATTGCCTATAAATGCTGTAAATTTTGCAAATTTTGGGAAGAATAAGTCGATCGTATACTTAGCCATTACTATTATTAAGATTGCAAAAGCAAGAATAGCAAGTGTAGCTTCATTCTGGATTTCCTTTATTTCTACATGTCCGCCGGTTTCTTTAAAAAATTTGTCATATTTAAATTTTTTTCTTCTGTCAGACAAAACTGAATAAGCTTCTTTAAGCTGATTTCTTCTTTTTTTCGCTTCAGTTTTATCTTCTTCTGTTTCAAAATTTTCAGGATTATTTTGCCTGTAAAGAGCCTTATATGATGCTTCTATAACTTCATGTCCAGCTTCAGGATGAACTTCCAGAATGTCGTAGTAATTTTTCATATACTCTAAACTATCTCCTAACATAGATTATTATACATTATCTGGAAAAAATAGGATAATATATATGTATACGAGAATGAGTTAATAAAAATCAGTCTTGCTATCGAGCAGACATCATAGTATATTTTTATTACTTATTAAAAATTAATCAGGAGATTTTATAATGGATCAAATAACACGTATAGCATCAGATTTAAACGAAAAAACAGATAACAGGTATCAACTTGTTTATGAAATTGCAGAACTTGCAAAGAGACTTGTTGACGAATCAAATTCAAGAAAACAACAGGAAGAATTTGGTTACGATATTGAACCTACATTTAACGCTTCTATTAAGAAAGAAAAACCTGTTCAGCATGCCATCATGGTAAAAGCCAGCGAAACAGACGAAGGCGGGCTTGTAGGGTAAATAATTAATTAAAAAGCTTATAGAAAAAGCAGTCAATTGACTGCTTTTTCTATATTTGTTAACCCAATTCTCCTGCTACTTTTGCAGTTTCTATAACTGTTTTTGCGAGAGCTGATCGGATTTTGTTTTCTTCCATAACCATAAGTCCTGCTATTGTTGTTCCACCCGGGGTAGTTACTTCGTCTTTTAGAACGGAAGGATGCTTGCCTGTTTCCAATACCATTTTGGCAGCTCCGATGGCTGTCTGTGCTGCAAGTTCAATAGCGGTACTTTTGGGAAGGCCAAGTTTAACACCGCCGTCAGCCAGAGCCTCAATAATTGTATACATATAAGCAGGCCCGCTGCCGCTTATTCCGGTTACTGCGTTAATGAATTTTTCCTGGACTTCTATACTTCTTCCAACTTTAGAGAATAATTCAAGAGCAAATTCTGCCTGTTTGTCAGAAGCAAATCTGCCTTTGCAAATTGCAGCCATGCCTTCTCCAACAAGAGCAGGTGTGTTTGGCATGACCCTGATTACAGGAATTTTTCCTCCAATATTTTTTTCGATAAATTCTGTACTTATCCCTGCTGCAATAGAGATTAAAAGTTTATTTTCTGTCAGGCAGTTTTTAATTTCTTCAAGCACAGACTGGATAAAGTATGGTTTAATACAAAGAATTATAATATCTGAAGTTTTAACAAGTTCTTTGTTGTCAGTTAAAACGGTTATACCAAGTTCAGAAGAAACTTTTTTAGCCGTTTGTTCTGAAACTTCAGAGGCTAACACTCTGTCTTTTGTTAAAAAGTTTGAATTTAAAAGACCGTTAATAATGGCCTTTCCCATATTTCCGGCACCGATAAAACCGATTTTGTTACTCATTTTATATTCCTTTAAATATTTTAATCAAATTTATTTGTCAATTATAACTCAATATACAATTAGCTGAATTATTTTTGTATACAAATCTGAAATAATTTCAAGTCTGTTTATTAATCCTGTCTTTTGTTATAAAATCAAGATTGGCCTTAAATCCTCATGTATGTTAAAATTAATTATACATAATTGATGTTATAAATAAGTTTAATAAGTAAGTTTTAATAGATTAGGACAGTAAAAACAATGATAGAAAATAAATCACAGGGTTATAATGCTGACAATATACGAGTACTGGAAGGTTTGGAAGCTGTAAGGATGAGACCCGGCATGTATATCGGTTCAACCAGCCAGAGAGGTCTTCATCATCTTATTTATGAAATTGTAGATAATTCTATTGATGAAGCTTTAGCAGGTTACTGTACACAAATAACAGTAACAGTACACAAAGACGACAGCGTTACTGTTGAAGATAACGGCAGGGGGATTCCGGTCGATATTAAACCAGACTCAGGTAAATCAGCTCTTGAGATTGTTCATACAGTCCTTCATGCTGGCGGTAAATTTGGAGACGGCGGATACAAAGTATCCGGCGGATTACATGGTGTTGGTGCTTCCGTAGTTAATGCTCTTTCTGAAAAGATGGTAGTAGAAGTTGCAAGAAGCGGATGGGTTCATAAGCAGACTTATTTAAGGGGTGAACCTGATACTCCTGTCCAAAAAACAAAAGAAACGGACAAAAACGGAACAAAAACAACATTCTGGCCTGATCCTGAAATATTCAAAGAAACAACTCATATTGACAGAGAAGTTATTGCCGGACGTTTAAGAGAAATGGCATTCCTTAATAAAGGATTAAAGATAATTTTCATTGATGGTGAAACAGCAAAAGAAGAAACATTCCATTTTGAAGGCGGTATTGCAAGTTATGTTGAATACTTAAACAAAAATAAAGTTTCGCTTTTCCCGGAAACAGTATACATTGAAAATTTGAAGGATAGTGTAAATGTTGAAATCGCTATGCAATATACTGATTCTTACAGTGAAACCATTTTAAGTTTTGCAAACAACATTAATACTCATGAAGGCGGAACCCATCTTACAGGTTTCAGAAATGCCCTTACCAGAGTAATAAATGACTATGCAAGAAAAAGTAATATTTTAAAAGAAAATGATGATAATTTAAGCGGCGATGATGTCAGAGAAGGCTTAACCGCTATTGTCAGCGTCAAGATACCTGAACCGCAGTTTGAAGGACAGACAAAGCAAAAACTTGGCAACAGTGAAGTTCAGTCTGTCGTTAATGCTATAGCTGTTGAAAAACTTCAGGAATGGCTTGACTTTAATCCGAAAATCGGTAAGGTTATAATTGAAAAAGCTGTTCAGTCCTCACGTGCCAGAGAAGCTGCAAGGAAAGCAAGAGAATTAACAAGAAGAAAGACAGCTCTTGAAAATTCGACACTGCCCGGCAAACTTGCAGACTGTAGTAGCAGAGAAGCTGATAAATGTGAAATCTATATCGTAGAAGGTGATTCTGCTGGTGGTAGTGCAAAACAGGGCAGGAACAGGATGTTTCAGGCTATTTTGCCATTAAGGGGCAAAATTCTTAATGTAGAAAGAGCCAGAATCGACAAAATTTACGGTAATGCTGAAATTCAATCCCTGATACAGGCGTTTGGTATTTCTATTGGCAAGGACGACGATGATTTTGATCTTGCAAAACTTCGTTATCACAAAATTATTATAATGACAGATGCTGATGTTGATGGCGCTCATATCAGGACTTTGCTTTTAACATTCTTTTTCAGATATGCAAGACCACTAATTGAAAATGGTTTCGTATATATTGCACAGCCTCCACTGTTTAAAATAGCTATTGGCAAGCAGTCCCAGTATCTTTATGATGAAAGGGCACT
>Ga0209639_1003043_pt1 | contig 11823 bp, 14 predicted proteins | sample EPASupsiteHSE605_FD_187268 | JGI IMG/M metagenome (GOLD analysis project Ga0209639, IMG submission 187268) | Bioremediated contaminated groundwater from EPA Superfund site, New Mexico - Sample HSE6-05 (SPAdes) (version 2) | ecosystem: Environmental > Aquatic > Deep subsurface > Groundwater >...
CAGCTCCTTACAGTACTGCTTCAACGTGTACGGAACGCTCCCCTACCATTTCGGAAGTCAGTCGTCAGATATCAGATGTCGGATTTCTTTTTTGTCCATGATTCCTTAAGACGATAAAGTTGTTTACTCAGTATCTCGTATTCCTGGCTCAATCTCAAGTGTTGCTCTTTGTTGATATAACCAAGATCTACTGATACATCAACTAATACTCTCGTCTCATTACATGAACCTAAAGCATTCCTTAGAAAGTGTTTAAATTCAGCTGCTGAGTCTTTACGACCATATCCCTCTGCAATATTTAATGCTATTGACATGGCGCTAATATCTGAAGTCGATTGTCGGACGTCCGAGGTCGGATTTTAATCTGACTTCTAACTTCTGACTTCTAACTTCTGACTTCTTTTTTTCTCTTCACCTCCCAAAGGGTCTTCGACCTCTTCGGGGGTGCTTCTGACTTCCAACTTCTAACTCCTGAATTCATTTCACGTTTCACTTCCAGAATTGAAAAAGATTGAAAGGTACTTGCCAGTTTCTTCAGTCTTTTCAGTCTTTTTGGGTGGGGTTGACGGGATTGAAGGTTTGTCAGTTCCAGATTCCTGTCTTCCAACAATTGCCTTCCGCGCTCATTAACCCCTTTTTAACGAGATATTTGATTGATTTCTTTGCTGGTATAGTGAAAAGATATACTTTTGTTTTATCACAGACCTATGAGAAAATAATAAAACCGAAATAACAAACATCTAAATTACAGTTGGTTATGAAAAAACATAATTTTAACGCCGGTCCAAGTATTTTACCACGCGTAGCAATTGAAAATACTGCTAAAGCAGTTTTGGATCTTGATGGTATTGGACTTTCATTAATCGAAATCTCGCACCGTAGTAAAGAGTTTCAGGCAATTATTGATGAAGCAATGGCTTTGATGACAGAATTGCTCGGGATTCCGGAAGGATATAAAATCCTTTTCTTAGGGGGTGGGGCAAGCTTGCAATTTTGCATGGTTCCATTCAACCTGCTGAACAAAAAAGCTGCATATCTCGAAACAGGAGTGTGGGCTAAAAAAGCAAATAAAGAAGCAAAACTTTTTGGTGAAGTTGAAATCGTAGCTTCAAGTGCAGATAAAAACTTTAACTACATTCCCAAAAATTTCAACATCCCCGCTGATGCTGATTATTTCCATATCACTACCAATAATACTATTTACGGAACCGAAATCAAAGTTGATTATGATAGTCCTGTAACGTTAGTAGCGGATATGTCATCTGATTTCTTAAGCCGTCCGGTTGATGTAAGTAAATATGGGATGATTTACGGTGGTGCTCAAAAGAATATAGGTCCTGCTGGTGCAACTTTCGTAATCGTTCGTGAAGATCTGTTAGGAAAAGTTGACCGCGTTATTCCTACAATGTTAGATTACCGTACTCACATTAAAGAAGGATCAATGTTCAACACTCCTCCATGTTTCGCAATTTATACTATCCGCGAAACCCTGAAGTGGATCAAGAGTATTGGTGGCTTAAAAGAAATGCAGAAGATGAATGAAGCGAAAGCTAAATTGCTTTACGACGAAATTGATCGTAACCCAATGTTCAAGGGAACTGCCGAAGTTGACAGTCGCTCAATAATGAATATCTGCTTTGTAATGAATGATGGCTACGAAGCGAAAGAAAACGATTTCATGGAATTTGCAAAAGCAAACGGAATGATCGGCATTAAGGGACACCGCTCAGTAGGTGGTTTCCGTGCGTCAACCTACAATGCACTTCCAATTGAAAGCGTTCAGGCATTAGTTGATTGCATGCGCGAATTCGAAAAGAATAACGCTTAATTTATAATATTCATTCAGGGGCTGTTTAAATAAGTCTAATCGATTGTTAATGGTTTCGACGCTAGCTTAGTCTGACATACTTAAATGTCGCCTTGAGCGGAGCCGAAGGATAGACAAATAACGACTTCAGAAACAGCCCCTTTTTAACACCCTGAAAATAAAAAAATCATGGCAAAAGTATTAGTAGCAACCGATAAGCCCTTTGCAAAAGTGGCAGTGGATGGTATCCGCAAAATTGTGGAAGATGCCGGATTCGAACTGGTACTTCTCGAAAAATATACTGCTCAAAGCGATTTCGTAAACGCTGTTGCTGATGTGGATGCAATCATCGTACGTAGCGACAAAGTTACCCGCGAAGTAGTTGAAGCAGGAAAAAAACTGAAAATAGTGGTTCGTGCCGGCGCAGGTTATGATAATCTCGATTTAGCTGCATGTACCGAAAAGAACGTTGTAGCAATGAATACTCCGGGACAGAACAGTAATGCTGTGGCAGAACTTGCTCTTGGAATGATGATAATGGCTGCCCGTAACAATTATGATGGTTCGTCTGGCACCGAACTTCGTGGTAAAAAAATCGGTATTCACGCTTATGGTAACGTTGGCCGTTATGTGGCTGAAATTGCAAAAGGTTTTGGAATGGAAGTTTATGCTTTCGATCCGTTTGTAAGCAAAGCTGATATTGAAAAAGATGGCGTTACGGCTGTTGAAACGATGGAAGAGCTTTACAAAACTTGTCAGTACGTTTCGCTGCACATTCCAGCTAATGACAAAACCAAAAAGTCAATCAACTTTGAATTGCTTTCAACCATGCCCAAAGGTGCTACGTTGGTAAACACTGCACGAGGTGAAGTTATCTGCGAAGAAGGTATGATGAAGATGTTTGCAGAACGTCCTGATTTTAAATATGTATCAGATATTGCTCCTGCAAATGCAGCAGAAGTTTCTGAAAAATACCCAAATCGCTTCTTCTTTACCCCAAAGAAAATGGGTGCTCAAACTTCTGAAGCGAACATCAATGCAGGCCTAGCTGCTGCTAACCAGATTGTGAAATTTATAAAAACTGGCGACAAAACCTTTCAGGTTAACAAATAGTCTGTCATTTTTTTAATTATAAAAAAGGCCGGATACTTTTATACCCGGCCTTTTTATTGAGATGATTGAAACTTAAGAGACTGATTCAACTGCTTTAATTTCAGGAATAGCTTTAATTACGGCTTGTTCAACTCCGTTTTTTAACGTCATTAAGCTGTAAGGGCATGATCCGCAAGCACCATGAAGTTCTACTTTCGCTACCATATCGTCAGTAAGTTCAACAAAACTGATATCACCACCGTCCGATTGCAGATAAGGACGAATTTGTTCTATAACACCCTGTACTTTTTGGGTAAGTTCAATTTTCTGTTCCAGATTCATAATTGATGTTTATTGATATTTGATTTCTACAATTTTAGTTGGATCGAGATTGGCATTGCGGATGGCAATCTGTTGAGCCACATTTTCAGCTAATTGCATAAAAGCTTTGCCCAGAATACTGTTTTCGTCGGTAGCTACCGGTTTTCCGGCGTCACCAGCATCTGCAATGCTCTGCACAATTGGAATTTGACCGAGCAAAGGTACATTTAATTCTTCAGCAAATTGTTTACAACCTTCTTTTCCAAAGATATAATATTTGTTATTGGGTAGTTCCTCAGGGGTAAACCATGCCATGTTTTCAACCAAACCAAGGATTGGAACATTGATTCCGTCCTGTTTAAACATACTGGCAGCCTTGCGTACATCGGCAATAGCAACCTGCTGAGGTGTACTTACGATTACGGCTCCGGTTACCGGAAGCGTTTGTACCATTGTAAGGTGAATGTCGCCGGTTCCCGGAGGAAGATCAATTACCATGTAGTCGAGTTCGTCCCACTTCGCTTCGGTAAATAGCTGGCGGAGGGCATTAGATGCCATAGGTCCGCGCCACATCAGGGCTTTATCCTGATCTACAAAAAAACCGATAGATAGTATCTTGATGCCATATTTTTCCAAAGGATGAATAATACTTTTGCCATCTTCTTCTGTTATTTCAGGACGTTCATCTTTTACCCCAAACATAATGGGTACCGATGGACCATAAATATCGGCATCAACCAACGCAACTTTTGCTCCGGTTTTTGCAAGTGCAATAGCCAGATTGACTGCAATGGTTGATTTTCCCACGCCCCCTTTTCCCGAAGCAACAGCCACCACATTTTTGATATTTTTCAATAGTTCCTCATCCTGATGGCGACGGGTGGTTACGCGTGAAGTAAGATTTACATCCACTTCAATATCGGGTGATACATAGTGATGAATAGCTTCAATGCAGTCGTTTTTCATCTTAGTTTTCATCGGACAGGCAGGAGTGGTGAGTACAAGGTCAAACCTTACTTTTGTTCCTTCCAGTGCAATGTTTTCGATCATGTTCAGCGTAATTAAATCTTTCTTGAAGTCAGGATCGTTTACATGCTTTAAAGCTTCTTTTATTTGATCGGTTGAATACATAATTCTATAATCGTTTTTTTGATTTCGAGAACTTAACAAAATAAGCTGATGTTAGTTTCTGTTCATTTTAAGAAAGTAACATTAAGCTATCTTAAAGCAATTCTTTTGCAGGATCCCAGAAATGCTTTTCAAAGTTGAGAATCTGATCGTTTTCTATCTGGATTCCTTCATTTTCTAAAAGTTGTTGCATTAAATCGGGATGTCCGAAATGGCGTTTTCCGGTGAGCTGTCCATTGCGGTTTACCACACGATGAGCAGGAATATTGTCAGCCTGACAGTGCGATTGATTCATTGCCCAACCCACCATTCTTGAGGATTTTCCGCTTCCCAGATAGCGTGCAATTGCTCCATAAGAGCTTACCCTTCCGAAAGGAATGAGTTTGGCTACTTCGAACACTTGTCGGAAAAAGGAGTCTTTGTCTGTCACAATTCGGGATTTAACTGAAACCGGATATAGGTAATCTTTTTTCCCATAGCCGTAAACATACTTTCGTAGAAAGTTTGAATGCGGGTTACCGCTTCTTCCACGCCCGAATTATAAACGTCATCCGAAGCAAAAAGGAGTCGGTGTTTGTCCTCTGCAATTACTTCCAGGGTGAAGTCATACAATTCTTTTGAATCGGTTTTCAGATGAATAATACCATCTTTTTTGAGAATGTTCTTATACAAACTCAGGAAATATTGAGATGTAAGCCTTTTTTGAGCTTTGCAGCTTCTCAGTTGCGGATCGGGGAATGTTACCCATATTTCATCCACTTCGTTAGGTGCATAAAAATGCTGAATATGTTGGATATGAGTACGAATAAAGGCGACATTTCCCATCTTCTCTTCATTGGATGTTTTGCAACCCCTCCATAAACGGGCACCTTTTATATCCATCCCGATAAAATTGCGATTAGGATACTCTTTGGCTAATCCAACTGTATATTCGCCCTTGCCACATCCCAATTCGAGTGTGATAGGGTTGCTATTTTTAAAGAAATCCTGATGCCAATGTCCTTTCAGTTCAAATCCGTTCTGCTGTAAATCTTCAAAGGTACGTTGAAACAAATTCGGAAAGGTCAGATTTTCTTCAAATCTGGCTATCTTATTCTTTCCCACAATAAGTCCTCCAGGTTGTATTTAATGGTTTATAAGTATTTTTTTACGATAAGAAAGTTTCTGGAGTGCAAAAGTAATTTAAATGAAATAAACCGGATGGTTGTCCGGTTTATTTCTCTGTAGGGTAAGTATAAATTTATAGGCATATCAGGTATAAAACAGGGACATGAATCATTTTTTGTATTTACAGTTCCTCTTGTTGTTTTACAAAATGAAAAATTCAGATGACAAAATAATTGCTTTTATCGATGTGAAATCCATGCTTCTCCATTCTCTTTTTTGATAGCGGGAAGTTGTGTTTCAGCTTCCTGGCGGGAATTCCATTTGCCATAACTTACAATATACAATCCGCCTTTTGTTTTTTCGACCAGTTGAGCCTGATATCCTTTTGCTTTAAGATCTTTGATTAATTTTTGGGCATTTTCTTCCGATTTAAATGATCCGGCAATAATGAAAAATCCTTTAGCTTTGGGTTGTTGCTGATTTTCGTCAACTACTTTCTTGTCAGGCTTTGGCTGAGGTGTGGTTTTAGCTTGCTCCTGTTTCGATTGAGGTTGCGTTTTAGATTCTGCACTGGAAGTGTTCATAGTTTGCTCCGGTTTAACAGATGGTTCTTCAGTAGCAGGTGTTATGTTTTGCAATGAGTCGGGGATGAGAGAAACATCCTGTGATTGTTCTTCAGTAACCTGAGCTTGTTGAGCTGGTGCAGGAACTAACTCCTTTACCATATCTTCGTTCATAGAGTTGCTGTTCCAGATATCGAATTGTGTGAGTATTACGCCTAAGATGATAAAGAAGAGTGGAATAATAATAACAATAGCAAGGATAGTTCGGGAGCGTTTCTTTTTAAGTTGTTCTTCACGTTGTTTTTTCTGAGTTTCCGCTTTTTCTTTGAAATCGGTACGCGGAATAGCTCTCGAAGCAAATGTTTTTAACCCAAATGATTCGTCAAGCATATTTATCTGTTCGTTGGGTTCGAATTCAATAGCCTGATTTTGGGTTAATTTAAACTTACCTAATGGTTCTATTTTCGCTTTCCGGTTTTGATAAATCTCTTCGGTAAGTGCATGCGTGAATTCGGCAACCATTTCACGTGCCTCTTCAACGTTGATCCCCTCTTTTTCGGCTACCCATGAAACATACCGATTGTCTTCCGAAATATAATTCCGAAAATAAACACCTTTGGAAGGAGGCATAAAAGTATGATCGACCGGATGGATTTGTGCCGGTTTGTATTCCAGATAAAATTCGCCTAAACCGGGAACCGAAGCAATGTCGTATCTCGATAGACAATCCAAAATGTATTGTACCAGCTTGTTCATGGGTGTTATGTTTTTAAGATAATTGTTTACGTGCAAATTCTATAACCTGTGCAAGATCTTCAGGGGTGTCAACTGCCAGGCTTTGCCATTGGGTTTCTTTTACAAATATAGTAAATCCATTTTCAAGCCATCGAAGTTGTTCCAGTGATTCTACGGATTCTAAAATTCCCTGATTTAAACGGGTAATTGCCTGCAATGTTGTTGAACGGTAAGCGTATATGCCGATATGCTTATAATAGTTGTGATGTTGTATCCATTCGTTTTCAGGATATTTACGGCAGTATGGAATTGGCGAACGGCTAAAATAGAGAGCATTGTCAAACACTCCTTTCACTACCTTAACCACATTGGGGTTAAACAGTTCTTCTCTGGTTGTTACAGGCTGGATGAGAGTGGAAATTTCTACTTTAGGATTGTCAAAACAACTGGCAAGTTGGTTGATATGTTCAGGTTGAATAAATGGTTCGTCCCCTTGGATACAAATCACGGCATCAATTGTGTTCTGGTTCTGCTTTTGATAGGAGTGAAGTGCTTCCAGACAACGATCTGTACCGCTGGGGTGATCTGTTGAAGTCATTACAACATTCCCGCCAAATTCGGTTATATGCTGAAAAATGCGATCATCATCGGTAGCAACCATAACATCTGTAAGTGAACCTGCTTTTTGTACCTGTTCATATACACGTTGAATCATACTTTTTCCTTCAATTATAGCCAGAGGCTTTCCGGGGAAACGGGTTGATGCGTAACGGGCCGGTATAATTCCGAGTATTTTCATTCTTTAAAACAGACCGTTTATCTGTGCATTTATTTTTTCAATGATAATTCCAAGATCTTCCGGATTTTCATAAAAATTCATGTTGTCCACTTCAATGATCAGAAGTTTCCCGTGATTGTATGAGCTAATCCATGTTTCATAACGTTCGTTGAGGCTTTTCAGATAATCTAAACGGATAGCAGCTTCGTAATCGCGTCCGCGTTTTTGAATCTGGTTAACCAGTGTTGGAACAGATGCCTTTAAGTAAATTAGCAAATCGGGAGGTTGAATAAACGAACTCATCAGTTCAAAAAGGGAACTGTAGTTTTCAAAATCACGGGTAGCCATCAATCCCATGGCATGAAGATTTGGTGCAAAAATGTGAGCATCTTCGTAAATGGTGCGATCCTGAATTACATTTTTTCCTTTTTTTCGAATTTCCAATACCTGACGAAAGCGGCTGTTCAAAAAATAGACCTGAAGATTGAATGACCACCGACGCATATCTTCATAAAAACTGTTCAGGTATGGATTTGCGTCAACATCTTCGTACAGAGGTTGCCACTTAAAATGTTTGGCTAACAGTCCGGTAAGGGTAGTTTTTCCCGAACCTATATTGCCTGCAATAGCTATGTGCATAGGTTTATGTATTTCAGAATTTCCAAAAAGCAAATATCGAAATTTTTAACGATACGTACTTGTTTCCTGTTTCATTTTTTTGATTTCCATTATTTTCGGAGGCTTATTCTCTGAGTTCCCTATAATTGCGATTGATATAAAGTGTAAATATATTCAAATGAAAAAAGCTGCCTGAAAGCAGCTTTTTCTTTGTTCCTTTAAGAAATTATAGTGTGGTATTAACTCCTATGCAGTAATAGGTATAACCATTTTCTTTCATTTCAGCAGAATCATAAATGTTTCTACCATCAAGAACCAATGAATTCTTCATGATCTTTTTAATTACGCTCCAATTGGGGAAACGGAATTCTGTCCACTCAGTTACGAGTAAAATCGCATCAGCTTCCAGTGCTGCATCGTAAGGATCTTTGCAATATTCAATAATATCACCAATACGACGGCCACATTCTTTCATGGCAACAGGATCATAAGCTTTTACTTTTGCACCTGCACTAATAATTTTATCAACCAGAACCAAAGCCGGAGCTTCGCGCATATCGTCGGTTTCGGGTTTAAAAGAAAGTCCCCACATTGCAATGGTTTTACCTTTGATATCGCCATTGAAATGCTTCATCAACTTGTCAAAAAGGACTGATTTTTGGTCATCATTTACATCTTCCACCGATTTGAGAACGCGCATATTGTATCCATATTGATCTGCCGTTTTTATTAGTGCTTTCACATCCTTTGGAAAACAAGATCCACCATAACCAATACCCGGATAAATAAATTTGGTTCCAATACGCGTATCGCTGCCAATTCCTTTTCGAACCATATTTACATCAGCACCCATAATTTCGCAAAGATTTGCGATATCATTCATAAAGCTGATTTTCGTAGCAAGCATCGAGTTTGCAGCATATTTAGTCATTTCAGCTGAAGGAACATCCATGAAAATTACCGGATGACCATTCAGTGTAAAAGGTTTATACAAACGGCGCATGATGTCTTCTGCTTTTTGAGATTCAATACCTACCACAATACGGTCAGGCTTCAGAAAATCTTTTACAGCATCACCTTCTTTCAAAAATTCAGGATTTGAAGCTACATCGAACTGTATTTTCTCACCACGTTTGTCAAGTTCTTCCTGAATAGCAAGCCGAACTTTTTTTGCGGTACCAACCGGAACGGTACTCTTGGTTACCATTAAGAGATATCCCTTCATGTTTTTGCCAACCGTTCGTGCCACATCTAAAACGTATTTAAGATCGGCACTACCATCTTCATCCGGAGGGGTTCCTACAGCACTGAAAACAACTTCTGCGTCATGCAAGCATGAAGCCAGTTCTGTCGTGAAATGTAAACGACCTTTTTCATAGTTACGTACAATCATTTCATCCAGACCGGGTTCATAGATTGGAGAAATGCCGTTTTTTAAATTGTCAATTTTTTCTTTATCAATGTCCACACAGGTTACATCTATACCAACTTCGGCAAAACATGTTCCTGTTACCAGACCTACATAACCAGTGCCAACTATAACTATTTTCATGAGTGTGGGTTTTAGTTTATCAATCCCTTTTTTTGTTTTAAAATCCACACCAAATATAATATGAGAAATGATTAGTCTAGCATACAATCGTTAAAATTTCTTTAAGATCATTTATTTCGTGAGTAATATATTGATTATGAGGTGTTTTATTGTAGTTAACGTAAATCTGATCTATGCCAGCATCGCGTGCGCCGAGGATGTCCACTTCCAAGTCGTCTCCAATCATAATGCTTTCTTCTGCATTCGCATTCGCTTTTTGAAGAGCTTTTCTGAAAATTTCTTTGTTTGGTTTTTGAAATCCGAGTTCTTCAGATGTAAATATTTTGGTAAAATAGGGAGATATTCCGGAATTTTCAATTTTCCGGTACTGAACTTCTACAAAACCATTGGTAAGAATGTGGAGTTGGAACTCTTTTTTGCTCAATAATTTGAGAGTTTCAATGCAATTTGGATACAGATTTGTTTGATTCGGCGTTTCTTTAATATATTTATCAGCCATCTCAACAGCCAGAACAGGGTCTTGAATATTGAAATGTTTTAAAGTATTGCTAAAGCGATTGATGTGCAGAAATTCTTTAGAGACATCACCTTTTCGATAAGCATCCCAAAGTTGTTCATTATGTTTCTGATAGGTTTTGTAGAAATCAAAAAAGGTACAATTGCATTTTTCTGTAATTTTGTACTCGGAAAAAAGCATCCGAAACGTAGCTTCAGCATTTTTCTCAAAATCCCAAAGTGTTTTATCGAGGTCAAAAAAAAGATGTTTATAGCTTTTCATAAGGGAAAATGCAGCAATAAATGCCTTGAATTTGTTAATGAATTGGTTGCTTGGCAAAAATAGAACATTTTTTTTTCCACAAGGCATTGTTTATAAAAATTAAAGTCATACCTTTGCAGTCCCAAAAATTGGGGCGTTTTATATTTGTGGATTCAATTAAATACAGCAAATTAAAAAAAGAATATGCCGACCATTCAACAGTTAGTTCGTAAGGGACGCCAGAAGTTAGTGGATAAGAGCAAGTCACCGGCATTGGACTCATGCCCACAGCGTCGTGGCGTTTGTGTAAGGGTTTACACAACCACTCCAAAAAAACCTAATTCGGCTATGCGTAAAGTAGCCAGAGTACGCTTAACCAATCAAAAAGAGGTTAATGCATACATCCCAGGCGAAGGCCATAACCTGCAAGAGCACTCCATCGTGATGATTCGCGGCGGTCGTGTTAAAGATTTGCCAGGTGTACGTTATCACATCATCCGCGGTGCACTTGATACATCAGGTGTTGACGGAAGAAATCAACGTAGATCGAAATACGGAACCAAGCGTCCGAAGGCCAAAAAATAATCGTAAACAGCCAAATTTTAAGTAAAAATGAGAAAGGCAAAACCAAAGAAAAGAATTATCTTACCGGATCCGAAATTTAACGATTCATTGGTGACTAAGTTTGTAAACAACTTAATGTTACAGGGTAAGAAAAATCTTTCCTATCAGATTTTTTACGATGCAGTAGAAATCGTATCAACCAAGCTGAACGAAGATGGACTCGAAGTATGGAAAAAAGCATTAGCCAATGTTACTCCATCGGTAGAAGTTCGTAGCCGTCGTATCGGTGGTGCTACCTTCCAGATTCCTTCAGAAATCCGTCCTGACCGTAAAATGTCAATCGGAATGAAGAATATGATCAAGTATGCTCGTAAACGTAGTGAAAAAACGATGGCAAATAAGCTTGCTGCTGAAATTATGTCCGGTTATCGCGAAGAAGGTGCAGCATTCAAGAAAAAAGAAGAAACCCATCGTATGGCAGAAGCAAATAAAGCATTCTCACACTTCCGTTTTTAGTAACCTGAATAATCCAGTTAACTAAACATAATAAGTATTAACCAGAATTAATTTACCCCCGCCTAGAAGTTACAATGGCAGATCAGCTAAAATATACAAGAAACATCGGGATTATGGCCCATATTGACGCCGGTAAAACAACCACTACCGAGCGCATTCTCTACTTCACCGGCAAAAACTACAAGATCGGTGAAACCCACGATGGAACCGCCACCATGGACTGGATGATCCAGGAACAGGAACGCGGGATCACCATCACCAGCGCCGCCACCAAATGCCTCTGGC
>Ga0209639_1003047_pt1 | contig 11806 bp, 15 predicted proteins | sample EPASupsiteHSE605_FD_187268 | JGI IMG/M metagenome (GOLD analysis project Ga0209639, IMG submission 187268) | Bioremediated contaminated groundwater from EPA Superfund site, New Mexico - Sample HSE6-05 (SPAdes) (version 2) | ecosystem: Environmental > Aquatic > Deep subsurface > Groundwater >...
TTATCAAAGGGTGGTTTCATGAGCTCGGCTACATTCTCGATATAACCGTTTTGCACGATATAATCGAACATTCCGCCCCCGAAATGCTCCCATTGTTCACTTGTCATCTCAGATTCATATTTTTCTTAGCCTGTCCATCTTCGTTTGGTGGAAAGGTTTTTGGCAGCGTTTCACCGCTTAATACTTCGGCCTGTTCGATCTCCAATTCCTTTTCATCCAACGAACGGATAAACATCAAATAGGTGAGTTGCTCTATGACGGTTAAAGGGTTGGTGATCCCGCCAGCCCAAATATCTGTCCATATTTTATCAACCTTGTTGCGAATTTCTCCTGTTAGCACCTGTTTTGCTCCTTATGCTGTTTGATTTTTACCGCCTGGTCCAAAGGTATTTGCACACCATATTTCCTGGCTTTGTATGAGCATGTGGAAAGTACTCCACTCTCCCTGGTCGCACACCTACAATGACTGGTTTGCCCCACAATCTGTTTTCTTATAATCAATCAGCCTGATAATTCCCCTCCGTCATCAGTTTTATACCTATTTTTTTCAGAAATTCTGCGGTGAAACCATATCCATCTATGATTTTCCCCGTAAAAGAACCGTCATAATTCTTGCCGACGGCGCAGGACGGGCTCTTCGCTTTCAAAACGGCGCCCTCTATTTCTTCACCGCATTCGGCGGATTTTTCCATTGTCGCCTGCCACATCAATTCCGCACCCCTAATATAGCCTTCGGTAACGTCTTCCCCCAACTTAGTTATCACCCTGCCATTAAGGATCTCGGTAACCTCGCGCGGCGTAGAAAATCCTGCCATCACTTCCGGACATACGGAAATGTATTGCTTATCCTTAAGAAAAGCTTTCACCTTATCATTGTTATAATTTCCACCCCAGTAATTGCAATTCTCACCCAAAAGGCATGCGCTTACGATATACATTTGTTTCTCCTCATTCTGTTTCAAAGTAACCACAGTTACTCCGTTTTCACATTCATAATAGCTGCCTAGTCGATAACCTTTAGACAATTGAACAATCCTGTAAGATAGCAGCATAGACTTTACGAATAATGACTGTTTGAATCTTTACCATTAGCACACCGCTGGTCAGGTAAAAGCTAATACAATTAAACTCCAACCCCACCCATATTGCAAGCTCAATACCTCGGTAGTCTGCTTTGCTCTTGGCAGAACTCCTCCACCCCGATTTCCTTCATCCGCAGATTGAAGCTCAGCCACCGCTCCTTTGTCTGGGGGTCTATCTTCTTGGAGCAGGGGAACTCCCCACACTGGAAGCAAAAATCCACACCTTTTTCCCTGCTGCATACGCAGGCATCACACTCGATAGGGCAGAGCACGTTATTCCCTCGGCATCCACTGCAAGCAGCCTGGGTAAATGACTTCAGCACCTCTTCAAACTGGGGGTAGCCTGTAAACACCGGTTTTATGGCCTCTTTCACTCTTGCCAAACGAAGGTAACCGTTTAAAAGTTCGGCCAACCGGACGCTCAGTATCTGTATCTCCCCACCAGCGTAGTCGGCGCAACGGGAGCAGTCCAGCCCGCACGGAGCAAGCCGCCTCACCGCTTCTTTATATTCCATGCCCAAAACTCCTTAAATACATTTTAAATAATATGAATAGTGGGAATTTCAGCTATTGCGTAACACAATAATATTACGACTTAATATTTGTAGTTATTAGCACACCAAGTCCACCCAGAATTGATAAAATTGAACCTACAAATCTGTATTTTATAATAGATTGCTCTAAATATATCAAATATTTATTGGTATCCATACTGCCTCCATTAGCTTTCATAATGTTAGACACTTCATGGCTACCATAACCTACGCTGTTCATTAATATTATTATTCCAATAACAAAGATAACACCAAATATCATTGTTTTTATATTTGTTTTCAAATTTATCGCCCTCTTTAATCCCTTATATTTATCCATTTGCAGGATGCTGCGAGTTTGGACTAATATGAATAACGGGAAATACATATTATACCATTACTATTCGCAATTCTTCCTATTGTCAATTAAAATTATCAGCTCATCAATTGAAACACTTGCTTTGTGCAGCATAGCATGGCAATTCGGACATATAGGTCGTAAATCTTTTATGGGATCTACCTGATATTTTTCGTTAATTTCATTTAGCGGTTTTAAATGATGAACCTCAATATATCCGGCACCTATCTTTCCATAAAATTTTTCAAAGTTGAATCCACATACACAGCACACATATCCATACTTTTTGAGACATAGTTGCCTTGCTCTTGGATTTCGTTCATATGAATTAACGATAATTGGCTTTTTTGCTCCTTCAAACAATTTATTAGCATCTTCCTTCAATATTTCCTCTGCTATTTGAAATTCTTTTTTATTATATATTAATGCCAACAAATTACTCAAACATCTAATATCTATTAATTTCCTAGCTTGACTAAATTTTTTAAAATTATTATCAATAGCCTTTATTTCACTTGGTTTTATTGGGTCAAATATCTGAATACTACTTCTATCTATGGACAATGCTTCGCTGTAAATCCCATCATACTTATCATTATATTTAATTATTGCCACAAGTTTAGCACATGCAATAATTCTGTTATCATATTGAAAAAGAAGCAAAGTGTTTTTATTACTTTTAATACCACCGCTTCTTAAGTAAAATAAGCAATTATCTCTGTTTCTCAAGTCTTCAATAAAAAATTCCTTCTGCACAATTTCAATAGGTTTATCATTAAATTCCAAACTCTTATTCATAGGTATTATTCTTATTTCTGGAATGATTTTAGCAGAATTTGTTTGGCTGATTTTACCTTCATTCAATAATTCTTCAATAGCTTCTTTTAGTTCCTGACGTAATATATAAAAGTACTTCCCATCTCCTTTAGGCGTACCACAATATGGAATCGTCCACCATCTATTACCACCACTGTTATTCTTCGGAGGCTTAATTTTAAAATATTTACAAATCCTTTTGGAAAAGCTTGTATTACCGGCTGATATAATACGATAGTTTTCCTTCCCAAGTTTTACAGCTATTTCAGTTGCAGTTGACCTATTTTGCGGACTATTGAATACGCTAAGAATTGTTTGCAAATCAAGTTCACTAGTTATTTCATTATTCTGCAGAACAATTTTCCATTGTGATTTAGTTATAAGCGATTCTTCTTTATATTCAATTTCTTTATACTTTTCTTCTAAAACCATAACAAAACTCCTCGTGTAAGACATTAGTAGTAATATGAATAATGAGAAGGATTCTCCGTATTCTCAGTCAATTATGTTACTCAATTACATTTCTTCAGGTTGAGATATAATATTATTCATGTCTTGCTTTGAATTTAACGATCCATTATCTGATGCAAACAAGATTATCGTTTCATGCTGATTGTATTTTGCTATTGAAGCAACATCTTGATACTCAAATTTAAAGTACAAGGGACGTTCTTTTTCTTTCAGCAATTCTGCTTTAAATATAATCACAAAAACCTTTGTGCCATTTACCGTTAGCGAGAAAGGTGAAATTACAGGCTTATTATTAATTGTGAAGGAAAGATTCAGTGCATTACCAGCACCAACATTTGATACAGAATATTTAGTTATATAGTATTTTCGCCAGTATGCTAGCTCCCTAATAATATTTTTTTGCGGATCTTCTGTTTTTGATTTTTGTAATAAATATGGCGGCTCATATGTGCTACTAATTATTTCGCTTTCATCGTTTTCATCATGCGAATACATAATAAAAATTGCACGGTCTGATACTAGTTTTTTTGCTTTTTCAGTATTAAAAATGGGATGATATTCAGTCTGAAGATGAGGTTTTATAGATAGTTTACGCTCACGTTTTTGGTTTTCCTGTGTAAATATTATGGTTAAAATAATTGCTATAATGTTGCTGCTGCACCTAATACTTCTCCGCAATAGCCTAAGACTTCACCGGCTGTCCAATTTGCGATAGTCCACTTACTAAAGGCGCTTATCTTGAACAAGATGTGTACTATAAAGATAGGAAGCAAGAATACCACAATAGCAATTGTTAATGAATAAGAATTATGCTCTTTTAACCAATTCATTAGTTTCATTTGCATTCATTCCGCCTCTCCAGCATTTCCATGCAGAGAATATTTTTTGCTTAATTCCTGATCATGCCTTTTGCTTACACCCTTACCCAGCAAATTCCGCTAATAGACATTAGCAAACGAACCCACCTCTACCATATCTATCATCTCTTACTTGTTTGGGATGACACTATGTGTTGCCGGTTCCCACGGATATTACCACTGTCTTAGTGGATAATGCATTAAGATAGAGCTTCTGATGTTGATGTGTCACTTACGCGATGACCACCTTTTAAAATTTGGCGACAAGTGGTTTGTTTAATAAGCTCTCTTTTTCTCCGGCATCGACAGAGAATAGAAGGTCAATATCTCCGCATTCCAATAATGTTAAAGGATTAGCATCCTCTAAATCCTCCGCAGAAGTCATTTTCCAATAATATCTATCTTCGTCCTTATAAAAGAAAACCCTCCTATTAGTGAGAATTTGTCAAATATTTCAGATTCCCTATTTTCGTCAACACCGTTCACCATAGCACATATCCCTCACATTATCCTTATATTGACTTATTTCTCAAATAGCCATAAAATGGTTTACAATAAAGTGAATTATTATTCACTTTATAAAACTCAGGAGGTGCCTGAACTCATGGCTTACCGGCAGACAGACAAGGTAAAAGGAAAACTCGATCTCAAAAAAATGGAGATAATTAAGGCCGCCCGGGAAGTTTTTGCCGAAAACAGCTATCAGGGCACCTCGATTAAGGCGCTGGCACAAAAAGCAAAAATAGCTACCGGCACCTTCTACCTTTATTTTACGAACAAAGAGTCCTTAATTAATATGATTGTCGATGAAATATTCCAGGAACTCCTTGCATCCATAAAAAATGAACGTGCGAAATTTACCGATGGGTTTGATAAACTCGAAGCTTCGATGGCGGCGTGCGTTAAACTTTTTGCAAAAGAAAAAAACATGGCTAAGATCCTGCTGGTCCAAGTGCCTAGTGTAAACAATGCCTTCAATGCCAAGCTTATTGAGATTGAGAACGAACTTATTAAACTAACCAAAGAGGACCTGGATGAATTAACAAGCTTGGGACAGCTGTCTGGACAAGACACCCTGGTCAGCGCGATGGCTTTTGTGGGGAGCTTCCGGCAGGTGATCATCAACTGGTTGCGGGATGGAAAACCGGAAAACCTGGAAGAGGCCTTTGATACTTTGATGAAATATAACATCAGGGGATTGGGGAAATAGACATTCATGCCTTCATCGCGGCATCAGCAGAGAATGAAAACCTAGCGATGTGACTGCGTAGCAGTTTAAGGCCGCTTATACTGCATTTCTTGTTGGTCTGTGCGAATGAATTCGCACCCACATTTTTTGGGGACGTGCTCCGTAAGATGAGCGGTTATTTTCAGTTAGAAATATTCAGACAAGGATTTGGTGAAAATGCATGATTATTACCTGTCCATAAAATCCTTAAGAGTTGATTACGAGCAAAAAGGAGAGCGAATAACAGCACTGGACGCTGTTAATCTCTCCCTGCCTCAGGGCCAAAGAGGGGTGATTATAGGACCTTCTGGCTGCGGCAAAAGTACCCTGATCACCGTACTGGCAGGTCTGAATTCCCAGTATTCCGGACAAGTACTAATCGGTGGCAAGCCCCCCACATGCGGCGGAGAAACAGCCCTGATCCTCCAGGATTTCGGTCTCCTCCCCTGGAAGACCGTATGGGACAATGTGATTTTGGGGCTGAAGCTGCGTAAAAAGACCGCCGGTGAAATTAAAACGGCAGCACAAACAGTTCTGGAAAAACTGGGCCTTGGCTCCCTGGCCCAAAGATACCCCAGCCAATTAAGCGGGGGGCAGAGGCAGCGGGTAGCCATTGCCCGTGCTCTGGTGCTGGAGCCCAAGCTCTTATTGATGGACGAGCCCTTTTCTTCACTGGACGCCCTAACGCGGGAAGAGATCCAGGATTTCCTTTTGGAAATTTGGGAAGAGACCCGGCTCACCACTTTATTGATCACCCACAATATTGAAGAAGCTGTCTTACTGGGCCAAAAGATCTTTATTATGTCTCCTTGTCCGGGTCAGATCCAACAGGAAGTAGAAAACAGCTTGGCGGGGGCTTCCCACTTGAGGGGAGAAGTACAGTTCCTGGAAATGTGCAGTTTGCTCCGATCATTTTTGCGCGGGAGGGCTGATGATGCGGCAGGCGCTTAAAAAAGGCGGAGGAACGCTTTCTCTCGTTCTTTCTGTCGTAATACTCCTGGTAATATGGTGGCTCCTCGCCCTGGCCTTAAAAAGCCCGGCAGTCCCGCCCCCTTTGGGCGCGTTAAAAAGCTTTCTGGCCAGCCTCCGGGGGGATCTGTTAATCCACCTGGGCATCAGCCTTTACCGGGTTATGGTGAGCCTCCTACTGGCAGCCGCGCTGGGAGTGCCATTGGGCATTTTTCTGGGTAAAAACCTAGCAATCGACGCCTGGATTGCGCCCATGCTCTACCTGACCTTCCCTGTGCCAAAGGTTGTTTTTATGCCGATCTTCCTGATCCTTTTGGGGATCGGGGATGTATCCAAAATCGTATTAATTACACTAATCATATTTTATCAGATCCTGGTTACCACCAGGGATGCGGCAAAAAACCTGGAAAAAGGCTATATCTCCTCCGTCCGGTCACTGGGCGCCGGCTCCAGGGATCTCTATCTGCATGTTTTTCTACCCGGGTGTCTGCCATCCATTCTCACATCACTGAGACTGGGCTTGGGTACAGCTATGGCCGTGCTCTTTCTGGCGGAAACCTATGCCACCCAAAAGGGCATCGGCTTTTTTATTATGGATTCTCTGAGCCGGATGAATTATGAAGAGATGTTTGCCGGTATTATTGCTATGGGCTTGATGGGGTTTTTCCTCTATATCCTATTGGATAAGCTGGAAAAGGCGCTTTGCGGCTGGGTACACCTATAGTCTGCCGTTTAAAACAATTTAATCTTATCGAGTAAATAACCAATGGAAAACAAAACTCCGAAAACCAATGAGAGACGGGCGGTTCCGGCCAGGGTATTGTTCAAGGGCACACCCTTTTTCGTCCGCATATCACGAACTAGCGGACGAATCAGGAATAAAGAAATCCAGGGGAGGAGCAGCCAAGCCGAATGTTTACCGCTGAGCCACATGATCAGTGGAACAGTTAGAGAAGCCGTGAGGAAAAGGGCATATTCCCACCGGGTACCGGCAGGCCCCAAGCGAACGGCGAGCGTCCTTTTGCCTCCTTTTTTATCTGTTTCCAAATCCCGAAAATTATTCACAATAAGGATCGCTGTAATCAAGAAGCCCATGGGAAGGGATGCCCACCAGGCGGCAGCGCTGATATATCCGGCCTGGACATAGTAGGTGCCGCAGACTGCTACCGGCCCAAAGAAGATGAAAACGAAAACCTCACCCAACCCGTGATAACCAAGAGGAAAAGGACCTCCTGTATAAGCAATGGCTGTTATGATGGACAAGACCCCAATCACCAGGATGGGCCATCCCCCAATCCAGATCAGGTATGTCCCGATGATAAAAGCCAGTAGGAAGACTGCCCACATCCCCGCCAGCACCTGGCTGGGGGTTAAAAGACCAGCCTGGGTAACTCTCATGGGTCCGGTCCTTTCTTTGGTATCCATTCCTTTTTTAAAGTCAAAAACATCATTGGCCAGATTGGAGCCAATCTGCAGGAGCAAGGCTGCCAACAAGGCTGCCAGAGCCGGACCGATACGGAAAGCCTGATCACCTGCAGCCAGCGCCGTGCCTACCAATACAGGACCCATTGCCGCAGGTAATGTCTTGGGACGCAGGGCCAGCAGCCATATTTCCAAAGTGCTTGGTTTTACTTCCGGGTTTATCATTTATTAAATCCCCCGAAATTTTCATAATAATTTTATTATTCTACCTTTTACGAAATAATCCTTCCAAATGATACTAAAGTTCTCTCTTGACTTTTATATAAATTAATTCTAACATAAAATCAATAAAAAATGAATGGTGATTCATTGTATTAAACATGAGATTTCTTGGGAGGTTGATGGTAAAGTGAGAACTGCATGCAGGCTAAGCTTATTAATGCTGGTGGTTTTGTCCCTTCTTTTGCTGGCAGGGTGCAACCAAACGAAGGAAACAACAGCAAAAGCGGAGTCGGAAAAGTTGAAGATCGGAGTATTGCCACTTGAGGACGCCATGCCTGCATTGGTAGCGGAGAAAAACGGTTATTTTGTCCAGGAAAACATTGATGTTGAACTTGTTCGTTTTCAGAGCGCGGTGGAACAGGAAAGCGCCATACAATCCGGACAACTGGACGGCATTGTTAACGACTTGATAGTGGCAACACTATTAAAGGAATCCGGCCAAAATATCAAAGTCACTTCCATAGCACTCGGGTCAACTCCGGGGGAAGGGAAATTCGCCATTGTCGCAACACCAAAATCCGGTATTAAAACACTCGAAGATCTAAAAGGTAAAAAAGTAGGTATTGCTAACAATACCATCATTGAATATGTTACGGACGGGCTGCTGGAGGACGGAGGGATTGAACCTTCCCTGGTGGACAAAGTGTCCGTACCCAAAATACCTGTGCGCATGGAAATGCTATTTAGCAACCAGGTTGATGCCATTGTGGTGCCCGACCCCCTGCTGACCTTTGCCGAGTTTAAAGGAGCCAGAATCGTGGCAAAAGATACGACGCGTAATCTTTCTCAGTCAGTATTGATTTTCAACCAAAAAACACTAAACGAAAAGAAGGGTGCTGTTGAAGCCTTCTACCGGGCATATGCCAAAGCAGTGGACGACCTCAATAACCATCCGGCTGATTACAAACAGCTTATGATTGCAAATGTAAGTATTCCTGAACAAATCGCCAATGATTATCAAATCCAGCGCTATCCCAAACCCCAACTCCCGGTAGAGGATGATGTCAACAATGTTCTAAAGTGGATGACAAAAAAAGGTTTGCTGAAGACAGATTTAAAATACCGGGACCTGGTCGAGAAAATTTAATTGGGGGTGCCAAAACCCCCGTTATCCGAGGGTGTATGTTGGTTTGTTCTACTGAAAAATTCTAGCCCGTTTGACCGAGCTAGAATTTTTTTTAAGTTCTGGCATAAAGTTGTAAGGCAACAGGTTAATGTTCAGCAAAAACCTTCTTTACTTCTCAGCCTCAGCCTCTGCCTTGGCCTTCTTGATTATATCTTCGGCCTCGCGTCCGGGAACTTCCTCGTAGCTGCTGAACTGCATGGTGAACGAACCTCTACCCTGGGTCATGGACTTAAGGTCAATGGCGTAACGATACATCTCCGAGAGTGGACAAGTAGCCTTAATCAGGGTTTGCCGGCCTTCGGACTCGGTGCCGAGAACCCGACCGCGCTTGGTGTTAAAATCACCGATAATGTCTCCCATGTTATTTTCCGGTACCAGTACCTCGACATTCATGATTGGTTCCAGGAGCACCGGCTTGGCCAGCAAGATGCCTTTCTTAAAGGCCAGATGAGCCGCAATCTTAAAGGCCATTTCGGAAGAGTCCACGTTATGGTAGGAACCATCGTATAGAGTAGCTTTAATACCCGTGGTAGGAAAGCCTGCCAGCACCCCTTCGGTTAATGCTTCGCGGAGGCCCTTCTCAACAGCGGGATAATACTGCCTGGGGACGGAACCACCAAAGACCTCCTCAGAAAAGGCAAAGTCTTCCTCCGGATTTGGCTCGAAACGGATCCAAACATGACCGTATTGGCCACGCCCACCTGATTGCTTTTTGTGTTTTCCTTCCACCTCGACCTTGGTCCTGATGGTTTCCCGGTAGGGAACCTTGGGGTCGGCCATCACTACATCAACACCATACCTGCGCTTGAGCTTCTCAACCATGATATGGATGTGCAACTCTCCCATACCGGTAAGGAGCGTTTGCTTAATTTCTGTGTTCTTCTCAACTCGCATGGTCTGATCTTCTTCGAGTAGTTTGGAAATGGCATCACCCAGTTTATCTTCGTCGTTCTTACTCTTGGGGGATATAGCCACAGTCAGGGTCGGCGTTGGGAAGCTAATCCCTTCAAGGCTCACATGCTTATCCTTATCACACAGGGTGTCACCGGTCCCGGTATCCTGCAGTTTTACCACTACTGCCATGTCACCGCAGGGGACCACATCGGCCTGCAACGTGTTTTTTCCCCGTACAAAAAGTACATTGCCGATTTTTTCGGCTTTTTCCTTTTTACTGTTGTAAACAGTTGTATCACTTTTGAATTTACCGTTCATAACCCGCAAGAAATTCATTTTACCCACATATGGGTCGGCAATGGTCTTAAATATCAGGGCGGCCATAGGGCCTTCCTGCTCTTGGGGAGCAGGCAAATAATTTACTATAACATCCAACAGTTGGGCAACTCCGGTGTTTTTGGTCGCAGACCCTGCCAGCACCAAAACCGACTTACCAAGAGCGACGGATTTTTTTAACCCGTCCTCAATCTCTTCCCGGGTTAAATTCTCTTCTTCCAGGAACTTCATGGTAAGGTCGTCATCACCCTCGGCTGCCGCTTCTACCAACTGTTCCCGGTAGCTGGCGAGTTCGTCCTCCAGGTCGCTGGGAATTCCAACTTCCTTACCTTTTCCTTCACCCGTATAGGCTTTTCCGTTAATGACGTCAACCACGCCACTAAAGGTGTTAAAGGACCCGATGGGGATTTGTACGGGCACAAAATTAGCTTTAAATTTTGCTTTTAGCCCATCCAGAACCCGGTCAAAATTAGCATTTTCACGGTCCATTTTATTGACAAATACTATCCGGGGCAGGTTATATTGGTCAGCAATGTCCCAGATAACCTCGTGCTGCACCTCGACGCCGTCAACGGCCGATACCACAAACATGGCCGCATCGCAAACCCTTAAAGCACCTTTTACTTCACCGATAAAATCTGAAAAACCGGGGGTATCCAGCAGGTTTACCTTAACACCGTTGCTTTCGCACGGTACCAGGCTAGTGTGAACGGTTATATGTCTTCCCGTTTCCTCGGGGTGGTAATCCGAGGTAGTTGTCCCGTCCTCAACCCTGCCAAGTCGTGATAGTACACCGGTATTAAACAATAATGCCTCAACCAGGGAGGTTTTACCTGCTCCACCGTGTGCTACCACCCCCAGGTTGCGTATTTGCCCGGTTTGATAGTTCTTCAATATGTATGCCTCCTTTTGTAAATAATGGTTTCCCTAAAACTGTCATTATATACTTTTTTAGAGCACAAATGGTCTTTTTTGGATAAAGCAAAAAAATAACCCCTGAGGGTTAGCTGACCTTAGAAACAAACTCCTCAGGACAATAGAAAAAGACATAATATTTTTAAATTAACATTCTACAGGCTTAATCCAAATTCCTTGTTATTAAAAAAATACTTGTTTTATAAATAATTTTTAAGCAGTTAGTATTTTTTTCATAGGTAAAATAAGGCTGCATAGATATTATCAGGAAGCTTACACGCTGATTACGATTCACTAGAAGGATTAAACCCAAGATGAAACGGCAGTCCTTTATTTACGGTACGTTCGTTTTGCTTGCAGCAAGCTTATGCAATCGAATTATCGGTTTTACTTACCAGGTTTTCCTAATTCGTTTGATCCGTCCGGAAGGTATCGGCCTGCTTAACATGGTCTACCCCATTTACGTTCTTGTCCTAGTGCTGGCCAGCGCAGGTGTGCCTGTGGCAATAGCCAAATT
>Ga0209639_1003051_pt1 | contig 11796 bp, 14 predicted proteins | sample EPASupsiteHSE605_FD_187268 | JGI IMG/M metagenome (GOLD analysis project Ga0209639, IMG submission 187268) | Bioremediated contaminated groundwater from EPA Superfund site, New Mexico - Sample HSE6-05 (SPAdes) (version 2) | ecosystem: Environmental > Aquatic > Deep subsurface > Groundwater >...
ATGCAAATCGCTTATAGTTCCGACTGAATTCTGGCCGTAATAAACCAGTACGCCACCACGGATTGTATGCAGCTAATACCTTGAGGATATTGTTTGTGTTGGTAATTGACATTTGCATACCTCCTCCTTGCAATAAATGAAAATACATATAGCAAGCTAGCTGGTAAAAATGCTAAGTATATATTACATTATTATCGCGTAAAATGTAATATATACATCAACAAATTATTTTCATTTAAGGAGTTCACATTGGTTAACGAAAACTGCCTCTGTCTGACTTTAAATCCAGTTTGCGCCGTAGTGATCCTGCGGCGGGTGAGTTCGATTCTCACACGCTTCCGCCAATTTGATTATTCAGACGGTTCAAGTTTTCTGCGGTATCAAAGAAAAACTGGGAGGTTTAGGCCTCCCTTAATTATTTTCTGGGATATTTCACGGGGAAGTTTTTGCTTATTTATTAGCCGGCAGCGCACGAGAGTAGACAGTTAGCAGCATGCTAGTGAATACCAGGCCGGACCCAATTAATTCTAGGGGGGTTAAGGTCTCTTTAAGTATAAAAAAGGCCATCAGCAGGCAAAAAACCGGCTCAGCGGTACTAATCAATGTTGCTCGTGAGGCTCCAATTTTTTGAACTCCTTTTAGGAAAAACAAAACAGCCAGGAGGGTATTCACAACCGCCATAGCTAGAGTTATCAGTATTTGTTGCCTGGTTAAATGGCGAATAAAGCCTAAATCACTGTGATAAACTGGAATTACTATAATTACCGCCAGCAAAGAAAGAGTGGCCGTAATTGACAAAGGATCATTTACGGTTAGAGTCTTCTGACCAATCAGGCCGTAAAATGCATAGCACAAACAAGCCAGCAGAGCCCAAATAATTCCGCGGGCAGACAAGTCATGCGCCCCACCCAGCAGACCTGATATTAGTGCAATACCTGCCAGAGCCAGGGCTAGCCCTATAAACAGTCGAGGAACAAATTTCTCCTTGAAAATCAATATTGTTAATACAGCTACTATCACTGGATGGGTGAAGAAAATTACTGTGGTTAAGCCGGCTGATAAAGTTTCTAAAGCAAAAAAATAAAACAGGCCGGATATAGTAAGGAATATTCCCTGGGCCACCACCATAGGCGATAAGGATAGTAATCTGCCATGTCTAAATAACTTAATTAACCCAGCTAAAAGAATAAAAGAGAAAAAGTATCGCAGTAACAGGGTGCTATCAGGTCCTAAACCGGCAGCGTAGGCAATTTTCACCAGAATAGGTAGGGCAGCGTACATGAATGCAGAGAACAGAATGTAGGCAGACCCCTTGATATTAGGGGAGGCATTGTTAAACATATGATCAAACGGTCTCTGTCTGCATTTTGATAGCTTCATCCAGCAGGCTTTTAAGCAGCTGCAGAAATTGCCCTTCGTCTTCCAGTATCTTTCGGTCGACAGCGATGGTGGCCATTCCTTCTTCGAAGTTCAGAATCTCATAGCCCTTGGCAGATAATATCTGCCGGGTGTGTTCCTCCATGGTTTTAACGGACGCCGCTGCCTTGTTTTCGGGGTAATAAATAGCATGAATTACAAAATCACAGTAAATATGTTCATTCGAAAGCGGCAGCTGCTCACCGCAATATTCATATAATCCTAAAAGTTCCTTTTCGCGATAGCGAATAGGTATATTTATAAAAGGGAAAACCTGACCTCTCACATAGGAATTTTTCAGTGTGGTTATACTGAGAGAACTACAAGTGCTAATCTCTGAATTGTTATAGCTGCTTATGAAGCCCTTCACCTGGTTGAAAATACTGGTTACCCATGCTTCCCTTTGACTTATGCTTCGACCGCCGTTTACGAACTCCTGTAGATCCATCCATGTCCCTCCCGACTATTAATTAAATACTCATGAGAATATTATTCTAAAGTCTGTATAGTAATGACCATATTTGGGTTAAGAAGCTAAAGAACCTTGCTTAAGAAGGACTGGGTTCTGGCGTTATGCGGATTATCAAATATCTGTGCCGGTGAACCTTCTTCCATAATTACACCTTCATCCATAAAGAGAACTCGATGTCCAACTTCACGGGCAAAACCCATTTCATGGGTAACTACCATCATGGTCATACCTTCATGAGCCAAATCTTTCATTACTTCCAGTACTTCGCCGACCATTTCTGGGTCCAAGGCCGAGGTTGGCTCATCGAAAAGCATAACCTTAGGCTGCATAGCCAGGGCTCGAGCGATTGCCACCCTTTGTTTTTGCCCGCCTGATAACTGGTTGGGATAAACACTGGATTTGTCCATTAAACCTACTTTTCTAAGCAGTTCATTGGCAATGATTTCAGCCTCTTCTTTAGGCATCCCTTTGATCTTAATAGGAGCCAGAGTAATATTTTCCAGGGTGGTTTTATGGGGGAAAAGGTTAAACAGTTGGAAGACCATGCCTACCTGTTGTCTAATCTTATTGATATCAGTTTTGGGTGAGGTAATTTCTTCTCCGTCTATAAATATCTGTCCCATATTTACCGATTCCAGCTGGTTGATGCATCGCAATAAGGTGCTTTTACCAGATCCGCTGGGACCTATTACGCATACCACTTCCCGAGGAGCGATACGACAGTTTATACCTTTTAAGACTTCTAGTGTACCAAAGCTTTTGTGCAGATTATTTACCTGGATCATTCTGTCGCCATTCTCCTTTCTATATAATCTCCTAATATAGCTAGAATCTTAGTCATAATAAAATATATTACAGCCACTGTTCCCCATATCCAAGCTGCCTCGAAATATGTAGAGTATAGCAACTTTCCCCGTAAAGTTAATTCTTCTGCAGATATTACTGCTACCAAAGATGTATCCTTCAGCACTGCAATGAACTCATTGAGCAACGGGGGGATTACTATTTTGTAGGCCTGGGGTAATATAACATAGGTCATTGCCTGACGAGTAGTCATACCCAGTGAGCGTGCTGCTTCCATTTGTCCTCTGTCTACTGCTTGTATACCAGCCCGTACAATTTCAGCAATATATGCACCACAATTGAGTGATATTGCAATTACTGCAGGAATAAATGGATTATCAAAATTCATAAACAAAGGTAAAATACCAAAGTATAACAATAGAATCTGTACGTAAAGAGGAGTTCCCCGGAAAAAATCAATGTATGCAGTTGCTATAGTGAACAATATCCTGTTTTTTGATAACTTAAACAATCCTGTAATCAAGCCCAACAACATTCCGAAAACAACTGATAGGATTGTTATCTGGAGGGTTAACAAAGCGCCTTCAAGAAGATAGGTAAAGTTGTTGATAACTACCTGAAGCCCGTTTATTGCGAGTAAGGAATCTATGTAATTACTGCCATAGATATATTGTATTGCCATGTGCGGCATATATTGGCTTCCCCCTTAATAAAACAAGCTAAAAGCGCGAGATATGCTCGCGCTTTTATATTGATTTAAATCTTTAACCTAACTATTTTAAATCCCCAAACCATTTCTTGTAGATCTTATCATATTCGCCATTAGCTTTTAATTTGGCTATACCATCATTAATCTTGGCAAGTAATTCAGCATTGCCTTTCTTAACACCTATGCCATATTGATCTTCAGCTGCAAAAACTTCGCCCACCGTTTTAACTTTATCTTTTCCGGTAGTCTTAATATAGTAGGAAGTTACTGGCATATCATTAATAACTGCATCCACGCCGCCCTTTTCCAGTTCCATGAAAGCTTCTCCGACGGAATCAAATACTTTTACAGTCGTTTTAGGATCCTTGGCTTTTAGGCCATTGGAAGCATCAAGTCCGGTCGTGCCAACTTCGGCTGCCAGCCTTTTTCCTTTAAGATCATCAATTGACTTTATGGTCGTATTATTCTGGGCAACTGCAACAATTAACCCTGCCTTAAAATAAGGGGTACTGAAATCAATAACTTTGGCACGATCTTCTTTAATAGTCATCGCGGAAATGCAACAATCTACGGTTCCAGCTTGGACGGCTGGGATTAAGGCATCAAAGCCCAGGGTATTAATCTTGACGTCGTAACCTTCAACAGCTCCGATAGCTCTGATTAAGTCCATATCAAAGCCAACATATTGGCCATTCTCCGCAAACTCAAACGGGGCATATGTAGTTTCTGAACCTACAGTCAAGACCTTCTTGGCGGCTGGAGCAGGCGTCTTGGTCTCCTCCGCAGCCTTCTTGGTACAGCCTACTGCAGAAAATGCCAGTCCCATAATCAACAAACTAACCACCAACAACTTTACAACTTTTTTCAATAATTCCACGCTCCTCTTTTTTTGTATTCCCGTACTTTCTTAAAGTAATTATACATTTCATAATCTAATAAATCGACATAATTATAGCACATTAATTAATATTCATTTGCTTAATGAACTTTGGGTAGGACTTCTTGAAACCTCTTGAAATTTAGGGCTTTTCCCTGGCTGGTTATTGGTGGGCAGGACATAAAAACGAGGACCGTATGGCCCTCGTTCAAACGAGACTATTTTTGGGCTCCTCTTTGCTTTTTGAAATTAGCATCTTTCTTTACAAAGTCCTCATGTGGATCTTTAGTAGGTAAGCCTTGCAGCGCACTTGAATCTGGACTCATATTGCTCTTGGCAGTGTTTTTTGCTTTTTTCATTAAACTCATCACCTCCCAAAAATGTCCTAAGCATATTTTGCCCGGGTGAATCATTTTGCCACAGGCCACTTTTTACCAGGTAAAAACATATTTTAATGGTCGGTCTTTTACCAAACTATCAAATCCTATGATAATAAAGTCAATACAATACAAATTATGCAATAAAAGCGAGGAGGCGCCTATTTGCCCTGCTAAGACGAAAAAATATAATTTGAAGGCCAGGGTATTGCCTGCCTCTCTTTCTCTTCTCATAGAGCCGCCTTTTGGCATGCAATTTTTACCAGGCCGTTTATAGATAAATTTGTAAGTATTAATATTTAATAACGTATTAATAAATAAGTAAGTCCCAAATAATATTAATCCATTTTTGTTGGGGGGTTAATAATGAAACGTATATGGATAGTATTAGTAATCATATTAAGTTTAAATTTATTGGTTGGATGCAATGGTGTTACTCCGGAAAAAGAAAAAGAAAAGAGCAATGATGTAAACCAGGGCAAGGTAGTGTCAGAGAATAATCCAGCTGATTATTTCCCCTTAACCAAAGGAAGCTTTTGGGAATATGAAGGACATGGCAACGAGTATGCGTCCTTCAATCGAAAAGTATTATTTACTAAAGGGAATCTGGCTCAGATTTCAGAGGACAATGGGGGTACAGTTACCACCCGAATAATAGAAGCATCTGATAATGGCCTTAAGCTGGTTTATTTTGAGTCTGAGTCCTATAATCCCAACAATATGCTGGAGACCGCTTTCGTTTCTAATAATGACACCATTTTATTAAAAGGACCTATTCAGGTTGGAACTAATTGGACAGATAATGATGGGACAAAAGAAATTGTTGCTATTGATGCGCAGGTTGATACTCCCATTGGCAAATTTGATAATTGTATTAAGGTAAAAACCAAAAGCATCGAAGAAGTCATTTACCGTTACTATAAAAAGGATATAGGTATGGTTAAACAGGAATTTATATCTGGGGATACGACCATCACCTCAACACTCAAAAAATACAAGATTGAGTAATAAGAAAAATATATCCTACGCAAGCTGCAGCAGTCTTGAGATATTAATCAGGACTGCTGTTTTTCAGTGGGGATTTTGAAGTAGACCATAAGCAGCATTGTAAATTTAGGACATGTTTGTTAACATCGCTGTAATAGGACAAGGAGAATATTATGCAATTATCATTTAAGTATGAGTCGGTTACGTTTAGTTTTGAGGTTATCTTTAGGAAACGCCAAACTATGACCATAAAAATTGAGGCCCCTGATAAAATAACAGTCGTAGTTCCGATTGGAACCAGTAAAAAGGTTATAATCGAAAAAGTACAGGAAAAAGCTTCATGGATTAACCGAAAGCTGGATTATTATAAGAATGTTCAGTACCTGCAGGCCAACAGGGAGTTCGTGGATGGGGAATTATTTATGTACCTTGGCCAGGATTATATATTAAATGTTGAAATTAATGACTGCTTGTCTAAACCGAAGCTGGAATTAAAAGAAGGAAAGCTATATCTCCAGACTCCTGTACGCGATAAGAATTTGTCTGCAAAAGCTATAGAGGGATGGTATCGCCAGCAGGCACGTGAGAAGATTCAGGAAAGGCTTAATTATTACCTCACCAGAATCCCTAAGAAACCCAATCGAATAGTAGTCAAGGAACAGAAGAAAAGGTGGGGAAGCTGCAGTTCAAAGGGCAATTTGAATTTTAACTGGAGAATAATAATGGCTCCTGTAGAGGTATTGGACTACATCGTGGTGCATGAGCTTTGTCATTTAGTATTACTCAATCATTCTAAAGAGTTTTGGAACATGGTAGCAGCTATTCTTCCGGATTATAAGCTGAGAAAAGAATGGTTGAAACGGAATGGGTTTAAGATGAGGTTATGAGATTCGGATCCCTATGCCGGAGAAACATAGTTATAGTGAAAATCAATTATAAAATGATTCTAGTAATTTAATATCATATCAGCAAAAATCATAATATTAAGCGATATCACCCTGCGGGTACTCCTGATGTTCACTATCGTTCACTATTAAGGTTGCTGCGTGAATTTAATACTAATTGCTCTTACTTACAACCTTGTGCGCTTTACGTTTCTTAATGGTCTTATTCTTATAATCATTTGATAAAACGCTTATGTTTCCATCAACCTCGAGGATTGCCAAATTTACCTGTTTTATGGTTTCTACTCCATGCTCTCTTACAGCAGCCTCCAGTTCTTCCAGAGAGATTTGGGACTGCTCCAAGTGTTTCTGAATGATTTGGCCATTGTAAATCAGCATCAAGGGATTACCTTGGATTATTTGGTTGAGACGGCGTGAACGCAGCAATATCTTTTTTAAAAGATAATTCACCACAAACAGGGTAGCAGCAGCAACCAGACCACCGGTCAGGGTAGAATTACTGCCTACCATAGCATTTTGGACGGAATTACTGATAAGAAGAATAAAAACCAGATCAACTACAGATAGCTGTGCTAATTCTCTTTTCCCGAATAGACGAATAGCAAGAACAATAAATAGATATACGATAGCCGAACTGATTATTATATTTAGATAATCATACATAGTTAGTTTCTTGCTTCTAAATTAATGGTATTTCACATCAATTAGAAACAAAACTCCTTTTTATAATAGTATACAATGTAGTTTCCGGGATTCAACATAAGTTAAATGAGAGCTAATTCAGTTTAGATTACGGGGAAACATCTTCTTGGCTTGATACCTGATAAGAAGCAGAACAACCAGTGTAATGCCTATAATTAATAGGGCAGTTTGAATATCCTGAGCATTGAATAATGCCAGGCCCAGGCCGGTATATAGCACAGCCGAGGGGATTTTGCCTATAGCCGAAGATGCGAAAAAGTTTGGGAAAGAGACTCCTCCCAATGCAGCTGCAGCATTAATAAGCGGGGTAGGTATAACCGGGATAATACGAGCCGCAATAATGGTCCAAAAAGCCATCGAAGAATCGAGTTGCCGCACATCATATCCCAATCGTTTATAATACCGCTGTAGAAATTTAGTATAGCCCAGCATCCTACACATCCAATAGGCCACACATGCACCAGTCAGTGCACCCAGCCAGGAAAGGAAAACTCCCATCTTAAAGCCAAATAGCACTCCCCCGGCAGCAGCCAGAAAAATATACGGAAATATTGGTAAAATTGCCTGGACGACAAATAAAATAAAGGCGGCCAAAGGTGCAAAAATTCCGAATTGATGTATATATGCGCTTAGTCCCTGAATATTGCCAAAATCCATGTGGTTCCTTTCTGAACTCTTTATAAATTATCGGATATTTCTATATTATCATAAATATACGAAATCTACTCTCTTGGTTCTTGAAATATTTGGAAAAAAATTTACAATGCTATTATAGTCCCAGAATTTATATGCCAGAGTCGCATTTCTGTAGCAATCTGGAGAAAATTAAGAGTACAATAAATATACGTTTTGGAAGGCAGAAACTGTCAGGAATAGCCGGCATCAAAAACTTTTTGGGAGATTGTGAAGGATCTCTTTATAAAAACGGATAGAGGCAAGGTGGTGGCATGGGATTCAATTTACTGGATATCAGTATCATCGTGATTTTGGTAATAAGCGTTATTATCGGTTATAGAAGAGGATTTATCAGGACGATAGGCGGTATCATCAGCACTCTGGCAGGGCTGGGGATTGCTTTCCTGTACCGCAATGAAGCGGCAGCTTACTTACAGGAACACTATGGTGTGGTCAGCACTCTGACAGCCTTTCTGGAGAAGCGCATGTCAATTCCAGCCACCGGATTTAGCCAGCCTGGCCTGCTGTCCCTGCCAGTAAATCAAGGACTGGCTTTTGTACATCGTCAATTTACAGAATTAGCATACCTGATCGTAGTGACTCTATGCTTTCTGCTGCTATATATAATAAGCAGCTGCCTGTTGAAATTTTCCTGTGCAATATTAGAAAAAGTGCTGTGTTGGGGTATACTTAAAGAGATTAACCATTCTGGTGGAATAGGGGTCGTACTAGCTCAGAATGTTATTATTATGGCAGTAATTATGGGGGTTTTAAACTCTCCGCTGGGGCTGGGTACAAAAATGGGGATAAAAAGCGTTTCCCAGATGACAGCTTCCATGCATGATTCTGTTCTGGTACCTTACCTGCTGAAAATTTTCACATTATTGCACTCAATGCTGGTTTGAGCGTATAGACCAGCAGGAGCTTTGGAAAATTATATAGGTAATGATCAGGAAAGGGGATATTTATTTGCAGGAAAATACTGAAAAGAAGGATCGCAGCTGCTGGCCTCGGATGGACGAAGAGAAAATAAAATCAGCCTATCAATTTAATGATGGATATATTGACTTCCTTACTCAGGCCAAGACGGAACGGGCGGTTGTTGAACGAATAAGCCGTTTAGCTGAGGAGAAAGGGTTTAAGGACATTAGTAAAGTTGACTCCATAAAGCCTGGGGATAAAATTATTATCACGAGCAAAGGCAAAGTTGCAGCTCTGGCGGTGATAGGCAGTCAGCCCCTGCAAGAAGGACTCAACCTGGTAGTGTCTCACATAGATTCGCCTCGTCTGGATCTCAAAGCTCGGCCGGCATATGAAGCTGACGGCATGGCTTTGCTTAAGACTCATTATTATGGAGGCATTAAGAAATACCAGTGGCTGGCTATGCCATTGGCCTTACATGGAGTAGCAGTAAAGAAAGACGGTCGGGTAATCAAAGTAGTATTAGGGGAGAACCCTACCGAACCGGTGCTAACGATATCAGATCTGCTGCCCCACCTGGCTAAAGACCAGATGGAAAAGAAAATGTCTGAAGCAATAAATGCTGAAAGCCTGAATGCCCTAATAGGCACCCGACCTGAGGCGAATTGCGCCAATGATCCTATTAAAACCTATATTATGAAACTATTGCAGGAGAAATATAACATTGATGAGGATGATTTGACCAGTGCCGAACTACAACTGGTCCCAGCTTATCCAGCACGGGAAGTTGGCCTGGATAGAAGTATGGTAGGCGCATATGGGCAGGACGACCGGGTAAGCGCTTACACCTCTTTAATGGCAGCGTTGGAAGTAGAGCAGCCGCAGCGTACTGCCCTTTGTTTATTCGTTGACAAAGAAGAAATAGGCAGTTCCGGAAACACAGGACTACAATCACTATTGATTGAGAATATTGTATCCGAGATTATCAATAAAGCAGGTGTTAAAGATTATTACAGCCTGCGTCAGGCTCTGGCTCTTTCCAATGCCCTTTCAGCTGATGTCAATGCAGCGGTGGATCCAAATTATCCGGAAGTATTCGAGAAAATGAACTGCAGCTTCATGTCTAATGGACTAGTAGTCACTAAGTATACCGGCTCTCGAGGAAAATCGGGCTCTAATGATGCCAACCCGGAGTTTATTGCCAGGATTCGCCGCCTTTTTGATGAGGCTGGTGTAGTGTGGCAGGTAGGTGAACTTGGAAAGGTAGATATTGGCGGCGGAGGTACGGTTGCTCAATATATGGCCTACTACGGGATGGAAGTAGTGGATTGCGGCGTAGCTTTGCTAGGGATGCACTCGCCTTTTGAAGTTGCCAGCAAATTAGATATTTATATGGCTTATTTGGGTTATAAGGCCTTTATGCAGAAGTTTTAGAGAGATAACATTTAAGAAATCCGCGTAAATCATATTAGTCCGCGCCGTCCACGTCTATGTTTTTCAAGGGGAGAGGTGATACAGATGGAGAAAGCGCTTAGGCTTACGCAGATGGTTCGGGCTTCGGGGTGAGCTGCAAAAATAGGTCCGGGGACCTTAGAAGAAGTACTTAAAGACTTGGAATGGCCTCGTGATGCTAATCTCCTGGTGGGGATTGACAGCCGGGATGATGCCGGAGTTTATCGGATGAATGATGAACTGGCGCTCATTCAGACTCTGGATTTTCTTACACCTATGGTGGATGATCCTTATATTTTTGGACAGATAGCTGCTGTTAATGCCCTCAATGACGTATATGCCATGGGGGGGCAGCCCTTACTGGTTATGAACCTGGTTTGTTATCCGCAATGCGGAGACATGGCTATGCTGCGAAAGATAATGGAGGGAGGGCTCAGTAAGGTCAAAGAGGCAGGGGCCTTGATGGTAGGTGGTCATACGGTAGATGACAATGAGCCTAAATATGGTCTGTCAGTATGCGGACATGTGCACCCTGACAAAGTAATTAGCAACGGTACCGCTCGCCCCGGAGACATCATATTCTTAAGCAAACCACTTGGCAGCGGAATAATCGCTACTGCTATCAAGGCGGAAATGGCATCGAAACCAGCTATGGAAGAAGCCATTCAATGGATGAGCATGTTGAACAAAACGGGTTCAGAAGTTATGCAGCAAGTAGGCGTGAACGCGGCAACAGATATAACCGGGTTTGGCCTGGCTGGGCATCTTTTTGAGCTGGCAGCAGCCAGTAATATAGAGGTAGAACTGAATTGTGATCAGATCCCTTTCATGGAGGGGGCTCTGGAGTATGCCGGGCTGGGCTTGATACCGGCGGGTGCTTATACAAACCGGGACTATCTGGCTGATAAAGTGGAATACCAAGAAGAAATGGATACTACTCGCCTGGACTTGATATTTTCCCCTGAAACTGCGGGAGGACTTCTTGTAGCAGTAGACCAGGGCAAAGCCGATGTATTTAAAAAAGCGATGCAAGAACGTAACTGCTTTTGCCGCCCAATAGGGAAGGTACTTCAGCATGGATTTAAACCCATAAAAATAGTGGGATAAAAACGTTTTGTACTCTGTCCAATTGGCAGGCATTTGAGAGAGGTTAAGATGGAGAGAAAAGTTTTTAATCTAGGTGATATCGTAAGAATGAAGAAACAACATCCCTGTGGCAGTTATAACTGGGAAGTGGTCAGGATGGGGATGGATATTAAAATAAAATGTACGGGCTGCGGCAGGTTGGTAATGCTTCCTCGTAGTGAGTTTGAAAAGAAAATGGTACGGATAGTGGAAAATACGCCGTAATGAAGAATAACACTTTGCACGCCTGGAGCATATAGTATAGCAGTATATTGGAATGTATCCAGGGAGCGTGGAAGATGTGTTGAAAAAAGTACCTGATAAACAATTCGCTGCGGGTGATCTTGTTACAGTGAAAAGCTCCCGAAACGAGG
>Ga0209639_1003053_pt1 | contig 11782 bp, 12 predicted proteins | sample EPASupsiteHSE605_FD_187268 | JGI IMG/M metagenome (GOLD analysis project Ga0209639, IMG submission 187268) | Bioremediated contaminated groundwater from EPA Superfund site, New Mexico - Sample HSE6-05 (SPAdes) (version 2) | ecosystem: Environmental > Aquatic > Deep subsurface > Groundwater >...
CTGCTGCTGCGACAGAAGTTAAAGTTGCTGGTACTGCATTAACATTCCACGCAGGGTATACCGAAACAACTTGTTTGGTGTCTTATGCTGCCCCTGCTACTGGTGGGAAAGATAATTTAACTATTGTATTTAATGCAAAATCTTTTCCTAAAAATGCAGAAATTTTACTTTCAACGGTTGCATTTGATACAGATTCGGAAGATATAGTAGCCGATCTTTATATGAACTTTTACAAAGGTGCGATTGATCCTAATTTTAGTTTAAGTTTTGAAATTGGGAAAAATATTGAAACTCCGTTTAAAGTTGAAATTCTTGTACCAAATACTCTTCCTAATGGAACGGTTAATACAAATGGCGAAATTGGGAAATTTGTTGTAACTGAGAGGTAAATAATTAATGCGAAATTGGGTTAAATGGGATTGTATATATCCAAATCCTTTAGAAATATCTAGGAATAAGTATTATAAGTATAAGATTGATGGTGATATAGTTTATATATATGGAGATGGGATGGAATTGGAATATACAGTTGACCAGTTAAAGGAATTTTTCTGCCTAGAAGTTGGTAATTGGGATGATTTATTGAAAGAGGATATTAAGTTTGTTGAACAAGAAATTAAAATAACTAAGAAATAATAATCTCAAATAAGGAGAAGAAGTAGAAGAAATATAACTCTTCTCTCTTCTCCTTATTTTTTCTATTTAATCCTCTCCCCCTCACCACCAACCCCATTAAAATCGAACTTCAATGTATAAAGTAAATATAATTAATATATATTTTAAATGTCTATTTTCAAATATTAAACTTAATAATACAGAATCTAAGAATCTAAAACTAAAAAAGGAGATGTTTAAAATGAGTGTACGTGCAAATTGGATTTTTCACAGCGAATCAATATCAGCATCAAATGGTTATGAGTATCTTATAGCTAATGTTGGAGCAAATACAACAATGAGCTTAGCAATTGACGGAACAGCAACTACATACACAATACATTTCGAAGCCAAAGGGAATATTGGTGATTATCAAGCAGTTGGAGTCTGGGATGAAACAAAAATGAAATTAATAACTGAAGCTACAGAAACAAGTGGTAAATTATTTACAACAGATTTAACAGGAAAATCAAGTTTTCGTGTGAAACTTTCTGCGATTGATGGTGGTAATTTGTCGGCGCAAGGTAAGGTGGTTGAATAATTTTTTTAAAGTAGGTGGATTAAATTAAAATATTTAACATTAAACAAGCTGATATATTTATTAAACATAACGCAAATGTAATCGGATGTGGTCTAGGAAATAAATATAAAACTTACATAGAGTTTGAGGAAAATGAAATATTTAAGGATTTAATGAAGCGTTGGATGACTAAAGAATTTTAGTCATCTTTTATTTTGTAAAGATTTTAATGATTTTAAGGAGGATTTAATTATGGGAAGAAAAGAAACAATAAGAAAAGAAATATTTTTAAATGAGTTACCTAAATGGAGAAGTGGTACTAATAAAGAAAAAATAAATTGGGAACAGAGTGTGGGTCATAAAGTTAAATTTAGATATATTGGTATCGAAGGTGAAGTTACAATTCTAAGTTATGAGGGTAAATATTTATATATTAAATATCAAAATGAAGAACCGTTTAAAATAATTACTAGTAAATTTAGAGACTGTGCATTTGGGAGATTATTGGGTATTATAACTGGGAATTTTAAAATTAAAATTGGAACTAATTTTAAAGATAAAAAAAGAGATTTAACTATAATAGATAGAAAAATAATTAAAAATAAAAGAGATCAGAATGTTAAATATTATAAGTACAAGTGTAATAAGTGTGGATTTGATTGTGGGGAACATTATAAGAATGGGGAATATAGGGAAGAATTATGGGTTAAAGAAAGTACATTTAAAAATGCAGGTTGTTCATGTTGTCGTGATTCTCCCCAAATAACAGTTTATGGTATAAATTCAATAGAAGATACGTCTCCTTGGATGATAAAATATTTTTCTAACCTAGAAGATACGCACAAATATACAAAATGTAGTCATCAAAGTATACTTACTAAATGTCCTTATTGTGGTGCAGAAAAGGAAATGAAAATAGAAATAATATATGCATTAAATTCAGTTTCTTGCACTTGTGGAGACGGTAAAAGTTATCCAGAAAAATTTTTGATTAATTTATTAGAACAATTAAGCAAAATTTACAAATTTGATAACTTGGAATATGAATATTCCCCTAAATGGATTAAACCTAAGAGGTATGACTCTTATTTTAAACTAAAAAATAAAAAATACATAATTGAAATGGATGGTAAATTGGGACATGGTAATGAAATTCACAGTAGAGACACTAAAACCATTGAAGATACAATAGAGATTGACAATTATAAAGATAAATTAGCCAAAGAACATAATGTAAAAATGATTAGAATTGATGCAAAGGAAAGCAAATTAGAATACATAAAAAATAATATAATTAATAGTGATTTGTCTAAAATGTTTGATTTAACTAATATAGATTGGAATAAATGCGAAGAATTTGCTTTAAATAATATGGTAAAGATAATTTGCGAAATGAAAAGAGACAATCCTAATATGACAACCGTTAATATTAGTGAAATTATGAAATTGCATCCCTGCACAGTAAATAGATATCTAAATCGTGGTGCTAAAATAGGTTGGTGTGTTTATAATCCTAAAGAGGAAATGGTAAAAGTAGCTTTTGAAATGGGTAAGCTGAATGGAAAACAAGTTGAAATATTTAATAAAGACGGAATTAGTTTAGGTATATTTCCAAGTTGTTCTGAATTAGCAAGACAATCCAAAGAATTATTTGGAATTAAATTATTGCAGACAGGTATATCAGAAGTTTGTAATGGTAAAAATAAAACACATCATGGATATATATTTAAATATGTAGATTTACATAACTAAATTATAATAAATAATCCAAAGAATTACTTAAAGAATCTAAGAATCTAAAAATAAGGAGGAGTTAAATATGGCGGTTGACCTGATAAGTAGAGGACTCGCCTCTCAAATTTTAGGGAATCAATTAAAAACTGCAAATAATCCATCACAAGGTCAAATTCCAGCATATGATTCAACCACAGGACAGTTTCTTTGGGTTGATAACCAAGCGTCAGATTTTACAAAGTTTGAAGATATTGATGCGTCGAGAGCATCTATCATACATAATGGTGATGAATATACTTTATCTACAGGAAGTTATGTAGTTGGGACAGATACAATATTAGTTTCAGTAAACAATTTGTTAATGGTAAAAAATATAAACTATCAAGAAATTGGAATTGTAGGAAGCACTTCAAACAAAATAAAATTCCTTTTTCAAATTGAAATTGATGATCCTATACATATATTATCTTTTCTTCCCTCAACCAATGAGTCAAAATCCGTAAAATGCTCTGATAATGACTCGCAAAGTGGATTTCTTGAAGATAAAATTATTGGAAGTTCTGGCAATATTATTGTATCAACACAAAACGATGGTGGAAATGAGAAGATAAAAATAAATGTTGGTGAAAATGTTTTAACAACAAGTGATATAACAGATGTAAGCACAGGAACAAGTAGCACACTTGTAGCAAGTCAAAAAGCTGTAAATGAACTTAGAAATATTATTACAGCATATGGTAATGGAGTCGTATATTTAGGTGGGATTAGCGAAGCAGATTTTTTAGCAATAACATCAGGAAGTCCCGGAGAGCAATATAAAGCATTAGAAGAAATTGTTGTTGGGACTGCTACAATACTTGAAAATGCATTAATAATTATAAAACAAGAATTTACAGGTAGAGTAATTACTGAAAATGATTTTGATTCATTTATTGGTGAATCGTTAGGAACACAATCAACTTCAGAAGAAATTGATTTAGCTGTAACAAAAATAAACAATTTTTATATATCTTCTGGAACAGTAGTAAAGCCAACAATTACATATAATAATGGTGGAACAATAACTATAGGCGAAGGTACTTATCGTTTTTTCCAAGATGTATATTATAAGGAAGCAATGAGCGAACATATTATAGAAGAAGCTACTTTAAGTGTACCTGATCTAATAACTTCATATATAGTGGCGAATTATAATTCAGGGACTCCTCAATATTCGGTAACAACTGATTTATCTACTATCAATTTTTCTAATAATATTGCAGTTTATACTTGTTCTCGCGTGGGTGATACAAATATAGATATTTTAGATTGGGATGAACCTGCACTTGGTTTGGCAAACAAACTTCTTCGTAGAGATATGGAAACACGTAGATTTGAAAGAGTTACTGGATTAGGTTTAAGTGAAGATACTGGAAGAAAAGTAGTTATATCTGCTGGTGTTGTATGGCAAGGTTCTTTTAGGAATTCTAGGATACAAGTAGATTCAGTTACAAATTATTGTGAACAAGTTGTTACTGATATAGATGGAAATTGGACTGGTTCAGTAGTTACTGCTTATAACAATTCCCAATTTGATAATGGATATGGTTTAACAACTTTGACGGATGGTAATTATGCAGTAAATTGGATATATAGAGGTATGGGAATCAATGCTGATAATATAATAATATTATTGGGTACGGGTGATTATGATCTTAATCAAGCAAAAACAGCACAACCCCCTAATGCTCCATCGACCTTATCAACAAATGCGATGCTAATTGGGAAAATTATTGTATTAAAAGGTAACACAACAGCAACTCAAATTGATTCGGCATTTATAACTCAGTTTGCTCCTAGTGCAACGACATCCCATGAAGGTCTTACTAATATTCAAGGTGGAGATGCTACTTATCATTATCATTCAGATCAAGAAATAAATAAAGATAAAGATGTTGAGTTTAATAGTTTAACAGTAGTTGCAGATATTCTTCCTAAAACAACTCTTAGTAGTATTTTAGGTTCTTTAACAAAAGTATTTTCTAATATATTCACAAGAAAAGTTCAATCGGATGATGATTTGAATCTTGATGCAAATACTGGCAAAAATATCATAGCTAACAAATCTATAAATCCAGTTGCAGATATTACTCATAATCTTGGAACAGCTTTATTGAATTGGTTGACAATAAATGTAAGGAATGTAACTTCAAATGATGCTCTTTCTTTAAATGCTGGAGGCACAAATAAAGATATCACATTGACTCCAAGTGGAATAGGAGAGGTTGATATCAATGGTAATGTAGATTTAAATAACAAAACATTACGTTTAAAAACCCCTAATCTTACAGATATTGGAGATACTAATGGAATTAGCTTTTATGAAGGCAACGATAATTATAAAATTGGTTATGATTCGGTAGGTGGAACAAAAGGATATTTAAGGTATAATGTTGATCTTGTAGATGTTGGACATGGACATATATTTTCTGCTGGAGATTTAGCATCTGGTGAAACTAATCTAATGTTAATTAGAGCAGATGGAAATGTTGGAATCGGTACAGCAAATCCTGATTCAAAAGCTATTTTGGATTTAACTTCAACATCAAAAGGATTTCTTCTGCCTAGAATGACTACGATACAACGTGGATTAATAAGTACTCCATCTCAAGGCTTGTTGGTTTTTGACACTGATCTCTCTTCAACTCTTCAATATATTGGCACAAGTTGGGTAAAGATAAAAAATGAGCCAGAAGCATGTGTGATTAATACTGAATATCTTTCCCCTGAGCAACACGGAGGCATATACGGAACTGTGTATCGTCAGTATTTCAACGTTTCATTACCATCCAGTTTGACAAGTGGAAATACTGTAGCAATGTTGATTGATTATTCTATTCGTTATGTAACAGCATCTAATAGAGGTGTTGTTCGTGGTTGGAGTGCAGATGGGACGAACTCCGCAGTAATTACCCTTACCGGCACAAGTGGTAAAGGCAACCTTCTGCTTACACTAACAGGTGCATTTACTGCTGCGTGGATGAGTTGGGTCGATTATACAAAGTAACAATTAAAACCCGATAAATCATTCGTTTGAATTTGTGAATATAATATTCAAATGAATTTCGTATTTCTTAGGTAGGAAATTAGAAACCACTTTCTACCTACTATTTTCATTTAATAACAAATTCACTAACAAAATTAAATATTTTCAAATAGAAAGTAGGTGCAATACAAGTTGTCTACACCAAATATAATTCAAGATATATATGATTTGCAATCAGAAATATCAGGGACAGTAACTAGCGGTTCTAACACAACTATCACAGATACTACTAAAGATTTTGAATTAAATACATTAATAGGTTCTGTTGCTGTAATAGCTATAAATGAAATTACATATTTCCGCACAATCATAAGCAACACATTAGATACAATAACAATTGCAAATTTACCTGATGGAGTAGTAGCAAGTGCTGGTGATACATATAAAATTAATCCTAATACATTAAATTATGTTGATCTTATATTTCATGATGAATCTATAACACCAAATTCTGGTAATGAATTTAATGTAGGTGTCTATAAAACATTAACATTTGAAATTTATGGAACTAGTACATCTAGAACGGTTAATTTTATGGTTACTTCTTTTAATGGAAGTCCTAGAGGTCTTGTTGGAATTAAATCAGAAGATGGACTAAATGCTATAAGTACAACAGGTACAGGTGAAGTATGGCAATTGCCCATAGAAGGATTGAAGACAGTGTTCTTTGGATTAAGTGCTGTAGATGGTGGAAATGTCAGCATTAAGGGGAGAATGAGTAGGTAAATAAGTGGTATAAAATTCTAAAAGGAAGTGTTTATCAAAATCAATATTATTTAAAAAGTAGGTGTTTGAAATGGCTTCAGTTAAGAAAAATAAAAATAATCCTGATAATAAGGGTAATGGTAATGTAAAACTGAATAAATTAAGGTCGAGTGAGTATTGTGAGAAGAATTGTTTAGATGTTGGAGTTTGTGAAAAGTATAAGGTTTATGTTGAGAGGATGAAAAGACGAGCAGGATATGGATTGGTTTGTAGTAAGTAAATATTTTTCAGTAGAAATCAGAGCATTTAAATAAGTGCTCTTTTTGTGTTGAAAATAACACAAAATTATGTTGAAAGGAGGAAACTATGATGACAGAAAAAAACAAAAGTGTATTTATTTATGTTTATAACCCACTTCAAGCTAATTATTACGCATCTAAAGGTGTTGCAGTAAAAGCGACAGGAGTACATCCCGTTACTAAAAAAGTCTGGTTTAAGTTTAGTCGAGAAGAAACAGAAATTGTCTATGGTGAATGGTGTACCAGAGAGAAATAATTACAGTGATTAATATGATGAAAGAAGGAATTATAATGGAAAATAATAATTTAGTAGTTAATGGCAAAATAATGGTTTGTGGCATAGAAGTTCCTAATGTTTATGGTGGGTTTAGCGGAGACCAAAGGGTTATTTTGGCAAAGACTGTTGCGGAGTTACATAAAAGACCCTTGGGAGATATTAATGTATTAATTAATGATAATTTAAAGCATTTTGATATAGGAATTGATATTTTAGATTTGAAAGGTAATAAAGATTTCGCTATGGTTTTAACTCAGAGCGAAATTTACACTAAAAATGCTTTAAATGCAAGTAAAAATATTTATCTGCTTTCAGAACGTGGATATAGTTTATTATTAAAATTTATGGATAGTGAATTATCTATAACCCAATATAAGGCAGTAATTACGGATTATTTTTCTATAAAAGAAATAATCCAGACCTTGCCTAAAGACGGATTAAAACAATTGGTAGCGAGAGAAATAGGAATAATTAAAAGAAATAAAGAAACAGAAGCAATGTCTATATTAAAAAATCGTGGTGAGTTGAAACATTTTAATAACCCCTATGCATGTATTACGAATACTACATATTCCATGCTCTATGGTATGTATGCAAAAGAAATTAAGACATACTTAGATTTAAAAGAACGTGATAATCTTAGAGATTTTCTGTCCACTGGAGATTTAGAGGAAATTAAAGAAATAGAAGAAGAAATTGTTTGGATGGTAAAGAAAAACTATACATGGAAACAAATTTATAGTGATTTGCTTAAGGAATATCCTCATAAGATTGTACCAGTAAGGGCTGAGAAATCTATTAGGGAACTTAAGAAGATAGATAAGATAATTGTTGGTGAAAATGGAATTAAAAAGTTGAAGTAATATGGTATTAACAAACATAATATAATAATTTACAAAGGTATGTGCTTATTTGTGCATACCTTTGTTTTGATATTGGAGATGATTTATATACCACAATTATTAATTACGATAGATAAAGACATTTTAAATAAGTATAATAAATACTATTTTGCTAAATATCCCAAAAGACGTACACCTCCAATAGATAAACCTATACCTCCTTCTTTGAACAAATATATTACAATGATTCGTATGGCACAGAACAACCTAAAACAAAAGTATAAAGAATTTTCGATATGGCTTTCAGAGTATTACAAAATAAACAATCTTAATTTAGACAATGCAAGTATTACATATACTTTTTATTTTAAAGATCATAGACGTAGGGATTTTGATAATCTTATGCTTACACCTAAATTAATTAATGATGGGTTTGTTGAGGCAAAAGTATTCAAAGATGATTGTGGAGAATACTTGAAATTAGAATTTAATCCATTTCAATATGATAAATTAAATCCAAGAGTGGAAATGTTACTTGAGTGGTAGTAGATAAATATAATAATTAATGAGGACGGTGAATCAATGGCAACTCGTGGAAGAGTATATAACCCAATTTATACAGTTCAAGAATGGGAATTAGTGAATCCTAGAAATAAAGAAGTAATGAATGACTTTCTTGAAGAATATAAACAGAGAAAAAAGAAGAAAACAACAATTAATGCTTACTTCCAAGATTTAAGAATTATTATGCTTTATGTCAAGAGATTTTGTGAAAATAGGTGTGTACTTGATTTAGGAAAGAAGGATTTTAGGAGATTAAGTATATGGCTAAGTGATGATTTAAAAGTATCTAATGCAAGAGCAAACAGATTAATGAGTGCCACTAGGTCTATGCTTTCATATTGCGAAGATGACGACGAAACAGAATATGAAAATAATGTCTCTCGCAAAGTTAAAGGATTACCAAAAGAACCAGTTAAAACAAATGAAGATGATTTTTTTATGACATTTGATCAAATATGGAGACTTAGAGAAGAATTATTAAAACGTGGTAAATTACAGCTTGCGGTTTTACATATGCTTTTATTTGATTCTGGTGGACGTAGGAATGAAGTATATCAGATTAAAAAACAAGATGTACAAGAAGGAAATAAAACTAATGTTGTTGTTGGAAAAAGAGGCAAAAACTTTCCATTAGTATTTTTAAATGACACTAGAGAACTTACTAGACAATTTATTGCTGAACGTGGTGAAGATGATTTAGATTTAGTTTGGATTACTGGTAAAGGCGAAAATAAAAGAGAAGTAACATATGGTGCTTTATATGATAGGGTTGTCGCAATTTCAGTCATATTAAGTGAGATAGAAGGTAAAGAAATCCATATATTTCCACATTCATATCGCCATAGTAGGGCAGAATGTTTGCTTCAGGGGCAAGATCCACGTATTATTGATCCCTCAACCGGATTGCCTAAGAAATTTACTTTAGAGGAAGTTCAATTATTTTTACATCACTCAGATCCAAAGACCACGCAAGATTACGCAAAGGATCATAGTGAAGAAATGATTGATACCATGTTTAATTTTGATGGCGAAGTTAAAGTTAAGGAAGAAAAATCTGAAGAATAAAGTAACATAAATATCCAATTTGATTTGGTATAAACATAATATAATTAATATTGTATTTACTCTTCCAATGTGATATCATTAAACCAGTAAATATAAGATGAAAGGAGTGATAATATGAACGACACCAAATTGGAGCCCTCTCAACCCCTTCACTACGCTACAGGATTTAGAATGGATATTTTTAAATTTTATTATTTCCTCTCTCAACCCCTTCATCTCTCTCCTATCCTCTCCCCTATTAATAAAAAAGAGACTCTATCCTATTAGAGTCTTTAATAATTATTTACTTCATAATTCTTAAAGGTGGATAATACTTTTCCAGAGTTTTATTCCCTTCATAGTCCTCTTTCATTACCATAGCATGTTCAGCCATCCCCATATCATGCATAATAAAATCATCCATCTTTTGCTTAAGCTCTTTGTTTTGATTCATAAACATGATTATGTTTTCATGAATTAAATGGAATAATGGCATATCATTTGACTTGTTTTGCTTCCAGTCTGAGCATGATCTATCATCTTCAATACCACCAAATAAATAATGATAATGTTTATGCTCCGACTCCTCATCCCTAATATTCTGTTTGGCAATCAAAGGATTTATATTTGACAAATCGTTAACAATAGCATATAATCGTAATATAATTAATAGTAAAATTGGAGGTGAAAATCAATTGCTTAAAGCATTCAAATTCAGACTATATCCAAACAAAGAACAGTCAATTCTTATTAATAAACATCTAGGCTCAAATAGATTTGTCTATAATTACTTTCTAGGCAAACGAATTGAACAATACAAAGATGCCAAAACAACATTAACCTATAACCAATGTGCAGTTCTACTTCCCCAACTTAAAAAAGAGTTTGAATGGCTGAAAGAGATTGATAGTATTTCACTCCAACAAACATTAAAGAATTTAGATATGGCATATCAAAACTTCTTTAGAGAAGTTAAAAAAGGTAACAATCAAGGATTCCCAAAGTTTAAAAGTAAGAAAGATAATAGAAAATCTTATAGAACTAATGTTACTAATAATAATATTAGAGTAGAAAATAACAAAATCAAACTGCCAAAACTTGGATCAGTTAAATTTGCTAAATCTAGAGAAATTTTAGGAATAATTAAAAATGTAACAATATCACAAGTACCAAGTGGTAAATATTTCATCTCAATTCTTTGTGAAGTTCCTGAAATAATAAAATTGCCTAAATTTAATATAAACATTGGAATAGATTTAGGAATAAAAGACTTTGCTATAACTTCAGAAGCAGAAATAATTGATAATCCAAAATATTATCGTGAATATGAGGATAAATTAGCTAAACTTCAAAAACAATTAAGCAAGAAACAAAAAGGATCAAAGAATAGAAACAAAGCAAGAATTAAAGTTGCTAGATTACATGAAAAAATCGCTAATACTAGAATAGATTTCCTTCAAAAATTATCTTTCAGACTTATTAATGAAAATCAAATTATTTGTCTAGAAGATTTAAATGTTGAGGGAATGGTCAAAAATCATAAATTAGCTAAATCTATATCAGATGCATCTTGGAGCAGTTTCACTACAATGTTAGAATACAAAGCTAATTGGTATGGTAGAGAAATTGTAGGGATAGATAGGTATTTCCCTTCAAGTCAATTATGTAATGTTTGCGGATATAAAAATATTGAAGTAAAAGACCCATCTATAAGAGAATGGAAATGTCCTGAGTGTAATGTACATCATCATAGAGACATAAATGCGGCAATTAACATTAAAAACGAAGGATTAAGATTGCTAGGACTAATAGCATAAACTATAATGAAATATAAGGAACTGTAGGAACTACAGGGATAGCTTAAGGAGATTGGGCATTAGTCTGGTCAATGAATTAAGAATCACACGACCGAAGTCGTGTGAGGTTCAAATTTGTCTTTTATCTCCCTTAAATATGTAGAATGTTCACCCTTCTTTTTGAGTAAGTGCATTGCGTACTTTCTAATCCAAGCAAACTGATTACTACATTCTTTTAGATTTGCAGGTTTTGGAAATAAAT
>Ga0209639_1003056_pt1 | contig 11775 bp, 9 predicted proteins | sample EPASupsiteHSE605_FD_187268 | JGI IMG/M metagenome (GOLD analysis project Ga0209639, IMG submission 187268) | Bioremediated contaminated groundwater from EPA Superfund site, New Mexico - Sample HSE6-05 (SPAdes) (version 2) | ecosystem: Environmental > Aquatic > Deep subsurface > Groundwater >...
GACCAGGCAGGAGTAATAAGTGATGGTTCTCCAGAGCAGCATGGCCGGGGCGATTACCGAATTACTGAAGAACAGCAGGAAGAGCATATAAAAACTGCTTTCGGCAGCTCCAGAGCCGCCCGGCAGGGGCATGAACGACGAAATCATATAAACGTATGCCGCCGCCGCGACCATCAGCGCAACAGGCGCCCCAAGGAGCCCGAAACAGCGGTATATGCAGTACGGGATCAGGAAATAGGAGCAAAGCTGAAGGAAGGTAAAGAAGTAGGATAGCAGCACCACGGGCTTTGCCGCGGAGAACATATGGCTGCTTTCGTGGAACATTTGAAGCTGCCTGTCAACTTTTTCCTGAATTTTCTGGGGTTCCTTGATAAAATGGAACTTTGTCAGCAGGTGAACCACGCCGTTTGTCATTTTATTGGTCATGCGCCGGCTATAGGAGAGCATCAGCAGCGCCCCGAGGTAAACGAGGTTCAGCGCGAGACCGATGAAGGTTACGAGGACAAACCCGGATATATTGGTGGAGAAGAAGGAATAGGCGGACACCACCGCTACGAGGGAGAAAATGGTCACTCCTGCCTGGAAGACAAGGCATTTTCTGGTCATGACGGACGTTGCGCTGCCCATACTCATTCCGTCGTTTACCGTCATCTCATAAAGCTGCATGGGCTGCCCTCCCGACGCGAAGGGCGTTACCGCGTTATAAAGCTGGCCGACCATCGCAATGCGGAACGAACGCAGAAAACGACGTTCCGGATAGATGTGGTGGACCAGCACATGGAGGGACAGCGCTTCAAAAATCCAGTATAGAATCATGGCGCCGATCGCTAGCAGAAGCCATGTGGGAGTCAGATTGGCAAAGGATTTCGCAAGAGTATCTAATCCTGTGGATATAAAAAAATAGGAAATGACGCCGACGGAGATTATGGTACCCAATATCGTAATGGAGTTTTTTTTCAGGAAGGCTTTAATTGATTTCATCATTAAGCAACAGCTCCGGTAAGTATTTTCGCATACCAAGCTAAATCGCGGAGGGCGAAATCGCCGCCGGTACCCATCTATTGTACCGTAAATTTCATAAAAAGCAAACCTGTCATTGAATTTTGAAGACTGAGGCGGTTTTGGCGTGCGCTTTAGCCACGCGTTCTGCCGCCTTTGGAATGGCGATACTCGTTTTTATCCTTATACATCAGCATATCTGCTCTTGACGCGGTATCTTCAAAGGAGGCGTCGTTTTTGGGGTTGTAAACCGCGATTCCGCAGGCGATATGAATGGGCTGCAAATTCGGGTTGGCTTCCGCGAAGACGCGTTCTTCTTCCTTAAGCCTGTTATAAAGCCGCTTGGGAGATGCGCAGTCCTTTTCGTTGAGCAGGGCTACGAATTCATCTCCACCGATTCTGAAAACAGGGCTGTTGCCGAAAGCGTTACAGATCATGCGGCAGGCGCGGAGTATCGTCTCGTCCCCCTGCTTGTGGCCGTAATGATCGTTGATGCTCTTAAGTCCGTTTAGGTCGAAAACCGCGACCCCGAAGACGAGCCCGCTTGAAAGCCCGTTGTTTATATGGGCGGCGTTTTCCAGATAGGCGTTTCTGTTGCGCACCCCGGTCAGCGAATCCTTGTAGGCGATTCCCCGAAGCAGTTCCACGCGTGCGTTGTCTTCCAGCACATGTCTGACTGCCTTGGCAAAGCGCAGAAGCTGGAGAAGCATGAAGACGAGATAGCCAAATTTGAATAGGAGGATGTAGCCCAGAAGACCGCCGGCAAAGCAGATTATGTCTCCAATTGCGCCTGCGCACAGGATAACAAGGGAAGGAATAAGCTCCTTCATTTCCTGATTCTTGATCTTCACAGATTCGTATGCGACCGTTACGAGAATTGCGATGGTCCCGGCTATCAGCAACGAATAAAGAAGGCCCACATTGTCATAATAATCCGCTGTTCCGGAAATCTGGGCGAATGCTGCGTAGATCACCAGCAGCATGTCGCAGAAGGATAAACCGACCAGGACGAGCCTGAGCTTCGTTTTGCTGTACATGGACAGATACAGAAGAATGAACGCCTCGGTGAACGAAAGGCAGATGATGTCCAGCGCGTTGCTGAACACGCCCATCGGGAGATAAAGACTCTGGACGTTGAAGTAGATGATGAACCAGATGCCGCTGAACACGGCGAACGCGCCGAGGGTCAGCGTTGTGAGGAAGAGTTTTTTTGAGGAGCGCATCGTCAGCGAGACGATCAGGAGAAGCACGCCCATACTGATGATGAACGTGGAGTAGATCGTGTTCACCAGGCCGGATCTCAACAGGTTCAGAACGAACGAGCCCCCGCTGCCTGAATACAGGTTGTCCACAAAGGACGAAAAGGCAATTCCCTCATGATTGGTGTAGACGTTATGAAGTTCGATCCGGATGTCGTCATTCGCCGTGATTCCGGGGGAAATGTACCAGTCCCAGACGTTCCCTGCGGATTTGGCGAAGGAGGGCATTGTTCCCTCTTCGCCGAAGCTGTAAAGCTTTTCTCCGTTGACATAGAACACGACGCGAAGATTGTCGATGCGTAAAAATAACGTTTGGTTTTCCGGTATATCCTGGCTCAAATGGCCGGTAATAATGATATCATTACAACCGGAAAGATTGGAAAAACCATCTGAAATCGGGTAAATGTTGCCGTTCAGCTCATATTCGCCTAAAATTGTTATTTTTTCATATTGATCAGAAGATCCCGCATAAGGAGACTCTTTGATACCAATGAAGATAAGCGTAAAAACCGACACTGCCATGGAAACTGCTATGAGTATGATGGTCAGTTTCTTTCGCATTTCTTCACCTCGAATCAAATCATTGTCTGGTCACTATTGTATACTAAAAAACGCGTAGAAAGGCTATTTGTGACCGAATGACGGGGATAAATTGCAAGGAGCAGCCGGTATCCGGCGGTTATTCCGGTCATCCGTTAATTATCACCCTGCCAGCTGTAATATTTGGTTTTGGGAATACCGCGGGATCGGCTAAGAATAGAAAATAGGGGGGTGTAATCATGCGGGTGCTCGTGACCGGAGGATCTGGGTTTATTGGTTTTCATCTCTGCTGCGCGCTTATCGACCGGGGCGACAGGGTGACGGTGCTGGACAGCCTTACGGACGGCTATGATCCGGCGCAGAAGCTGGACAATCTTTCACATCTTGCGGCCAAAGGCGGGGTTGCTTTCATCAGGGGAGACATCAGAAGCGCAGGCGCCTGCGACGCCGCGCTTTCGGGCGCGGATACCGTGATTCATCTTGCCGGGCTTGCGGGCGTCAGGGAATCGATCGGAAGCCCCGAACTTTACACGGACGTCAACGTCCGGGGAACGGCGGTACTGCTTGCAAGGGCGGCGCGCGCCAAGGTTAAGGGCGTAGTTTTTGCCTCGTCCTCATCCGTATACGGCGACGGCGCGCTTCCTTTTTTGGAAAGCGCGCCTCTTTGGCCAATATCGCCCTACGGGTGTTCAAAGAGAGCGGCGGAGCTGCTAATCTCGTCCTTTGGTAACTCATGGAACAAGGGCGCGATAAGCTGCCGGCTGTTTTCCGTTTACGGACCGCGTCAGAGGCCCGATCTTGCCATGCGGAAATTCGCTGCGGCGATCCTTCGGGGTGAACAGGTAACGATTTACGGCGACTGCACAAGGGATTACACCCATGTGAGCGACACGGTAAACGGTCTTGTCGGGGCTGCGGAGCGCGCAGCGCAAGGCGGGAGGGGAGCGTATAACATCGGAAGAGGGAAAGGAGTGTCCACAAGGGAGCTTCTGGAAATGCTGGAAAACAAGCTCGGAAAAAAAGCAAGGGTGATGTTCGCGCCCATGCAGGAGGGCGACGTAACAAACACCCTTGCCGATATCAGGAAAGCGGAAAAGGAACTCGGCTACGCGCCGAAGATAGACATAGCGGAAGGCGTCGCGGGATTCGCCAGGTGGATGACCGGGCGGTGAATCACTCTTCCTGATCCCTTGGCTTCGCTGGAGGATCGAGCTTTAAAAGTGCTTCGATGTATGCCGTTATCGCCTCGATTGACTGGCGGTTGCGCCCGCCGCGCATAACGGCGAAGTCGCATAGCTTGACGTATTTGGAAACATGCAGCTCGTACATGGGCTTGACGGTGGTTAGATACTGGTGGGCGATGCCGTCGATCGCGCGGCCGCGCTCCTTGATGTCCCGCTGGATCCGCCTTAAAAGGCAGACGTCCACATCCACCATCATGTATACTTTCAGGTGCATGATATCCCTGAGCCGCTTATCGTAGAAGATGTGTATTCCCTCGAGAATGAGTACGTCCGGCGGCGGGATGATCTCATCGGTGTCCGCGCGGAGATGCAGGCTGTAATCGTAGCCTTTTTTTGTGATGGGGTGGCCTTCGGAAAGAGCGGTAATGTCCTCGTACAGTTCGTCGTAATCGAAGACGGACGGCGCGTCGTAGTTGATCTGGACGCGTTCGGAGAAGGGAAGGTGGGAATGATCCTTATAATACCAGTCCTGCCCGATAACGATGGTCGGTACGGACAGGGCGTTTTTAATCTCGTCGGCCAGGGTGGACTTGCCGCTTCCGCTGGCGCCGCATACGCCGATGACAATCATGGTGACCTCCTGCGACGTTTTCCTGATTATACGCGAAATGCATAAATCGGGCAATACCGTCTTATTTTCCGGAACTTCCGAGCCCGCCTTCGCGCTTCGCGTCCGTATTGCCGGAATCCGCGGCTAGAACGGGTACGAATATGCCCTGGACGATGCGTTCGCCGGCTTTGATCGCGACCGTGTTCCGGCTGGTCAGATCCGTAATAACCGGAATGTCCACGCTCTCGCCGGAGGAAAGGACCGCGCGCTTATATCCTGAAAGCTCCATGGCGGGCTTCAGGTTCCGAAGCATAATATGAATGTTCCCCTCGTTGTCGGGATTGTCATAATAGTCGCTGTCGATCACGCCGATGGTGTTCGCCGCCATCAGGTCCCGCTTTGTGCCCGCAGAACTGCGGACGACCAAGAGCAGCACTTCGTTTTCGCCCATCTCGGCCTTGACGTCGGTCGCGAAGACCGCCTTGCCCTGCGGAGGGATTTCAACGTCGCAGGGGGCGAAAAAATCGTAGCCCGCGCTCGTTCTGGTCGCCCTTAACGGCAGCAGGGGGGGCGTTTTGTTGACGGGACTCGAAACCGGCCGAAAGCCTCTTTTTGTCATTGGCAACCTCCAAATACGCAGACGTTCCGCAAAGGGACCGCCGTATGATTCAAGACAGCGCCCCGCTGCTGATAATTTCCCGGCCCCACGCGTGTGCGCGCCGGACAGAAGACCGGCGTTTGAAGCGAAGAATCCGAAGCGCGGGGAGGATAAGGCCGGATTCGCTCGTTAAACGGCAGAAAGCGCGGTTGGGGGGGCGGATTGCAAATAACAGTATAGCAGAAGTATGTGTTATAATATAGCGAAAACGGAGCGACATCGCCAAATTCAAACGCGCCGCTTGGAGAATTCATGCAGCTTGGCATATCGACGGCTTCTTTCTATTCCAGGATGGTAACCGAGGACGCGCTTTTTGCGCTTTACAGCCAGGGGGCGAAGGCGTGCGAAGTGTTTCTGGACTCCTACAGCGAGTACGAACCCGAATTCGGGGAAATGCTGGCAAAGCGCGCAGAAACCCTGGGGCTGGACGTAATGTCCGTTCACGCCATGAGCCAGCAGTTCGAGCCCCAGTTGTTTTCCCTTTCCGTAAGACAGCGAGACGATGCCTGGAAGCTGTTTGAAAAGGTTTTAAAGCAGGGCAGACGCTTGGGCGCCAAAATCTGCGTGTTCCACGGGCCGGCGCGCATGCGCGGCGCCCTTCGGAACGCTCAGCTCATGCGCATCGGGCCGATCGTTTCCGAGCTTGCCGAACTGGCCGCTTCTTACGGCCTGAGGCTGGCCTGGGAAAACGTCAGCTGGTGTCTGTTCTCGAGCCCGGGCTTTGTTTCGGATATGCTCCAATACGTTGAAAGCCCCAGGCTGGGCTTCACGCTGGACATCAAGCAGGCCGTCCGCTCGGGGTTCGACCCGTTCGAATACATGCGGGCCATGGGAGACCGGCTCTGCCATGTTCATCTGTGCGATTACGACCTTTCCAAGCCGGATTTCGGGCTTTGCCTGCCGGGCAAAGGCACTTTCGACTTTTCTAGGCTGTTTTCCGAACTGAAAGAGTCCGGCTATTCCGGCAGCGCCGTGATCGAACCGTACAGCGACACCTACGGCGGCATAGAAGAACTGGGTGAGTCCTTCGCGCTGATGAGCGGATTATTAAAGAAATGACTCCTGTTTAGATGATATCAAAAAGCCGGCTGCACAAGCCGGCTTTTTTTAAAGGTTCAATCGCCCAGTTCCGCGGTTACGTCCTTCAGCCTGTCGGGAATGCGAATATGCTGGGGGCAGTGCTCCATGCAGCTTCCGCAGGCGATGCAGGCGGAAGGCCGGCCGTCCTCGATGCGCTTGTATTTCCGTTCGGCGCGGGACCGGTCGCCGAAAAGCAGAAGATCGTTGTAAATCTCGAACGCGCCGGGGATGTCGATCCCCTGGGGGCAGGCGCTCACGCAGTAGCGGCAGCGGGTGCAGGGAATGGTGGCGATGCCCTTCATCATATCCACCACTTTTGCAATGGTTCCGCGCTCGCCGTCGGTAAGAGGCCTGAAGTCGGACATAAAGGTTGTGTTGTCCACAAGCTGCTCCATGCTGGACATGCCCGACAGCACGACCATGACGCCCTCGAGCGAAGCGGCGAAGCGGACGGCCCAGGAAGCGACGGAGGCTTTCGGGTTGGCGTTGGTGAACACCTCGCGCATCGCGGGGCTGAGCATGGCCAGCGCGCTGCCTTTCACCGGCTCCATGATGATGACGGGCTTGCCGTGCTTTCGGGCGGTTTCGTAGCAGCGGCGGGACTGGACGGCCTCGCTTTCCCAGTCCGCGTAATTAATCTGCAGCTGGACCGCTTCCGCTTCGGGATGTTTTGTCAGGATCTCATCCAGAAGCTCCGGCGTGTCATGGAACGAGAAGGCGATGTGGCGGATGCGGCCCTGTTTTTTCAGTTCCTTCAGGAAATCCCAGGCGCCGAATTTCTCGGACTTCGGATACAGTTCCTTGTTGAGCGAATGGAGAAGATAAACGTCGAAATAGCCCGCGCCCGTGCGTCTGAGGGACTCTTCAAAGATTTCCGGGAGTTCCTCGGCGCTTTCGGTGTCCCAGAAGGGAAGCTTGTCGGTGAGCCAGAAGGATTCGCGCGGATAGCGGTCGACCAGAACTTCCTTGACGGTGCGTTCGTTTTCTCCGTCGCCGTAGACATATGCCGTGTCGAAGTATTTGAAGCCGCGCCGCAGGAATTCGTCCACCATAGCCTTTGAAAGCTCGATGTTGTCCTTCCCGTTGAGTTTGGGCAGGCGCATCATTCCGAAGCCGAGCTTTTTCGAATCGTAACCGAGGGGGTTGCTCATTTTTCTTCCTCCGTATCAATCAGCGTAAGCCGTAGGATCAATTTCAAGGTTCATTCCTTTGCAAGGAGCTTTTCCAGCATTTCCGCCGCGTCGCCCACCAGGGTCGAGCAGGAATGCGCTTTTGCGAGCGGGGGAGAGGTCAGTTCCCGGCAGAGAATCGAACCGTGCTTTGAACGGAATTCCTCGGCCAGAGAGCGTACGGCTGAATAGAGTTCGGGCCTCGCTCCGGGGTCCTTGGGATCGGAGTACCCTTGAAGGAATCCGAGTACCATATACATTCCCGAAACCGAGCCGCAGACCTCCCGCATCCTGCCCATGCCACCGCCGAAGGGAGAGGCAAGCTTTGCCGCGTTTATGGCGTCTATTGGCAAAAGGTCCGAAAAAGCCAGGACCACGGACTGCGCGCAGTTGTATCCTTTGGAAAAGCACTCAAGCGCTTTTTCGCGCCTTTCGCTTGTCTCGCTCACATAAGTAACCGTCCGTCAGTTAATTTTTGAAAAAGGTGAGGATTCGATCTCCTCGATCACGCCGGAAACTGCCGCTTCGACGCTGCCCTCCCTGAAGGGGTTGTGCAGGCCGGCAAGTTCAAGAAGTTCAAAGTAGCCCTTGCTCCCGCCGGCGCGGCAGAGCCCGTAATAATCGGACCAGGCTTTTTCTTTATCCTTCTTCATCCTTCCGTAAAACTCGAAAGAGCATATCTGGGCAAGGGCGTAATCAATATAGTAGAAGGGGTAAAGGAAAATGTGCTGCTTCTGCATCCAGAAGCCGCCTTCTTCCAAAAAAGCGTTTCCGTCATAATCCCGCCAGGGCAGGTACTTGCGCTCGATGCCGTGCCAGACGGCGCGCCTTTCCTTTGCGCTCATCTCCGGCTTTTCAAACACCTTGTGCTGGTATTCGTCCACGCTGACCAGATAGGGTATGGTGGTCAGCGAGGAGCAGAGGTGGGCGTAACGGTATTCGTCGGCCTTATCGCCGAAGAACTTATTCATATAGGGATAGGCGAAGTGCTCCATCGCCATGGAATGGATCTCGTTAATTTCGCTGGTGGAACTGCAGATGGCCGATATGGGGAGCGTTCTGGACGAAACGTAAGCCTGGAACGCGTGCCCGGCCTCGTGGGTGAGCACGTCCACGTCCGCGCTGGTGCCGTTGAAGTTTGAGAAAATGAAAGGCGCTTTGTATTTGTTCAAAAACGTGCAGTAACCGCCCATATGCTTATTCGGACGGGTTGCGAGGTCGAACAGCTCGTGTTCGGTCATGAAGTCGAAAAATTCTCCGGTCTCCTTTGAGAGCTCGTGATACATTTTTTGTGCGCTTTCGAGGAGATCATCCATATCCCCGATGGGTTCGGCGTTGCCCTCGGGGAATACGAGGGATTCGTCGTAATAATGGAGCTTGTCGATTCCCAGCCGTTTTTGCTGGAGCGCGTAAATACGCTCGCAGACGGGCACGATCACGGTTCTGACCTGCTCCCGGAAGGCCGCGACGTCCGGGGCCGTATAATCGAAACGGTTTTTATTCAGATAGGCGAGTTCGGTATAGTCGGAAAAGCCGAGTTTTTTCGCCATCCTGACCCTCGTTTTGGTTAATTTGCCGTAGATGTCGTCCAGCTTACCCGAAACACTCTCGTAAAGCGCTGCCCAGGCCAGGAAAGCTTCCTTTCGTTCGCCGCGGTCAACGTTTTGCATGTGCTTCATAAGGCCGTAAAAATTGCACTGCTCGCCGCGAAAAACGGTCGAACAGGCCGCGACGGTCCTCGAATACTCCTGTTCCAGATTGCTTTCCCGGACCATATCCAGCGCGATCCTGCTGTTCATGATGCGCTGGGCGTTTTCCGCGCTCTTTAAAAATACGGAGCCGAACTCCCTGGCAAAATCGCCTTTATAGGGGGATTCGGTCAGCGCTTTAGCGGCCTTTTTCATGACGAGCATGTATCCGGGCATCACAGAATTGAAGAACCGGATTTCGCTGTCGTAAAAAGGATCCGAAGTATTCATGGTGTTGCGGATGCTGGCGACGGTATACATGGTTTCGAGCTCGTCGCTCAATTCCTCCCCGCGGACGTAGAGCGCGCGGGCCTCGCCGTAACTGGATGCTCCGGCAAATTTCTTAACGAGGGCGTTCATTTCCTTCTTCGCTTTGCCGACGTCCGGACGCTTATATTCAAGCTGCGTAAATTTTTCCATTGCCGCCTCCGAAGTAGTTATCAATGTAAATACTAATCCTGTCCGGGCAAACAGTCAACATTTCAGGCGAAGGAAAAACCGCCTTTCGTACAGACGAAAGGCGGTTTTTGGCGGTCAGATCAGAATTTGGAACGCTCGGTGTAATGGGTATGGAGCAGTTCGTGCGCTTTATGGCTGTTGGGCTTGCCCAAAAACTCGTCGTAAAGCTTGATGATGGATGGATTCTTATGGGACTTGCGGATAGGCATATCGCGGTCGACGCCGTAAGCCGCAGCCGCGCGCGCGGCCTTCGGATCAATGAAGTAGCGGGTGCGGGCATTCACGATAGGCTGGCCGCCTCCGGTCACGCAGCCGCCGGGGCAGCCCATGATCTCGATGAAGTGGTAGGTTTTTTCGCCTGCCTTGATGGCGTCCAAAAGCTTTGCCGCGTTCGCGGTGCCGTGAGCGATGGCGACTTTGACTTCGGTGGGCTTGCCGTTCAAGGGCAGGGTAACGGAGGCCTCTTTAATACCCTCGAGGCCGCGGACGTCTTTATACTCGATATCCTTCAGGTCTTCGCCGGTCAGAATGTCCGCCACGGTGCGCAGCGCGGCTTCCATAACGCCGCCGGTCACGCCGAAGATGACGGCCGCGCCGGTGGAATCGCCGAGAATATCGTCGAAGGGTTCGTCGGGCAGGTTCACGAAATCGATGGCGGCCTGCTTGATCATGCGGGCAAGCTCGCGGGTGGTGAGGTTGGCGTCCACGTCGCGGTAATCGTCGCGGCCCATTTCGGAGCGGCCGATCTCGAACTTCTTGGCGGTGCAGGGCATGACGGAAACCACGAAGATGTTCTTGGGGTCCAGCCCGTTCTTCTGGGCGAAATAGGTCTTGGTGATCGCGCCCTGCATCTGGTTGGGGCTCTTGCAGGTGGAAAGATTGGGCAGGAACTCGGGGTAGAAATGCTCGCAGAACTTGATCCAGCCGGGCGAGCAGGAGGTGATCATGGGCAGCACGCCGCCGTTGGTCAGGCGGTCCAGAAGCTCTGTGCCCTCTTCCATGATGGTAAGGTCGGCGGCGAAATCAACGTCGAAAACCTTGTCCGCGCCCAGGCGGTGCATGGCGGCCGCCAGTTTGCCGACGCAGGCGGTGCCGATGGGAAGGCCGAATTCCTCGCCGATGGCGACGCGGACCGCGGGGGCGGGCTGGAACACCACGAATTTCTCCGGGTCGGCGAGAGCCGCCCAGACGGCCGCGGTGGAATCCTTTTCATAAAGCGCGCCGACGGGGCACGCGGCGATGCACTGGCCGCAGTTGATGCAGGCGACGTCCGCCAGGCTGTGGTTGAAGGGGACGCCGACTTCGGTTCTGAAGCCGCGGTTCTGCATTCCGATCACGGCTACGCCCTGGGTCTTTTCGCAGGCGGCGACGCAGCGGCGGCAGAGGATGCACTTGGAGTTGTCTCTTACGATGGAGGGGGAGGCGTCGTCAAAACGCTGCTTGGTGGGCTTGCCGTCGTAGGGGATTTCCCTGACGCCCAGCTCGTCGCACAAAGCCTGCAGTTCGCAGGTCTGGTTGCGGACGCAGGTGAGGCATTCGCGCTTGTGGTCGGAAAGGATGAGTTCAAGCACGAACTTGCGTGAGTTCAGCACGGCGGGTGACTTGGTCAGTACTTCCAGACCTTCGGAAACGGGCAGGGTGCAGCTTGCGGAAAGGCGGTGGGTCTTTGCGTCTTCCACGAGACACATGCGGCACGCGCCGATATTGTTGATGTCCTTCAGGTGGCATAAAGTGGGTATACGGATGCCGTTCCTCAGCGCCGCTTCAAGCACCATGGTACCCGCTTCAGCCTGTACAGTCTTACCGTCTATTTTAAGTGTTACCATGAGAATGTTCCTTTCGTTTGAATGACGCTCGGGTTACTTCTTATAGATTGCTCCAAACCGGCACTTGTCCATGCAGGTTCCGCACTTGATGCACTTGGAGGAATCTATGACGAAGGGCTTCTTCAGCTCGCCGGAGATGGCGTTTGCCGGGCAGTTCTTGGCGCAGAGGCTGCATCCGCGGCACTTCTCGGGATCGATGTTATAGGAGAGCAGCTTGCGGCAGACGCCCGCCGGGCAGCGTTT
>Ga0209639_1003057_pt1 | contig 11765 bp, 5 predicted proteins | sample EPASupsiteHSE605_FD_187268 | JGI IMG/M metagenome (GOLD analysis project Ga0209639, IMG submission 187268) | Bioremediated contaminated groundwater from EPA Superfund site, New Mexico - Sample HSE6-05 (SPAdes) (version 2) | ecosystem: Environmental > Aquatic > Deep subsurface > Groundwater >...
GAAGATGAGAAGGATACAAGAGCTTCTGAATACAGTTGGAAAGACACAAGATCTTCATCATCATTATTTTCCTAATAGGAAAGCTTCCTCTATAAAATTTTGGTGTTCTTTTCTTTGCCGAAAAATGAACATTAAAAACAAAAAAATTCAATAGCTTTCAAACAAAATTGAAGCAATTGAACGAGCTTGGTCTTATCAATTTTCCTTTGATTTTAAGTAAAGTACATTGTTTCTGAATTTCTATTGAAATAGTTGAGAACTTGCTCTCTGAATCTTTTATTTTTTCTTAAGGTGTACTTTACTTTAAAGAAGCAGTTTATAATATTATATTAATTTTTTAACTTTTTGAGATGTTTATTTGGATTGCTTAACAGTTATACCATCAGATCTTGTTGTTCTGAAATAAATCACTTTACAATTAAGTACCCATAAACATTTACAATTTTCTGAATGGTTCTTAAAACTGGATTATTTGAATATAGAATGGGAACTTTTTAATATCACTGAAATTATTTGATAAGTCAATTTTTTACACAACAATTCAAAGGGAGCGTTCTCAAAAAGCAATTTCATTTTCATGATAACAAGTATCTATTCCATATGTATCTATCTTATAAAAGCACTCTCTATGAAATATAATGGAATCAAAGAATCCATTTACTTCATATATCTGGTATGCCTTTCATTATTACTCAACAACCAAAAACATTCTCCTAAAGAAGAACAATCTTATCATAATCATCACCAGAAAAAAAAAAGAAGATATTTGTTAATGTTTATATACGTTTTTTCTTGGCATTTACTAATTCTATTGTTTGCATATATTTGTAATTTCCATGAAGTATCTAATACAGTTCAAAAACAGAAATGTTTTCAAAACCCCAACATTTTTCACATTTTCCAAAATGATTTTTCTAGGGCTAATAGTTTTGGCTGTGAAAATGAATCCATTACTCAAGGAAGGTCATACGAAAACCGAGCTATCAATGTTTCTCATTGTTCTTTCTCTAGAACTTCAACATTTTCTGGTAATGGTGGGGTTATATATGTGGTCGGTGGTTCATATTCGATGAATGTTAATTATTCTTCGTTTTTTAACTGTTCATGTACTACTGATGGAGGAATAATATATTTTTCATCTTCAAATTCACTTCTTTATATGATATGTGCAAATAGATGTTCATGTGGACAGACAAATACTAACAATGTTGCCAAAATTATTGCTTCATTGAAGAATCAAATTGAATATCTTTCGGTATCATATTGCTCTTATTCAACAATTGGACACTATTCAATCCATTTAGAATTAGGAAATCAAATCTTTGATAAATCAAATTGTTCAATTAATAGTGCTATTCTTTGTTCGGGGCTTTTTAGTAATTTTCCAATAACTTTCACAAGCTCATACTGCACCTTCTCAAACAATACTGTATCATCTGGTGTTTGTATTTATTTCTGTACCTCTTCTGTATCTACAGACATGTTATTTGCTAATATTGTTCAAAATAACAGCCCAAAATCATTTGGTGTACTATTGGTCGTTGGAAATGGATTAAAAAGGATGGTATATTGTATTTTCCAAAATAATTCCGACTTTCTTTTTTGTGTATTTTCTGGCTCTATTGAAGTATCTCATTCTTTCATAGATCATTTATCATCAAAATTTTCCACTTCTTCTGTTGCATCAACTAGTATCAATAATTCAGTATTCTCAGTAACATATAATTTTCAGTTTTATAGTTCTTTTGATTGTAATAATGATTATTCTTTAAATACAATGATTGATATCCCAGAAGATACAATTATAAGTACTCTTGAAGAAACAATGATGAATACTCTTGATGTAACAATGATGAATACTCCAGATGAAGCAATCATTAATACTCTTGATGTAACAATGATGAATACTCCAGATGAAGCAATCATTAATACTCCAGATGAAACAATCATTAATACCCCAGATGAAACAATCATTAACACTCTTGATGTAACAATGATGAATACTCCAGATGAAACAATCATAAATACTCTTGAAGAAACAATGATGAATACTCCAGAAGAAACAATCATTAATACTCCAGATGAGACAATCATAAATACTCTTGAAGAAACAATGATGAATACTCCAGATGAAACAATCATTAACACTCTTGATGTAACAATGATGAATACTCCAGATGAAACAATCATAAATACTCCAGGAGAAACAATGATGAATACTCTTGATGTAACAATGATGAATACTCCAGATGAAACAATCATTAATACTCCAGATGAAACAATCATTAATACCCCAGATGAAACAATCATAAATACTCCAGGAGAAACAATGATGAATACTCTTGATGTAACAATGATGAATACTCCAGATGAAACAATCATTAATACTCCAGAAGAAACAATCATAAATACTCTAGAAGAAACAATGATGAATACTCTAGAAGAAACAATCATTAACACTCTTGATGTAACAATGATGAATACTCCAGATGAAACAATCATTAATACTCCAGAAGCAACAATCATAAATACTCTAGAAGAAACAATGATGAATACTCCAGAAGAAACAATCATTAACACTCTTGATGTAACAATGATGAATACTCCAGATGAAACAATCATTAATACTCCAGAAGCAACAATCATAAATACTCTAGAAGAAACAATGATGAATACTCCAGAAGAAACAATCATTAACACTCTTGATGTAACAATGATGAATACTCCAGATGAAACAATCATTAATACTCCAGAAGCAACAATCATAAATACTCTAGAAGAAACAATGATGAATACTCCAGAAGAAACAATCATTAACACTCTTGATGTAACAATAATGAATACTCCAGAAGAAACAATCATTAATACTCCAGATGAGACAATCATAAATACTCTTGAAGAAACAATGATGAATACTCCAGAAGAAACAATCATTAATACTCCAGATGAAACAATCATTAATACTCCAGATGAAACAATCATTAATACCCCAGATGAGACAATCATAAATACTCTAGAAGAAACAATCATTAACACTCTTGAAGAAACAATGATGAATACTCCAGAAGAAACAATCATTAATACCCCAGATGAAACAATCATAAATACTCCAGGAGAAACAATGATGAATACTCTTGATGTAACAATGATGAATACTCCAGATGAAACAATCATTAATACTCCAGAAGAAACAATCATTAATACTCCAGATGAAACAATCATAAATACTCTAGAAGAAACAATCATAAATACTCTAGAAGAAACAATGATGAATACTCTAGAAGAAACAATCATTAACACTCTTGATGTAACAATAATGAATACTCCAGAAGAAACAATCATTAATACTCCAGATGAGACAATCATAAATACTCTTGAAGAAACAATGATGAATACTCCAGATGAAACAATCATTAATACCCCAGATGAAACAATCATAAATACTCCAGGAGAAACAATGATGAATACTCTTGATGTAACAATGATGAATACTCCAGATGAAACAATCATTAATACTCCAGAAGAAACAATCATAAATACTCTAGAAGAAACAATCATTAACACTCTTGATGTAACAATGATGAATACTCCAGATGAAACAATCATTAATACTCTAGAAGAAACAATGATGAATACTCCTGAAGAAACAATCATTAACACTCTTGATGTAACAATGATGAATACTCCAGATGAAACAATCATTAATACTCCAGATGAAACAATCATTAATACTCCAGAAGAAACAATCATAAATACTCTAGAAGAAACAATGATGAATACTCCAGAAGAAACAATCATTAACACTCTTGATGTAACAATGATGAATACTCCAGATGAAACAATCATTAATACTCCAGATGAAACAATCATTAATACTCCAGATGAAACAATCATTAATACCCCAGATGAAACAATCATAAATACTCTAGAAGAAACAATCATTAACACTCTTGAAGAAACAATGATGAATACTCCAGAAGAAACAATCATTAATACTCCAGATGAAACAATCATTAATACTCCAGATGAAACAATCATTAACACTCTTGAAGAAACAATGATGAATACTCCAGATGAAACAATCATTAATACTTTTGATGTAACAATGATGAATACTCTTGACGTTACAATAATGGATACTCCAGAAGAAACAATCATTAATACTCCAGATGAGACAATCATAAATACTCTTGAAGAAACAATGATGAATACTCCAGATGAAACAATCATTAACACTTTTGATGTAACAATGATGAATACTCTTGACGTTACAATAATGAATACTCCAGATGAAACAATCATAAATACCCCAGATGATACAATCATAAATACTCTTGAAGAAACAATGATGAATACTCTAGAAGAAACAATGATGAATACTCTAGAAGAAACAATGATGAATACTCCAGATGAAACAATCATTAATACTCCAGATGAGACAATCATAAATACTCTTGAAGAAACAATGATGAATACTCCAGATGAAACAATCATTAACACTTTTGATGTAACAATGATGAATACTCTTGACGTTACAATAATGAATACTCCAGAAGAAACAATCATTAATACTCCAGATGAGACAATCATAAATACTCTTGAAGAAACAATGATGAATACTCCAGAAGAAACAATCATTAATACTCCAGATGAAACAATCATAAATACCCCAGATGAGACAATCATAAATACTCTTGAAGAAACAATGATGAATACTCTAGAAGAAACAATGATGAATACTCTAGAAGAAACAATGATGAATACTCCAGATGAGACAATCATAAATACTCTTGAAGAAACAATGATGAATACTCCAGATGAGACAATCATAAATACTCTAGAAGAAACAATGATGAATACTCCAGATGAAACAATCATAAATACTCTTGAAGAAACAATGGTGAATACTCCAGATGAGACAATCATAAATACTCCAGAAGAAACAATGATGAATACTCTTGACGTTACAATAATGAATACTCCAGAAGAAACAATCATTAATACTCCAGAAGAAACAATAAGGAATAATATCACAGGTGTGGGGCAAATCAATATTGTAATGATTTCAATTTCAATTATTGTTCTGTTGATATGTAGTATCTATATTTTCGGATTATTCAACAATTCTTTTTCTGAAAATTCAAGTGCATCAAGCTTACATTCCAAAGAATATGTTTCTGACTTAATACTGTAAAAATTCCAATACCTCTTGATTCAAGAGTCTTGAATTCTTGATTATTTATTTACAAAATTGTGTGTTTCAATTGAAAAAAATGGAAAGTTTTATTGATCGTACTTTACTGATAATTTCTATCAGTCAATTAATTATTTGGTTTTTCTCAGAGTTTTAGAATTCGTCAAAGGAATATTTTTCACCATAGAATGTAGTCAAGAATATTAGACAAAAATTAAAAGAAAAATGGTTCTATCTCTTTTCAAATGAAAAAACTGAGAAATACTGGATTTTTTTAAGCACTTTCAGTATATCAAAGTAAAAATTGTTGTCTTTTGATGTTATTCGAATCCCTCTTTTGGGTGAGATAATGGATATTCTCTTTGGGAGATTCTTTGGGCCTTTGATCGATTGTTTTTTCATGAGCTATGCTCAATGTTTCTCAAAGAGAAATCCTGGCAGTTACTTGTAATGTTTAATTTGGATATTGTTCTTTTGTCCTCTCTAATGATCTCATTGGAATGGGAATATCAATATTAGCATTAAAAAAATTGTAGAACAGACTCTATTGATACTGTTGTAATTGAAGACAATAATGATGAATGATAATTAAATGAATGAGACACATCAAAGGAGTTGGGAAATGCTCAGAAAAGAAAGTCAAAGTTGTTTTGGAATTAATATTCGAATCAGTTAATGAACGTGATTTTTATTCTCTTCTGGCTTATTGTCCTCCTTTCTTCTTGATGAATTCAACAACATTCAATTTCCTTATTTTTTGTTTCTTCTGAATTATAGCTAGCAATTTCAATTGCTAATCTCAATGGAGTTTTCCCATCATTTGTTTTTGCATTTATATCAGCTTTTAGATTAACAAGATATTCCACAACACTAAGATGACAATCTTGAGCAGCTGAATGAAGAGGAGTCCAATTAAAAATAATTACCCAACATCTTTAGTTTTTGCATCTATATCAGCTTTTTGATTAACCAGATATTCAACAACACAATGATGACCCTTTAGAGCAGCTCTATGAAGAGGAGTCAGAACATATATATAAAGCCAATATAATAGTCTGTTACATTTATATCAACATTCTGTTTATTTAGATATTCAGCAATATTAAGTTGACCATTTTCGGCAGCTATATGCAGGGGAGTCATTTCAATTTTATCATTATCATTTACATCAGATCCATTCTCTAATATGAAAACTAACAAAGGTAGGTGGAAAAATTGAGATGCCTTGCAAACAAGATTTGGTGTCACAAATGGTTGGCCTTGACATAAATGAAAGAGATCAAAAGAACCACCACAGACAACCATTGATAACACATTCTCATTGATCTCCAATCCTTTCCCTGTTTCATTGATGGAAATCATATTGCATTCCCAAATCGTCAGAATGAAAGAGATCCTTTATTGAGATTCGCAAAAACCATTTAAACAAATATTTAAAATATAACATTTTTCTCCATATTTTGCAAAGAAATTTCAAGAAGGGCTGCATATTTGAGTGATTACGAAGAGATTGAAAAAGAGCTGAATGGAATACTAGAAAAATATGGTCTTTCTCTTCCATATAGTCCTCAAAGCAAAGCAAAAAATGGGGAAAAGCTAGGATTACAAAAATAATAGTTTACATGAAGCCTAAAAAAAATTGATAGATTTATTGATCGTACCAAATTCTTCTTAACCATGTTCAGGTTCTCTCCTCTTGAGAGAGAAGGGGCAGGATCATTAATTTTAAAGCTGAAAGAGAAAAAAACCTTTTTTATATTGCAAAAAATCGAATTGGAGTCAAAAAAAACGATTAGTATTAATCTTATTGAAACAAAACTCAGGAAAGGAGCTTATTTATCAAGGTTTGATTTTGCTATTGATTTTAGGAGCTATTTTCACTCCTGTAAACAATTGTGTGATGCTAATGTTGTATTAATTGTCGAGGAATTGGCTAATTGGTTCGAACGCAAGCTTCTCATGATTCCATCCAGCCAAGAAGAAATGATAGATAGAAAAATGAAAAAAGCAATGAAAAAAATCAATAATATTGACTTTGTCCTTTCTCTTAGATCCAACAATTATGAAAAATCAAATCAATCCTATTCATCTATAAGTGTAGCCAAGTTGCAAAAGCAAATCAAGAAACTAAAAGATATAGACAAGATGAAACAGGTGTTACAAATTCTGAAGGAACATAATGTAATTGTTAATCCGTCAGACAAAGTCCTTATCCCACTCAATTCCCTCTCTCATGAGTGCCTACAGGATTTATCCCTTTTTCTGAAAGAGTGAGGCAATTTACATAATCGTATCATTCAAAGGCGGACCAAGGTTAGATTCCAGTTTACGAAATTTTTGTGTTAAAAACTGACCTGAACACTGTGGCTTATCATATGTCTTCACCACAAAACGGTGTGGGTCCATATGTTATTGTGAGAAACCTTGGATCTGGTTCCACATGCAAGACGAAACTTGCTGTTAATCAAGAAACTGGATCCAAAGTTGCTTTTAAGATTATTAAGAAGGACTCTTTTTCTGAAAAACCAGAATTGCAAACCAAAATTTATAGGGAAATTTCTTTGATGAGGCTTTTTGATCATCCACATATTCTTAAGCTTGTAGATATACTCGAAAGTCCCAGGCATATGTATATTGGATTGGAATACGCGGCAAATGGAGAATTATTCAATTATATTTCACAAAAGACGAAACTTGATGAATCAGATTCAATGTTTTTCTTTCGGCAAATTATTTATGGTGTCGAATACTTACATTCATTAGGAATTTGTCATCGCGATCTCAAACCAGAGAATATTCTTCTTGATGAAAATTTGAATATAAAAATTGCAGACTTTGGATTCGCCAGATTCACTAAGAGTAACATTGCTAAAACATCATGTGGTTCTCCACATTATGTTGCTCCTGAAGTCATTGCTGGAGAATCATATGATGCTCGATTGGCTGATGTATGGAGTTGTGGAGTAATTCTTTATGCTCTCGTAACAGGCTGTCTTCCATTTGATGACCCCTCTATCAAAGTTTTACTATACAAAGTCAAAAAAGGTGCCTTTAATATGCCGCCTGTATCAAAAGAATTTGCAGATTTATTAACAAAAATACTCACACGTGATCCATCAAAAAGGATTACAATAGCTGGAATTAAACAGCACCCTGCTTTCTTGCAGAATCTTCCAAACGGTTATATTCTTCCAACCCCTCTTCCTCTTCCATCATTTATTGATCCCATTGATCTGAATCAGACCTCATCTGATATTATTGATGTACTTCACAAGATTGGATATAGTGATGATTCTGAACTGAATTCTGATTTAACAAATCCCGGTGCATCAATGGCTAAGGTTTTTTATTATATGCTTACTTCAAGGGTATCACTCGATCAATTGCAGTGGGATTTGTGTGTCGGTAACCAGAATGCATATGATGTTTCGCAGGAAGACCTTTTTTCAATGAAACCTCAAGTTAATTGGTACCAACAAAATGCACATGATTCTATAAGTTTCTCAAAATCGAGCTCGTTTGTTTTCTCCGAAGCCTCATCCTTGGCTTATCCTCAGGATTGGCTTTTGCCCCACTCACAACCTTCAGATATCACTGATACTCAATACATTAACTGTGCTAATTTAACCTCTGTTGAGTCATTAGCCACAATTCAAAGGGTACTAGTATCTCTTCAGATACAATGGTTTCATCCCGATGAATATACAATTATGTGTCGAAAAGAAGAAAGTGAATTATATGTTATAATTCAATGCTTCACAGATGATGAACCAAATTCATCCAAACTCACAATTCAGAAGTGTCAAGGCCTTCCAGATCCATTTTTCTTTCTTTGTCAGTCGATCCAAGAAGCAATTGAAAGGAAAAGTGATTATATTGCAGGCTACCAATGAAATGTTTCACCCTAAAGCGTTATGTAATTTAATTTTGCCATTTTTATCTCAAAAAAAAAAATTTTTGTGAGTGGGTTTTTTATGCATCAATTGGAATCATTGCATATGAAGCTTCTCCACATTGATTTCCTTTTCCTTTGACCATACGGATATAGCCCTTTTCTCCCCATCCTTCTCCCCATGAATTACGGACAATCCAGAAATCTTTTCCGTTTTCAGATCCATAACCAACGCATCCAACTGCATGATCAAGTTCTTGAGGAGAGCAACTCTTTTCATCATAGATTCCACCATGATATAATTGAAAAGACCAATGAGAAGCATCGATTGCAATTGCAGCAACACCATATTGAGAAATTTTTGATGCAAGATCTTCTTCAGATCCCTCGACAACATTCATATATCCAGTAACCTTGGTTGTTCCCTTCTTTTTATCAAATTTGCAAGCTCCTTGACGAGGTACATAAGGATAATCTTCTTCTTTCATGAACATTCCATCTTGATATTTAATGACATAATCATAAGCAGCATCCATTACACCACCATCACATCCTCCACATGTTTTCACACAGTCGACAAGATTGGACTCAGATAGTCTATACAATGTTCCATGTGTCTTTGCCCATTGAGATTCTTGAGCTTGGCAAGTTGAAAAAGCCCAGCATGATCCACAATCAGGTGTTTGATCTTTAATTGGGTTTACAATTCCTTTTTGTCTCCAATCAACAGCTTCATTGGCAATAAAATCAGTCCTTTTGGCAATGCGGTTTTTAAGTGTTGGCTTAAATCCAAGCATTGATCTATATTCAGATGGGGTTAAGTGAGAAAGATGATTCATTGAAATTGTGAAATCAGTTTGTCCAGCATTGTGTTCTTGAACCAACCTGTTATTTGACATCCATATTCCGAAACGTGAATGATAATCTTCACCAGTAAACAATTGATTACTCTCTCTCATCCATCCAAGAAAAGATTTCTCTTCATGAGGATGATAAAATGCAGATGCAGAAGTTGCAAATAGCACAAACATTAAAATGAAGTGAGAAGTATTTTGAATTGCGGGTCACAAATGGCGACCCAGGTTATCTCAAATCAACTTTTCAGTTTTGTTGGTAAACCGCAATTCAATTTTTTGTTTCAAATTTTTTGCTTCAGGATTTAATCTGTTTTCGATGATAAATATTGGAAATGTATCCGAGCGACTCAGTTGCTTTATACATGTTTGATTATTTGCAACAATGGATCATTCAACTATAATATACAAGACTTTAATCAATGTGAATATTATGACTCATTGATCTGAGTTTATGATTTCTAGGAATGAAGATGAATGGATAAGATTTATTATTTCTCATGTTGGGGGTAAAGCGAATAGAATCAAGAAAGAAGGAGAAATTATGAATAAATGTTGAAGAGGGTAGTAGTGTGTTGAAACTCACTATTAAAGACGAAAAACTCAAAATAGATATCATGAAAGTGCATAAGTTTGCCATATATGGAGTTGCATAGAGGGCATATTCAAAACCATTCATTCAAACACCAACCATATCTGATTATTTCAGCCATAATTATTCATACATGCTGTTTTGAAGCCACACTATAACTATAAAAAGGAATTCGCTTTCAAAAATTATATATATATCACCTAAATAAAGGAATCAAAGAATTTGATTAAATAGGGATCACCCTCGAAAATTATTGATATAACCAGTCTTACTAATTCATAATTCACATTAGTAAAGAGAAAATTCAACAAATACTTCCTTATGTAACAAATGCAAAAACCCCCAAACGATTAAAAACGAATAAAGTCCCATAAATTTTTTTTGGGTACTCTTGAACGAGTCCCGGATTTTTCATAAGAGCTCTCAAAAAGTGAAAACTACCTCTCAAATTATAAAAAAATGAATTTAAATTTTTAATATAAGAATATTATCATGTTTTATACGATATTTCTAATTCTGTTTCACACCAAACAGTATTCAATTGGTTTTAAAGTATGATTCTTCCCACCTTAAAACAGAAAAATGTTTTTTGAATTAAAGAACAAACTGAAAAAATGAAAATAATATGAAGACAATCATTATTTATTTTATTTACAATTTTGGAGAGCTCCGATGACACTTTTTTGCTCGAGGGTTTGTAAAGTTTGGTGCTCCGAGCATGCTCGAGCATTTTAGCCCAAGCCTAATATTGATAGAGAAATCAATGTATCAAGTTAAATATTAAAGCGCTTATATCGACTCATATTTGAATGCTTCAAGTGAATCTTTGATTAAAAAAGCATTGATCTAATAAGTATGCATATCTATATTATGACCATAAATCATTAAGTATAAATGGCAAAGAGATAATGATGAAAATTGCTTTTAAAATTATGGATTTTAATCATTATGGTTCCCACAACAACATAATATTGTGAGTTTACATTGAACACTATTATTGAGTTGGGTCTTTTTTGATTTGGCAAATATTAAAGGTTCATGAAAAACCCTTCAACTCATGATTTACCCTTCAACCAAAGAAAAACCTTTCAACTTCAAAAAAAAAATTTACAAAAAGGATTAATTTTGAGAATTTTACAAATTTGTCTTACATTACTTTGAAGTAAGAAAATGATATATTTCTCTTTTCTTTGTTTTTTTATCATTATTTTGTTTAATTAATGCCCAAAATTT
>Ga0209639_1003058_pt1 | contig 11761 bp, 8 predicted proteins | sample EPASupsiteHSE605_FD_187268 | JGI IMG/M metagenome (GOLD analysis project Ga0209639, IMG submission 187268) | Bioremediated contaminated groundwater from EPA Superfund site, New Mexico - Sample HSE6-05 (SPAdes) (version 2) | ecosystem: Environmental > Aquatic > Deep subsurface > Groundwater >...
TGCCGGACCATGGCGGCGTAATCGTCGGCGAACCGGGCGAGCTTTGCCCGCAGGTTGCCGAAGAGATCGGCCTCGGCGTAGCGGAGCCGGGCCACCTCTTCATGGGGCAGTTTGCGCCGAAGCTCCAGGATAACTGATCGATCCATGATTGTGTCGGCAACATGGCCGATTCCGGCAATAGCCTTTGCGCCCCAGGTGTTGAACTTGGTGGGGGTGAAATTGTCGCCAACGGTGCGAATGACATACGCTGAATCCCTGGTGTGTCCGCTGTTGATGATCCCACGCAATTCCTCGTTGTCTTTCAGGAAGGCGTCGGCCTCGTCAATCAACAGGGTCGGTTGCCACGCGTCGATGGCTCGGTACAGCGCCGCCGGGGAAATGCTGCTTGCCGTGATGGATCTGGCGGAAAGCCGCCCCAGTAGAAACAGCAGCTGCGACTTGCCGCACCGTTTTTCCGGGGCGGTGATGATCGCCAGGGGGGCGACCTGCACAACGTCCATAAACCAAGTCATGGCGGACCAAAGAGCCACGGCGTGGGCGACCTCGGTAGAACAGATAATGAACCGCTGGATGGTGGCGGCAATGTTGGTCAACAGTTGGCTTGGTTCAACTGGTTCAGGCCACGGGTCTGGTTCATCAAACGGCAGAATGCTTTCATTTTGGCTTTTTCCTGCCTCCTTGACGGCCCGGTCAAGGGCAGAGGCACGAACACCCAACGCCTCGGCAACAGCACGCCGTTTCTGCTCGTATTCGAGGGCTGACAACCCAGCTAGATAACGAATCATGGCGGCCGGGTCCTCCTGTTCCGGATTGTGGTCTGTGCAGTCGGCTGCATCGTCAACCGGTTTGGCGTCTGCAATCACCTTCCGTACTGCATCAGGTCCTTGTTCGTGCCACAGATCCCAAAAATCTGCTTTTTTGCCCATGCCAGGAACGGCCAGCGCCCCGCCGACAGACGCGGCAGCAGCAGTGGCAGCGTCGATGCCCGTGTTGTTTTCTTTATCCGGATTGAGGTCATCGTCGGCGCAGAGAATAACCTGGTGTCCGGGGTGCTTCGCTTGGATGATTCCGGCAACCTGCGCAAGATTCGTGGCGGAAAAGGCCACTGCCGCTGGGTAGCCGGTCGCGGCATGGATCGCCGCGCCGGTGGCCCAGCCTTCAACCACGCACACTGGCCAGTCTGGTTCAGGCGGGCCGCCAATAAGGACTACCAGGCCGGAGACGGCGCCGCCCTTCAAAAACCTCTTCTGCCCCTCCGGGTTGATCGTCTGGAGGGAGCAAACAGTGCCTTCCTTGTCGCACATCGGAACCAACAGCAGGCGGCCATCCTGACGCAGCCCTTGGCCTTCGAGCCCCTTGCCGGCAAGATAGGGGTGGTCACGATTTGCCGGGCCGGCCGCTTCCCACCGTCGGACAGCCTCAGCGGCGGCCGCCTCCCGATCCGGCCGCCGCTGGCTGTTTGTCTCTTTGGTTCGTTTCTCTGGCGCCGGTTGAGCGCGCCCCGTCAGCGGCGGAAGCTCGGGCCAGAGGCCGCGGGCACGCAAGGCGCTGATAACATCCTGATTGGAACATCCGGCCCAGCATTTCACCACTGGCCGCAGGTTGTCGCCCAGATCGATTGACAAAGAGGGCTCCTTGTCGTCATGGGCCGGGCAACGGCACATCCAGCCGCCGCCCGGTTTTTGCTTGCCGCCCAGGGCGCGGCCTATCGTTTCGATAGCATTCATCATGCGCTTCCCTTGCGCTGGTGGGCGTGATGAATGGTTGTATCTATGTTGTCGCCAAGGGTATGGACAATTTCACCCAACTCCTTGATGGCTGTTTGCAGCGCAAAGAGGGTGGGTGTCGTAACGATTTCACACATCTGGCAGTCGCCGCACGGCGCACTAGGCTCCTCTTCCAAGATGAGCTGCATTTGAATAGCGGACATGATCTTTCCGAGCGTGGCGACTGACGTTCCAATTTCTCGAATCCGGTTTGCGACCGCCTCAACGTCCCTTTGTTCAAATGCGGAAAGCGTGGTTGGCGTTTCTGGCTGTTGTCTTGCGTTCATGGCCGGCCCTCCTGGCCCGTTTTCATGGGCACCCATTTTGCGAGGTCACGGGGAAGTATGTGGCAGGCGTTAAGGCGGTGTTCCAGTTCCCCCCATGTTGTGCTGAGGTGTTCTCGATGCTCGTTGATTATCATCTGAATTTCCTTGATCAGATCCGTCGCTACCGAAAGCGCCCACCCTATATGTTCCTCGCTAATCATGAACTTGTCGGATGATGGGTCCTGGCAACCTGATATCAGGTGAATGACGGCATTCAGTTTGTCGAGGGGCTCTTCCGGTTCGCTATCACTGTGCACAAATCCCAGGTGGAGGTTGGATAACAGTTCGCTGGTGCTGATGATCGCTCTTTGTTGTTCCTGGCCTGCGTGTGCTGCTGGTGCATGACCGTTCATTGCTGCACCTCCCGCACTGCTCCCATGGGTTTCCTTGTCCCAAGGTCACGTGGAACCAAATAATAGAATTCGAGGCGTTTTTTGAATTCTTCAAAAATGTTTTCGTAATGATCTTGGTAACGATTTGCCCGTTTTTCTACTTCGTCAACAAGGTCAGACAAGAGAAGAATTGCCCAGGCGATATCATTGACATTAACCATGAATTCGTTTGTCTTTTCATCCTGGCTGTTCAGTAGCAACGAAACAAGGGCTCTGAGTTTATCAATGGCCTCAGTCGGTTCAGGAAGGTGTTCGCCTCCGGAGGTCCAAAACGGGTGCAGACCCTCCATGAGTTTTTTAGGGCTGATGGATGAATCTTGGATGATTCCATGCTTGGCGCGCACTTCTCGGCCAACCTGTTTGCGGTAGTCAACAAGGTGCATTCTGGAAACCATCAATGCCTGTGTCACAGCGGGATCCATGTCACGGCACCGACTGTGGTCACTTTTCTTTGCAGATTCCTTTTTGTTCCGCTGTTGACGGAGACTTTCTAAGGCGACGTCCACCAAGGTGATACCGTGGGAAATATCGCTGGCCTTTGTTGAACCGTGGTGATGGGCGTTATTGACCAGGGGAGGGGATTGTTGCTTGCTCGGTGAGGCGACGGATGCGGTGAAGGCGGGGGTTTTGCTTTGTTTCATGGTCATTCCTCCAAATAGAAAAATGCCGTGAGCGTTCCTAAAGCTTATCACAGCTTCCCAGGGCCTCGCGGACTCCCGGACACTCACGGCAAAATTGTATTTGAAATAAAAATAGACCTGTTTTAGGTGCGGTCAGTACACCGTGATAATTTTAGGAAATCCAGGTTATCTTCCTGGGTAAACGATGTCAACAGGGAAAATGACCGGGCGGGGTGCTCCCCGTAATTATTGCCCCTCCGCCTCTGGATTGCTCTCTTTCCGCCCCGGCAACCCGTTTCTGGTTTCACCGGCCAGAAGATGGGAATACTGAGTCAATGCCCGCACCGCCTCGTAAAGCCCCGCTACGGTGTCTCCGCCGCCAAGAATGTCATGCCACTCGCCGCATTCCTCGCAACGAGGCCGAGCCTTGGTTAAAGAAATGAAATTCAACACCTTGGTCACCGCGCCGACGGCCTCGCTGTTGTCCTGGATCTGCTCCAGGTTCTCCTTCATCCAATCTTCGGATAATTCTACGGTGACTCTTTCGAGCACCTCGGGGGTGAGGTTGATTGTGCCAAAGCTTTGCATTTTGTCCATGTGTGCCTCTTTGCTGGTGGTTATCGTGTGGGTTGTCGGTTGTTGCGGTGCTTCATTCGGCTGATTTTTCGCACAAACTGTCGGACATGGTCCGGGCCGATCTTCATCGGAATGCTGGTCTTAGTTTCGTGCCCTCCTGAATTCCATCTGTTTGATTACCCGTTCTAACTGCCGAACATGATCTGGAGTGATCTTCATAGGGATGGGTTGTGAGCTTCCTGGCAGGGTCAGGTTAAGGTTGACCGTTTCAGCCGGCGTCTTGGCGGTTGCCAGGCCGCCTTGTTGGAACCGCTGATATGCAGCACTGTTGGCCCCGGCAATCAGGCCGCCGATCCTGGCCTTGACCGTGCTGATGTCGTTGAGCCGCATGGAGTTGAGCGCTTGCAAATAGCCCACGCCATACCGCGCAACCGCTTCCTTCCGGACCACAAATTCACCCGGCTCCAGCAGCGCCCGCACCCGGTCGCCGCCGCCGTATCCGGGCAGCTTGCCGCCCCTGGCCAATTTGTGCACCACACCGCCCAAGGCCTTGGTCTGCACCTGGTTGATGTAGACTTTCATCGTTCGGTCGGCGAACGTCTTGTCGAGCAGACGGCCGGCTTCATCGGTGACCTGGACGAACATGCCCTGCATCTCCAGGACAGATTCCTCCCAGGATTTGACTGGCATGGTGATGGTCCGCATCACCGGAACGATCTCTTCTTTGACCTTTGTCTTGAGCCCTTCGATGCTCTTCGTAACCGCTTCAAGCTGCCCGGCAAGTTCAGGGGCGCTTTTTTTGAGATCTTCGAGTAGCGCGCCGCCGGCTTCCTTGTTGAGCGCCGCCGCCGCCGCGCTGATGGATTGAGCCTGCTGAGTGAGGATGTCCGCCTTGAGCTTGCCCGCGCGTTCGACGCCTGTCATTGCAGTTTTCAGGGCTTCACCCGAGCCGATGGCGATCCGGTCACCGCTTTTGACCTCGGTGTTCAGTTCTCGGTAGGCCGTTTTCGCCTTCTGGGCGTATTCCACCGCTACGGCGAAGCTCTCCTTGCCGGTTTCGATATTTCCAGCGGCAAATGCAGCTTTAGCCCCCTCCGCCGCCTTTTTGGCCGCTGCCTCGAACTCTGCCGCCTCTTTTTTCTGGTCTTTCCAAGCCGAGACGTCGGACATTCCGGTTCGCGACATGCTGCGCAGCTCTTCAGAAAGGGATCGTGTTCCATCGGCGATCTCTCCCTGCAGCCTCTTCACTTCGTCCGCGTAGTCTTTGTACTTCTTTTTCATCTCATCCAAGGCTTTGCCGGTGGCCTGCTTTTGTTCGGTCGCCGAAGAACCGGCGGCAATCGCGGCCCGCGCATGGACAACTTTGGCGGCAACGCCATATTCATTCATTGCCCCCTCGAGTTCAGCCAACCTGACCTTGGCGGCCGCGAGTTCGACGGTTGCCTGCCGGGCGCCTTCTGTTTGAGAGCCCCACATGTTTGTTTCTCGGGAGGCGATGTAGAGCGATTGCACAATGGCGGCCTGGTATTTGTATGCGCCCTCCAGCTTCTTTTTGTAGCTCTCCAGGTCCCTTTCCGATTTGGCAAACATGGATTCCTTGGTTTCGGGGGTGAATCCGGCGAACTGACGGAGTTTTGCCGCCGTGACGTCGATTTCAAGCTGCAGTTTGCGCAACTCCTTTTCGCTGGCCTCTGTCGCTTTGTAAATGCGCTCGCCGATGTCCATACCGGCGAGAAGTCCCAGGGTTGCCCCGGCCGCTGCTCCAAGTGCTCCAGACAATCCCAAGGCTGAAATTTTGGCCATGTCGAGGTTGGCGCGAAGCTGGGAGAGATAGGGAATGAGCTGCAGACCGGTGGTGAACACCATGGCTGCATTCAAACCCTTCCAGACGCCTGCGAGCAGCGCAATGGTTCGCGACATCGCCGACAGGGCGACCAAGCCGCCAGTCACTTTGACGATTGCCTCGCCATGGTTGACGGAGAATTGCAGCACCGCCTCGGCCATGTCAAAGAACTTGTCCGACAGCTCGGTTACGGTCTGTTTGATCTTGGGGTCATTCATGGCTGCGGTCAGGTCGTTGATCTTGCCGGTTGCCAGGTCCATGAATCCTGTTTTGCCGATGGCAACGCGTAAGTCAAACCAGGCTGTTTTGAAGCGATTTACCGCCGCGACAGGACCATTTGCAGCGTCTAAAGCTCCCTTGCCGAACGTCTTGTGCAACTCAGCGGCCAGCTTGGGCAGCATGTCGGCGGCCGTGACCTGTCCATTCCGCAAGAGTTGATCAAGCTCTTGCGTGGTCACGCCCATCGCCCGCGATGCTATTTGGAATGCGCCGGGCAACCGTTCCCCCAGTTGCCCGCGTAATTCTTCCGCCTGAACATTGCCCTTGCTGATCATTTGCCCAATGGCTCGCAAGGCCCCTTCTGTGTCGTCTGCCGACATGCCCAAGGTTGTTGACGCCTCAGAGATGGCAAGAAAGATGTCGCGGGTGGCCTTGCCTTCCAGGATGGTCCCTTTTGAAGCTGCGGCCAGCATCTTGAAAGCGTTCGCTGTCGTGGTGAATTCCAGGCCCAGGCCTTCAGCCGTTGACCGCACGAATGCGAGCTCCTGTTTAGCGGCTTCGGCGGACCCGGTGATGGTGATGAAGGCCTTGTCAAGCTGATCCATCTTTGTGCCAGCGTCAAAAATAGACGTTGCAAAGGCTGTGACTGACAAGCCGCCGAACAACGCGCCAAATTTACCAGCCATGCCAGCCAGGCCGCCGTCAAGATCCTTGGCCGTCTTGATCGATGCGCTGACTTGGTCCTGAAATATCTTCAGCCCTTTGGTGGCTTTGCCGATGCCGCTCGACAGGCCAGTGTCTTTGAGCGAAAGAATCGCCTCGATTTTCTGTTGATTTCCCATGCCTAACCTCGTTGGGGTGTTTCCTTGAGCGCGGTCAGGAAGAAGCTGAAGCCGTATTCCCAAACGCGATGGTGGCCGATAGCGATCATGGTGCAGATGGCGCGGTCAAGTTCTTTGCGGAAATCAGTACTTTTTCCAGACGGTCGGCGGCCTCGATTCTCCTTTGGATCATCGAGGCTAAGGAAGGGTTTACCTTTGCGACCTCCTGACACAAGCCAATCACTTCGGAAGGCTTGGCCGCTTCAAGCTGGTCAAGGGGGATGCCTGTTGACTCGGTGACGATCAGCGCCGGAACGGGCTGGTCGAGCAAGTCGTCAATGAACAGTTGCCCCTCATTGTTGAGGCGTTCAAATGTCTCGCGAACCTGTTTCACGGTCAGCTCTTGAACGGTGATGGTTTTGCCTTGGAATGTGCTCGTAGCGCTGTCTTGCATGTTCTACCTCTTTGGGTTTTGTTGTAGGTCTATTGCCTTTTTATGTGGCACGCTGATGCGTTTAAAGTGCTGTTACGATTTAAGGAATTTCTCTAGTGTCTCGTTGAATATTTTTACAAACTTTTCGTCGAACACCTGTTGAGCAATTTCGTGAAAGTGCAGCAATGGTGTGACCGGCCCCCCTTTGCCCTTCAAAAAAATTGGTCTGAGTCCCCTGGCGCGAACGATTGATTGAATCCTGCTTCTTGAGGATTCCCACCGGATGATGCGTCCGGTATGCGGATCTCGTACCGCAACCTTTCGCTGGCCTTTCTGCCAGGTCCCTGCCCTGCCGATGGTGCGCTTTGTCTTTGCTCCAAAACCTGGACCGGTTTGGAAACGCTGGTAGACACCAGGGTATAAGCGCCCGCGCTGGTGTCGGATGACCACATAATCCCTAGGCCTCAGGTTTCTTCGTGCTGAGTTCACGGTTATATTGGCCCGGTATCCGGCAGATGTTTCCGCTAATCCTAATACGGACATCATCTGACGAATCTTACCGGCGCTGACATTGCCGTAGAGATTCGGACCGGCGTAACTGGTGGGGTACAAGTCGCCTATGCCTATCCCGCGCTCGAACCCTTTCAATTTTCTCGGGCCGCCTTCAACCTGAGGAACCAAGTAATGCTGTTGCATTCGATCTGGTTCCTTAAACCAAACCTTGGCTTCCGGTCTTTCTTTTGCCGGCGTCAGCCTGAGGCTGTTGAGGGTGTATCGAGTCGGGTTGTCGAACACTCGGGTCATTTCCCTGCCGATCTCTTCCTTGATCGCCTTCCCTGTTTTGTTCAGGGCCACCTTCGCTGCGCGGTCAGTTTTCCCTGGGAAAGACTTCAATGCCTTCTCCAGCTCCTTGATACCCTTCACGTTAAGCGTTGGCATAGTCTTGCTCCTTTGCCGTTCGGTTATGTCGATGATGGTTAACGTTCATGATTCGTTTGCCCATGTCCATTGCAGTTGTCTACACCTCCCCTGTCCCCCATTGATTGGGAACGTTCAGGGGCATATAAAGAAAAAAAGGGCGCCTGGTCAGGGCTCAATGGATGAATTACGGGTCCTCCCGCGACCTTTCCACCTACGGGTATTTCGGCCCCCGTTCCGGGGCTGCATTTGACTTTTGGAAAGTCGTGAAATAATGAAATTTCTGGCGGGTTGACCGGGTAAATTTTTATCATCTTCACCTCTGAATCTCATTTCTAATTTGTTAATTTCACGTAGTTTTTTGTTTTTTCCTTGTTGTCGATTGCGTGATAGTTCGGCCTCCTGATGAAAAAGTGAACGTAATCTCCCCGGCCTGGCCTATGGCCACCACAACACCTGGCTTGCTCCACACCGGCAGCCAAGCCACCCCCCAAAGACCATACGGCCAGCGAAACTTTGAGCGGCGAACCAAGGCGGCCATCGTCCAGCCGGCAGCCAACAATGCGGCTTTGTTCTCTTTGATCCATGGCCAGGCGGCGGAGAAGTGGAACCGCTGCTCCTCGGTGGGATCGCTTCCTGTCGGCTGTGGGGTGGCGCCCGTTTCGTGGGAGTCACCGGCTGGGAGCAAGTCGACGTCAGCAGGCAGGCCAAGCCGATCCGGGCCGGCCGCTTCCACCGGATGGCCGAAAAGGCCAGGAGTGCAGGCCCGGCAGACAAAGCCGCCGCCGTCGATGTTCAGGAAGGCCCGACCGTGGCAGACCGGGCAGGGAGCCAGGAAAGAAAGGGGCTCCGGTTTTCGGTTCAGGATCCGCTGGCGTTCCGCGAGCTCTGCCGGTGAGGGACGCCAGATGTCCGGGCCGCTCTCAGTGGCCGCCGGTTCCGCTTTTCCAACATGATCTGCGACCGGTTTCTTCACCGCCGTGTCGCCACCGGCGGGCGGTTGCGGCAAGAGTTGGGCCCGAGGTCTGGGGTTGGCCAGCTGCTCGTCGGCGGCGCTCAGGCGCTCGATAGTGTCAAACAGCCCCATGCTGGCCCCCAATTCTGCAGAAAATGAAGGGGCGGAAGTTGAAATAATGGGCCTTGAACAAGGGGAAATTGCTCTTTAAGCCGTGCCCAACCTGGCTTTTGCCGTGCCCAAATGCGGTTACCCCGTGCCCAAATGACGGGATGCAACTTCTAACTCCAAACAGGGTATATATATAAATATTTAATATTATTATATAATATATAGTGAAAGAATGATATGGGCACGGTGGGCACGCTGGGCACGGGGGTATTTCTCTATCGCGTGAACGTATTTCAACCGGTGTTTGAAATACGTTTATAGATAGGCTTTTTTGGCCGTGCCCACCGTGCCCAGCCTTTAATTTCAATGAGTTAGGCCGTGCCCACGAATTTCCCCAGGCGTGCCCACCGTGCCCAACTTGTTGCCTCGCATCCGGTTTCATTGGGCCTCTTCTGTGCTCAACTGGTTGTTTTTGTGCCACTCTAGGTCAAAAACCCATACCCTCCGTCTCTTTGTTCGGCCTGAGTCGTCAAGCTCTGGGTCGGTGGGGAATCGGTAACCCAATCCATTCCTGATGAATGAAGGGTGCCGCTGCAGGGCGATGTTCAGCGGTTCGCTAGCCTGGAAATTCAGTCCCTTGTTCCTGAGGCAGGATTCGACGCGCGGCAGGTTAACCACCAGCCACCCTTTTTCTGTGTCGGCATGGTAGGCGGTTGCCGCCTGATCGTCGTTAAGCAGATCCAAGAGATTGAACAGGTGGTCTGCGAGTGAGGTTTGCCTTGTCGCGCTGCTGATGCATTTCCGCTTGCCCACTTCCTTCAAGTGGGCCGTGACGGCCGGGTCTTGACGGATGCCGAAACAAGAACAGAACAGACGATGAAACCCCAAAATCAAGGCATGATTGTCGAGTATGCGGCGTTCAGGCATGGGGGCGAGGTCGGCCCTGCCGGCGCTGTAGGAGCTTTGCCAGTTGCTTTCAAAGTGCGTCCGGTTCAAAAGCACCTGTTGCATAACCCCGGAAAGGGCCTTCTTTCCTATGCCCATCAGTTTTTCGTAGGCCGCGCGGCTGGTGTCAGAGAGATCTTCGGCCTTGAATTGCAGGCTGATCACTCTTTGGCGTTCGGCTTTGCTGGCAAAAGGTTCAGTGTTTTGCACAAACATCAGACTGCCAAGGAATGGGGCTTCCTTGGTCTGCAGGTCTGCTGTGAAGGCCGCTTGTACCTGTAGCGGTCCACGGTTGAAGCCGGTTAAGAGCATGCTGTAGTCAAAACCCTTCTCGTTGCGCTCATTATCCTCAAGGAGCGCAGTGAATAGGCCAGCGACCTGGCCGATAGTTCGCACCATGCCTTTTTTTGACGATAGTTGGCTGATAGGCAGGCCTTCACCCTCTCGGCCCTGCATATTGTTCAGGAGTACAACCAAGGCGCTTTTTCCGGCTGCAGGGTCTCCCCACAGTGAGAGAAAGGGGAAGAAGCCAATTTCTTCTTTGATTTTGCTGACGAACCAGCTGGCCACAACCCAGGCAAGGGTGGTAACGCCGTTTAAACCCCAGGCTTCGTGGATGAGGCTATAGATGGTTTTGACTTGCTCCTTGCTGATGTTTTCCGGGGTAATGGCTTTGGCTTCAGCGTGCGGCGGCGGCCGAAAATAGCGGTTATGGCCAATGCGGAAATGGCCGCGCTTGTCCGGCTGCAGGAGCTGGCCGCCAAGGTCAACAGCCCAGCGGGGGAACACATAAGCGCCATTCTCCTGCTGGTGGCCGGTGACTGTGAGCTGTTGCACCTCCGGCGCCTTGGCGGTGGTGATCTTCGCCTGCAGGGCAGAAGCCGCCCTGAGGTCGCCTTCAAAATTGACCTTGGCGTAACTGAGAAAGAATTCGTTCAACGCACGGGCTGTTGCCAGGTCACGGCCGTTGGCGGTGGCCTCTATTGGCCGCCGACCTTGCTGGCTGGGGGTCACTTCCAGGTTGTATTTGAATTCTGGCCGGGCGGGGTTGGTGGCGTCTATCACATAACTGACCACTTTGAGACCGGCCCGGAGTATCCGGCGGGTGTCAAGATAAGGGGGGAGGTCCGTTCCCCGTTGGGTTTTGAGCTGGGTGAAGTAGGTTTCCCGCTGAAAATCAAAGAGCGCGGGCGGATACTGGTGGAACTGATAGAAGATGTCGGCCCACTCTTGAGCTGTCTCCGCCAGGGCCAGCTTGCCATTGTTGCGGAGACGTGGAAGGGCGTGTTCCAGCTTTTTCTTTGCCTGGTCGGCGGTAGGGGAACTGGTGAGCAAAGAATTCCAGTCCTGGCCGCTGTCGCAAAGGAAAACCTCTGCTTCCGGATAGTATTTTCGCCACTTCCTGCAGGCGGCTCGGCCCGCTTCGTCGTTGTCAAAGGCAAGCACCTTGTGCGGGAAATCGTCAAGGTCTAGCTTGGCTGGATCCTGCCCGGCTGCAAGAACTGCGATTGCCTGCAGGCCAAGGGCGAGGATCGAAAGGGAGTCGATAATCCCTTCGGTGACCCAAACCGGCTTGGTGGGATCGTATTCAAATCCTTGGTGCCTCCAGTGGAGCCCGGCAGTGGATCCGATATTGTGCGCTTTGCCGTCGCCGGCTGGCGGGTTGAATATCCGCCCATTGGCCTGCTGTTTCCCTTGCGTGTCTTTGCCCACGGGAAACATGACAGCCCCGCTGCCGGTGTTGCGCGCATTGGCCAGATACCAAAAACTGAGTCCTTTCAAGAGCGCTTCCGGGACGCCACGGCTCAACAAGTATTCTCGGGCCGGCCGGTGCGG
>Ga0209639_1003059_pt1 | contig 11755 bp, 10 predicted proteins | sample EPASupsiteHSE605_FD_187268 | JGI IMG/M metagenome (GOLD analysis project Ga0209639, IMG submission 187268) | Bioremediated contaminated groundwater from EPA Superfund site, New Mexico - Sample HSE6-05 (SPAdes) (version 2) | ecosystem: Environmental > Aquatic > Deep subsurface > Groundwater >...
AAGATGTAATTAGGTGAATTAAACGACCATAAGAATCATATTATGATCTTATATGATCATAATATGAACCTTGAAATTCATGCCTTTACAACCGCCTCCGTAAGGACATGACATGGCATCGTCCCAGAGGCCATTTAGGCCTCAGGGACCTTATTTCTCCTATATCTCTGTTTTTTTTAAAGCCTTTTTTTAAATATTATATTAATCCCTTTAGTAATAGACTATTTTATAGTAAATATACAATCTATTTTGTCTTTAAATTCATTTCTTGTAATCCAATAGTAATTTTATCATTAAAAACCTCTCAGTGACATTTATAGTCATTTTCTAGGTTTTTAGAATACATTTTATCATTTTAAAAAAATAAAAACAGATAAAAAAAAATTATATCACACACTTATTAATATTAATATTTAACTTATTTTTATTATAAAATAAATATAAAAAGATTTATGTATCATGGTGTTTTAAGATGGATTAAGGTGATTGAATATGACTGAACATAATAAACAAAAATACACAAGTTCAATGGATGTGGTGGATAAAAACGGTGATCTCCTGGGAGCTGTGTGTGTTACACCATCAAAGGAAATTGGTAAAAGAGATATCCTGTTAATGGATGAAAAGGCAGGAACACAATCAGTCAGAAGCACTACTGAATTAATCAACATGCTCTCCAAAAAAAATGTGCCTTTTGATGAAAGAAAAATGGTATTGGATTTTTTAGCCGAAAGACTGAGAGTTTTAGAACAAGAATTAGCAATCAACACTTTAAAATCATTGAAAGAACCCAAAAACAATAAATAGTGGCATTGATATTTTTTTATCAAAAAAAACTCCCATAAAATCAGACCACGAGCCCTCAAAAAGCTAAAAAGGGCTATTAAGAACTAAAAAAACCAGCCTAAAATCTAATAATCTCCCTTAAAACCCATAAATCAACATTATACTCATTTACAATTAAAACTTGAATTATAAATGAATCCAGAGGAGGGGTCTAAGTTTACCGGGGACACTAATCAAACTACGCAAGAAAATCCAGAATTAATTGGACTGGATGCTATAATCAACTGTTCACCATTACCTCAATTTGTGATTAACAGGGATCATAAAGTTATCTACTGGAACCAAGCACTGGAAGAATACAGCCAAATCAATGCCAGTGATGTCCTCGGGACAGATAAACACTGGAAAGCATTTTACAACTCAAAAAGACCATGTATGGTTGATTTATTGGTGGATGAGGATATTGAAGGGCTGTCATACTGGTTTTCTGATAATTGCAAAATGTCCCAATTGGTTGAGGGGGCTTATGAAGTTGAAAAATTTTATCCCAAGATGGGTCTGAATGGTAAATACTTACATTTCACTGCATCCGCTATTAAAGACCATAATGGTAATGTTATTGGTGGTTTAGAATCATTTGAAGACATAACGCAGCGTAAATTGGCTGAAAAGGATCTCCAGGAAAGTGAACATAAATTCCGGAGCCTGGTTGAAAATCTCAATGTAGGAGTTTACCGCAACTCAACTGATCCTGATGGTTATTTTATCCAAGTGAACCCTGCATTTGCCCGAATGTTTGGATATGACTCCACCAGTGAAATAATGGAAATTAAGGTTATGGATTTTTACAGGGACCCTCAACAGAGAAGACTGTTTTTAGAAGATTTAAAGAGGGACGGATCGGTTACTGGCCGGGAATTACATCTTAAAAAGAAAAATAACCAGCCCATATGGGTTTCAGTATCCGCACAAGCACATTATGATGCAAATGGTTCCATTAACTGGGCTGATGGAATAATAGAGGACATTACCCATCGTAAACTTGCTGAAAAAACACTGCTAAAAAGTGAGAAACGATACCGTTCCATTGTGGAAAACATCAACGATGGTTTCTGTATCCATGATTTTCAGGGGAATATAACTGACTGCAATGAAAACTTCGCCTTGATGCTTGGTTCGACTACCGAAGGGATGATTGGAACCAATCTGGATGAATTTAGCAGCACTGAAATGATGTTTGAAAAGAATAATGTGGTGGGGGAACTAAAAAACAAGGGAATCGTTGAATTTGATGCGGATTTTAAACAAAAAGATGGCACTATATGCTATTACAACATCAAGTCAAGTATTGTTTCGCATGAAGGCAATGGTCGGGTGCATAGTTTCCTTAGAGATGTGACCAAACGTCGCGAAATGGAAGAAATACTCCATCAAAGTGAAAACACCGCCCAGAAACGTCTCTTTGAGATTGAGGCTATTTACAATTCAGCACCAATAGGATTATGTGTTTTAGATCGAAAACTGCGATTCGTGCGTATAAATGATCGTATGGCGGAAATAAATGGTTTTCCTTCAAAATACCATATTGGAAAAACTATCCACGAAATATTACCAGATCTAGCTGAACAGGGAAAAGAAGCAGCTAAAGAAATCTTCGAAACAAAAAAAACATCTGTAACCCGGGAATTTACTGGTGTAACTCCTGCCCAACCCGGTGTTCTCAGGACATGGATGGAAGAATGGTATCCTCTTAAAGATTCTTCCCATCAAATTATAGGTATTAATGTGGCCGCCCTGGAAATAACTGAAATCAAAAAGGCAGAAAAATCCCTTAAAAAATCTGAAGAAAAGTTACGCCTGGCTATTGAAGGGGCCGACGCAGGTATGTGGTTATGGGATCTTGAAAATGACGTCTTTAAATGGACTGATCATTACAAGAATATTTTTGGAATAGATCCTGATCCTAACATGACCTACAATGATTTATTAAACTCCGTGCACCCTGATGACCGGGAAACAGTTGATAATACTACTCAAAGGACTTTACAGTACGGGGAAGATTTTAAAGTAGAAATGAGAACTATCTGGCCAGATAGATCAGTGCACTCAGTTTATTCCATGGGAAGACTGTTTTACGATCTGCAGGGGATGCCTAAAGAGATGATAGGTATTGCCATTGACATCACCCCCAGTAGAATCGCTGAACAGGAACTCCAGGAAACCTTAAAACAGTTGAAAAGATCCAATGCCGAACTGGAGCAGTTTGCCTACGTGGCAAGCCACGACCTCCAGGAACCCCTTAGAATGATAACCAGTTTTCTACAGCTCCTGCAACGTCGTTATGATCATCAACTTGATTCTGATGCCAATGAATTCATCCAGTTTGCTGTGGATGGAGCTGCCAGGATGCAGGAACTGGTAAACGATCTTTTAGCCTATTCTCGGATTGAACGTAGAACTGGTAAGTTTGAAGATGTGGATACTGAAGATATTCTGAAACAGATAACTTTTGACTCCCGACTGTTAATTGAAGAAAATAATGCAGATATCAGTTATGATAACCTTCCTGTGGTACACGCTGATTATCCTCAGATGGTACAGGTTTTTCAGAACCTCATTAGCAACTCCATCAAATACAATAACCAGGAAAGCCCCATCATTCACATCTCTGCAGAAAAAAAGGATAGTGACTGGGTTTTTAAAGTTGAAGATAATGGTATAGGGATTGATCCCAAACATGGAGAACGGGTATTCAAAATATTCCAGCGTCTCCATGGACGGGAAGAATACGGAGGAACCGGTATTGGTTTAGCCATTGTTAAAAGGATTGTTGAACGACACGGAGGGATGATCTGGTATGATTCCCAGCCAGGCAAAGGATCTACTTTTTATTTCAACATTCCCCAGGGAGATATGAAATTATGAAATATAAACTAGTTACAGCGGTGGAAGTACTGCTGGTAGAGGATAATCCTGGAGATGTGCGTTTGATCCAGGAAGTATTCAAAGAAGCAAAAATTAGAAACGTGCTGCATGTGGCTCGTGATGGAGAAGAAGCAATGAAAATGCTTCACCTAGAAGGCGAAAATCCTACCCGGCTTCCAGACCTGATATTGCTGGACTTGAACTTGCCAAAAAAGGATGGGAGGGATGTTTTAAAGGAAATTAAAAAAGATGATAGCTTGAAATGTATTCCAGTAGTGGTTTTAACCAGCTCCATCCGGGATGAGGATCTGATTGAAACTTACAAAAATAACGCCAATTGTTACATAGCTAAACCCGTAGACCTTGACCAGTTAATCAGGGTAGTTCAAAATATTGGTGAATTCTGGCTGGACATTGTAAAGCTACCACCCCGATAACAGGATTTATAATTAGGAACCAAAGAAATGATAACTCAGAGTAATACAATAATGATAAAAGAAATCATTAAAGATAATAATAAGAGATAAAAAAGATCATCTGTAAATAAAAAGATCATCTGTCATAGATGTAAATGATTAAAAGAATAATTAGGCGATATTATGAGAATTAAAGAACCTATTAACGTTCTCCTGGTAGAGGATAATCCCGGAGATGCGGTGATTATAAATGAAATGTTCAGGGAGATCCCTCAGATTCAATTCAATATTTTCCATGCACAGCGTCTTTTGGAAGGACTAGATGCACTCGGTGAAAATGATTTTCATATAGTCCTACTGGATCTTCAATTACCCGACAGCCAGGGTATTGAAACCTTTAATCATATACACAATCAGGCACCAGAAATACCCATAATAATACTCACCGGACTGGAAGATGAGGATTTTGCCATAGATATTGTGGGTGAAGGTGCCCAGGACTATCTGGTTAAGGGACAGGTGGACAGCAAGTTACTGGCCCGATGCATAAACTATTCCATTGAACGAAAACACATAGAATACCAGTTAAGGGAAAGTGAAGAAAGGTACCGTTTAATGGTGGAAAAAATACATTCGGGAGTTTTTTTTGTTGATTCCAGGAATCAGTTAAGCTATGTAAATAAACAAATGGCCAGAATGCTGGGTTTTAAGGTGACTGAAATGCTCAATAAAGACATTTCCCAGTTCACCAATCCCGAAGGAGAGTCCTGCTTCAAAAAACACTTACAAAAAATCAAAAAAGGGCAGGAATACCGGAAAAAATTAGCTCAAACCTATGAATTGGAATTCTTAAACAGGAATGGTTCCAGTATCTGGGTTTTAGTATCCACAAACCCATTATTCAAGCCTAACGGCGAATATTTAGGTGCGATTTCTATTATGACCGATATCAGCTCGAGGAAGGGGATTGAAAAATCGTTGATGGATGCCATGATTGAAAAAGACCGGGACTTCTTTTTGATAATGGGGAATATGGTGGAAGCTATGAAACCCCTCATTCACAATAGCAATATGAAAAGTCAGGTTATGGATGAATTTGATGATAAATTCACCTAAGGATGAAGTGATACTGCAATTTCAATTAAATTTCTTAAATAACCATCAATGATTTCTTAGAATAACCATCAATGATTTCTTAGAATAACCATCAATGATTTCTTAGAATAACCATCTTAGAATGACCCATCAATGCTGATCCCCTTTAGATCCCCTACCTATAATTTTAGATTATCATATCTTCTTTTCATATGAAACCGTGCCAAAGGATATAATAATCGTTGCAACCAGTTAAAATTATGGAAGGCACCAACATAATTCAATGGATCACTACTACCATATACCCGATCCACGATCCAGGAATAATCTCCAGTTAATTCCCATAAAAATCTATTAACAATACTCGACTTCAGTTTATTTTTAAATTCCTTTCGTGCCATTTCCCCATAATCTTTATTATGGATAAGGGCCTTTGCAGCAAGAAACCCAGAAGTAACCGCACTTCTTATGCCAAAACCCCATAAAAGATCCTGAATTCCTGCAGCTTCACCCACATACAACCTTCCCTTCCTTTTGAAAATATTCTGATTGGAAAAACAACCCACACCCCCTGAAGAACTTATATTTGTGGATTTCAGACCAGTTAATTCTCTAAAAACCTTTTTTGTATTGCTGAAGCACTGGTTAAGAAGATGGAAATCATGGAATAATACTGTGGAAATAGTCCCATATCCTCCAGTCACTAAAAGATAGGAGTAACCCTTAAATGCCAGATGATCATTAACCAGGGCCAGGGCCACATCATCCATATCTGTCTTGAAAACAACACCCCTGGCTGCAGCGAATATTTCCCTGGCAATGGGACCTGAGGCAATAATATTCACATCATCACAGGGGATTGTCTCGCCAAAGTGAATATCAACCCCCAGATCCAGTGCCTGCTCCTTTAATCCATGATCCAGAGTTCCCTCTAGAGGACCCCTTTTCACCAGATAAAAAGCAGGTCGGTCCAGATGGAAATTCCAAAACTTATCTCCATCAGAAAGAGTAAAACTTTTAAAGGGAGTATAATCAAAGTTAAACTTGATATTCATCTTTTTAAAGCTTTTCAGAATATCTTCATTCACTGTCCAGTTTTCCAGTCCCTGAAAATCTCCCTTGAAACGCTTGCCCACATCTTGATTCTTTTCATAGACAGAAATCGGGAAACCCTCCCTGGCAAGATTAATTGCAGCAGATAAACCTGCTGGACCTGCACCGAGAATGATTACCCTTCTCATAGCTAAAAATTTGTCAGAAGTTAATAAAAAAATTTTTTATAAAAAAATCTAATAAATCATAATATCAAAATGGAATTATGATTATGAATGTTATGGTTGTTATGAATGTTATGTCAGTTTGAATATTTAATCAATAGAGTTTGAATATTTACCCGGAAAAATCCGTCCATAAGCTAAAAGTTTATATTGTAAAACAGCAAACTATTGTCTTAGTCCCTTGGTGTAGTGGCAATCATGTGAGACTCTGGATCTCGCGACAGCGGTTCGACTCCGCTAGGGACTATCCTTTTTTCATATCCTTTGCAATTTTTTTATGTCTATTGGAGTTAAAGATGCCTACCTATTTCATAGATCTAAAAAAAAGATAAATCTCGTCTTATAAGATAAATATCGTCTTATAATTTAAAAAAACCAGATTTCTTCAGTTAAATAATGATTATTATAAGAATTTAGTTATAAATTATTATTGGAATTAAAAGATAATTCTAATAATTTAATCTGAAACTAAAATACGCCCTATAACTGAGACTATGGAATACACCCATAACTGAGATTATGGAATACACCTATAACTGAGCATATACACCTATAATAATTCAACCACTCCTTAAAAGATAAACTCCGTAAAAAGGTAGTATAATAAGAGTCTAGCTATACTTGCTGTTTGGTTAATGATTTTTCATTGTTGATTAATGAATGATTTTTCATTTTAAGGTTTTTAGTGTCATTTGGGATTTTGCAACCCTTCATCATCACTACCCATTATACAAACCATCATTACTTATTACACAAACCATCATTACTTATTACACAAACATATAAACGAATAATTGAACAATCTAAAATATAATAAACAAATATGAATGCTGCTTTAAAATCATTGGTTTATACATTTAACAGAGGATTCCTAAATGAAAGGTGAAGATGTTTGTGATGTTCAATGCATCAACGAAGACTCAGTAAAGGAAGTTAAATCACAAATGCTCGATGATGAAACCTTTCAAATGATTTCTGACAATTTCAAAGTACTCAGTGATCCCACCAGATTAAAAATACTCTACGCCCTCATACTGAAAGAAGTTTGTGTCTGTGACTTAGCTGCAGCCCTGGAGATGACAGACTCTGCAATATCACATCAACTCAGACTATTAAGGCATAGAAATCTGGTTAAATTCCGTAAAAAAGGAAAAATGGCCTATTATTCCATTTCAGATCAGAGAGTTATTGACATGATCCAAATGGAATCAGAACTCATACCACTAAATAAAATGGAATCAAAACTCACCCACTAAATAAAATAGAAATCAAAACTCATAACACTAAATAAAATAGGAGTCAAAATTATACCATTAATGAAATAGGATTCAAAAACTTACCATTGATAAAATAAATGAATTATAAGCTAAATTTTTTAATTGATTACATGCATAATTTATAAAAAAATAGAGAGAATAATAAAAAAAATATCATATGAAACTATAAAAAACAGTCATATATAGTAGAATGGGGCTTGAATTGCAAGAATTTGGGGGGATAATGAATATTTGGAATAAAAAGGAAATGTTTGATAATAATTTCCTATTTAAAGAGGTAATTTAATGAAATGGTATTTAGTTATACTGGCAATTTTCCTGCTGATAGTAGGTTATGCATATGTTTCGACCATGAATGGTCCAATCACACCAGAAGGTAGACTGGCATTTGTAAAAGTCGCCAATCCGGACATGTACCCGGGACACCTTCACTCCCAAATGCTGGCTAGATATGCCAATGAAAGTGGTTCCAAATCCATTCTGGTGGTGCACTTTGCCGGTGACTCCAATTACCGTTGCTACAATGAAAGTGGTGTAGAGATACTGGAACTGGCCTTCGTGGACACACAAGGTACCGGTGCTGAAGGAGCAACCAACTACTGGGATTCACTTAAAATAGCATTATTCGGCGCTCCAGAAGGAAGGTACCAGTACAAAACAGATGGTAAGGTATTCACCAACCTTGATGATGCCCTGAACTATCTATACGCCCTTGCCAAAAAGAACGGTCAGAACGGCCCAATACCCATGTACTGGCACGGAACAGCCCGTAAAGACAATCCCATGTTTGCTCAAGGGTGTGGATTCCCATTATACTTTGACATTGTACGGAAACAATACGGAATCATACCAGCCTATGTTTACACTTTAAGAGGAATGGTGATGCCCTACTTCAAAGACCCCTATGCCACCTTTGAACTGCAACACGCCTCAGAACTGCAAAACTACTACCAGGAAGGTATGATAAACTTCAAATAAAAAAAAAGGCAATGAAAGATGATTCACTCTCCTCATAGGAGGAATCATCTGGCTATTTTTTTTAAAAATCCCCGAATTTATTTTTAAACTAATATTTTTAACCAATAATTTTTTTTAAACCCAATAATATTTACTCAATTACCTAAAACTCAATTAACTTCTTTTTTTATCCATTCCCATTTTCTCCAATGCTTCAAATATAAAACGGGGCCTGCATCCATATTTTACAATACATGATCTAACCTCTTCTTCCCCCACATCCGGGAAATTGTTTAGAACTATTTGCACAGTTTCATCTTCAGAATAGGATATCCGGATTAACTCAAAAAAAAGGTTCATTAAAAAAACAAAGATCTGCGAAAGTATACTGAAATCAGTGAGTAGATCGTATTTCACACCCCTGAACTTGATCATGAATGCTGTTTGTATCACCACGTTAACCTTCTCCAGATCCCCCCGGTGTTTCAAATACTCCCTGAACACTTTTAAATAAAATGGAAATGCTCTGATCCCATTATTTTCTGTCCAAAGGCTTAATCCAAACTTATTCTCATCTAAAAATTCAGAGTCAAGGACTTTATCTGCCAGTAACACCGCATCATATTCGGCAACTTTCTGATAAATTTCTTCATCGGTTTTAACCCCCAGATCCAATCTGAGGGTTTTAAAAAACTCACAGAACACTTCTGAAGAATTCATATTCATGTTATCCAAAAAAAGGGTGGGATCGTAAACATTAAGGTCCAGGATCTTCAGGGCAGAATAGATATTGGCGGATTTACCAGTACCAGGAGTCCCGATTATTAAAACGAATCTCCCCTTCCGATTTTTCAGACTGCGGAACATACGATATATCTTCCGAAACGACCTGGTGAATACAAAGTCATTACTGTCCCCTTCTGACTGTACCCTATATTCTGCCATGTTATTATTATGAGTCCATTAATATAAATCCACTTATCATTGATTTACTCACTTAAGGGTAACTGAATCCAGATAGAATAAGTGAATGATCCCAATCAGGAACACCCAAAAATAATAATTTAATACTCTTTAATAATGTATGTTTTTGTAATTTACAGCTAATATAAAAGAAATTTAGAAATAAAAGAAATATTTCCCACTGCAATCAATATTAACTCCCCATATCATCTAAATTTTTATTCTTAAACTTTATTTACCCAACAATGATTCTATAAATCTAAATTTATATGTTATACTTACTATTAAACCTTTTTTTTGGACGGTTTTTTATAAAACTTTATATTACCATATTATGGATTGATATTCATGGATATCCTTGGAATATTTGAAATTCTTTAGTTTTAACCATATATAATTCTCAAAATATCAGTTCCAAAAGAATACATTCCATGATGTTCATTGAAAATAGAATTCAAAGAAGAAAAAAATCTCCAATAAAGCCATTTAGGATTTTAAGATATTTTAAGGGGTTTGTTGGAAATTGGAGCGGTAAACATGATAGGTCGAGTGCTTAAAGATTTAGGTAGAATTCAAGGAGTAAACGGATCACTGGTTGTTGGAAAGGATGGGTTAATCATTGAAAGAGATGTTTCTTCAGACATTGATTCAGAACTGGTAGGGGCCATGTCTTCAGCTGTTTTTGGTACAGCAGAACGATCCTCAGAAGAGATGAAACACGAAAAACTCCAACAAGTCATGATAGAAGGTAATAAAGGGAAAACACTCATGATAGATTCTGGAGATGCAATTTTAGCTGTCATTACAGACACAAATATAAATCTGGGATTAATACGCCTGGAGATGAAAAGAAGCTCAGATCGCATAGTTGAACTGATCAAAGGGTGATCAAATGCCAGAATATAGCAATTACAATGAATATCTAGAAAATATGGGGTTAATCCTAAAAGAAGGTGCCAGTATCCTATGTTTAAGCCCTGGATCTGAGATTAATAGACCTGGGCCTTTTTGCGAAGAAAGGAAGACCCTGGTTTCTGCCAATTCTGTGGGTGCCTTGAGATCGATTATCATTACTGGAAGTAAACAGTTTGGAATGGGAACAATTGGATCCATACTCAGAATAGCCGGGGGTGAGTTTTCAACTCTAAGAGCCACCCAAATGATGGAATCAGGGGAAATTGAAAAAGGAAATGTTCAAAGCTGGCTAGACCTGGTTAAATTCGATTTTAAAAACTGGGGTTATGGTATTTTAACCACAGAGAGTATTGAAGATGAAAAAATCGTGGTTAAACTTGATGAAAGTATGAGTTCTGCCGGTATACCCAACCTGGGTAAAGCAGTATGTTACTATGAAGGTGGACGAATTACAGGAGGTCTATCTAAGGTAACCGGTGAAAAATGGCAGTTTGTAGAAACAAACTGCTGGGGAGTTGGAGATGACTTCTGCAGATTCGAAATAACCAAGATTTAAATTTAAAATTAGATTAAATTCCTATTTAACTAATTTTTTTTAAACTTCCAACCCTTTTTTTAAATTGCTTATTGAGATTACTTTTCCCACTGAGATTTAATTTGGGATTACTTTCCATTGAAATTTTATTCTTGGATAATTCGTCATTGAGATTTTATTCTGGGGAAATTCATTTCCCATTGGGATTATTTTATTTATTTTTAGGTTAAAATGTGAATCTTAGAATAACTACCTGTTTTAACCTCTAAATTTTCACTTAGAACCAAGTATTATAATTTATAACAATTATTGTCACTAGAAAAAATATTTATCCGAAAAGTTTTAATAAAGTAGAATTTAAAGATACTATACGTCAAAGGAAGGATATTTTGTCTTCTATAATTTATAAAGCTTATTGAACACCTTTATCAAAAAAATAAGACATATATAACCATCAAATTGGAAAAGAATCTATTATTAGCTCATCACTTAAAAATAACGGTGTTTATTTATGGAAACTGTTAACATTCTCATCGAGGCCTTGCCCTACATCAAAAAATTCCACCAGAAAAAGATCATGATTAAATACGGTGGCCACGCCATGATCGA
>Ga0209639_1003067_pt1 | contig 11730 bp, 6 predicted proteins | sample EPASupsiteHSE605_FD_187268 | JGI IMG/M metagenome (GOLD analysis project Ga0209639, IMG submission 187268) | Bioremediated contaminated groundwater from EPA Superfund site, New Mexico - Sample HSE6-05 (SPAdes) (version 2) | ecosystem: Environmental > Aquatic > Deep subsurface > Groundwater >...
GAATCTTTATATACTTTAAAGTAGTCCAGACCCAGTTTATGCAAATCGAAAAAGTTGGCTTTGGGGGAGTAGGTTCCGTAGAGCCATGCCGCTCCGTCGGAACGCCTGGGATTATCCTGGCTATAGCCGGAAAGCCCAATCAGCAGCATGAAAATGCTGGCAAGAATGAATAAATACTTCTTCATAATGATAAAGATTTAGGTTAATAATTGAATGGGGAAGTAGTCTTTGGTATTTTGATTGAAGAGATTGAAGGGACTGAAGAGATTGAAGAGATTGAAAAGGTACTTATCAGTTTCTTCTGTCTTTTCTTCTCCTTTTCACCTCCAAAAAGGTCTTCGACCATTTTTGGGGTGTCTCTTCTGTCTTCTAAATTCTGTCTCCTGACTTCTTTTCACGTTTCACCTAACCGGAGGGCTTCGAAGGTTGGTTCTGTATTTCATGGCGGGTATGATTCTGAGAGTGTTAAATTAATCTATTCTGCTGCTTTCTTTTGCATAAACTTTATGGTTTTGGTAGGAAAATATCTTTACAAAGTATGTAACTGTATTTTGGAAAGTACGCAGTGGCGGACTACAATAATCAATAAGGCGTTTCATTGTATAAGTATTTAAAATGAATAGTCGGTATATGTGCCACCCGCCTGAAATAAAAAAGGCGTGTGACTTTTACTATATTCATTCGCGAGGCTCTGGAAAGCCCGTAATACAAATAAGCAAAGCCCTCACGCCGTAGCGTGAGCGTTTTTACTTATTATTCTTGTATTACATAAAATTTTCCAGATTTAGCGAAAAAGAATAATAGCAAACGCTATTTTAAATATATATAATCGTGTTGTTTATTGCTCCATAGGCAAAGTTTGAGTTTTTACGGGTGTAAATGTAGCACTTTTTACATGAAAAGGACTATTACAATGGCAAATGTATAACATAAAGTTTCGAAAACCAAAAGAGTTTACACAGTTTTTTGGATAGTCCCCACTTTTTCACACTCTCCCCAAATACAAACGTACGGGACTACTGTAAAAACTTACAGTGTCACCCTGAAGTTTCAGAGCCTTATTGTACAAACTTACAGTGTCACTCTGAAGTTTCAGAGCCTTACTGTACAAACTTACAGTGTCACCCTGAAGTTTCAGGATTATATTACGGTAGTGCAAATCAAATTGTGTAAATAAGCAGATCGTGAACACTGTTCTTCAATTTTTCCGAACTTTGCACCAAACAAAAGAAATGATGATCGAACGGTTTGAAGCATTTCATCGCTATGTAGCGCAGGTATCCCCAAAATCTCCATTTCAGCTCGATGCCGAAAAAGCGGAGGGAATTTATGTGTATGACCGTAGCGGTAAGCAGTATATAGATTTGCTTTCGGGTATTTCCGTATGCAATGTGGGGCATCGCCATCCAAAGGTGCTGGACGCAATTCGGGCACAAATGGATAAATACCTGCATGTGATGGTTTACGGAGAGTTTGTGCAACAGCCCCAGTTGGAACTGGCTCAATTGCTTGCTTCTGTACTTCCGGCTCAATTACAGAAAACATTTTTTGTAAACTCCGGCAGTGAGGCTATTGAAGGAGCCATAAAGCTTGCCCGTCGTGTAAATAAGCGTTCAGGGATTGTTGCTTTTCGTAAATCCTATCATGGAAGTACGCTGGGGGTGGTAAGTGTGATGGGGGCAGAAGAGTTTCGGGCTCCGTTCCGTCCGCTATTACCCGATGTTACGCTGTTGAATTTCAATTGCGAAGAAGATCTGAGTCAGATCAACCAGTCAACTTCGTGTGTGATTGTGGAACCTGTTCAGGCGGGGGCAGGCATCATCCTTCCGCAAAACAATTTCCTGCAAAAGCTTTCAAAGCGGTGCAAAGAAGTAGGTGCGTTGTTGATTTTCGATGAAATACAAACGGGCTTTGGTCGTACCGGGAAACTTTTTGGTTTCGAAAACTTTGATGTGGTTCCTGATATTTTGTGTATTGCCAAAGGAATGGGAGCAGGGATGCCTATCGGAGCATTCATTTCTTCAGAAAAACTGATGGAATATCTGAACGACACTCATCCGTTGCTCGGGCATGCAACAACCTTTGGGGGGCATCCTCTTTCGTGTGTAGCTGCAAAGGCAAATCTGGAAATTATTCTTTCTGAAAATTTACCCGTGAAAGCCAATGCAAAAGGTGAATATCTTCGTAAGGAGCTTCTGCAACACCCTGCCGTAAAGGATGTAAGAGGAATCGGACTCTTTATGGCTCTTGAACTAAATGAGCCGGAGAAAACCAAAAAACTGATCTATTCCTGCATCAGCAATGGATTGATAACATATAGCTATCTTTTTAATCCCAACGCAGTTGGAATTGCTCCACCTTTGGTGATTACACAGGACGAAATGGAGGAGGTGATTCGCCGAATGAAGAAGGCATTGGATGAAATCATAATGATCTGATGACTTTGTTTTTTGGGTTACTCAACCGATAAAAACCGATAAGTGATTTTTAAATCACCGCTTTTTACATCGATGGGTTTGTAGTAAACCTGGCATGAGTCAAAGTACCAGTCAATTGGGAAATCCATGGAAATTTCGCCGGAATTAAGTGCGCGGGTAAGATAGGGGATGGAGTCATTCAGTTGTAAGGAGAGGTCGGCATTTCCATCTAGTTTGCCATCAACCTGAATACGCATAGCATAAACACGTTTCTGTCCTTCTTTTGCATGTATCCACTGAACCATTGGGCGGGTTACCGGAACGATCTCCAGTTTCGACTCCTTACGCATCACCGGGAAACGAATCAGGAAAAACCACAATAAACCACCGATTGCAAGAACTAACAACGGAAACAAAACAGCGTTTTTAATCTTCATGGGTAATTAAATCTCTATTGAACGAAAAAAGCTGCCCTTCTGAGGCAGCTTTTGTTTGGGTGAAAGATGGGGCTCGAACCCACGACCCTCAGAACCACAATCTGATGCTCTAACCGACTGAGCTACATTCACCATTTTTTGACGCTGCAAAAGTACATACATTTTTTGATTCTGCAAATATTTCGCAAAGAAAAAACATATTCTCAGATCAATGTTGTTAAACCGGAAAAACAGGCTTTCCAAGGTTTTGAGCTTAGTCTGATAGTCGCGCTAAATGTATTTCCTGAGCGAAGCCACGGATGATAATAGAAAATTAGGGTTATCTGACTTTTAGCGCAATAACATTGGTTTTTATTTGTAGATCCGGGCTTTTCTTCATACATCCATAAAATCAATATCCCAGTTATCCTTTTTAACATTTTATTGTTGTATATTTGTAGTTGTAAAAGAGTTTCACTTAAAAAAGTATTGACATGAAGAAAATTATCCCGTTTTTAGTTGTTTCCATAATTGCTGTAGTATTTGTTTTTTCCTGTAAGAAAGATGATGTAGACAACATCCAAAGCCAATATGGACAGCAATTGACAGTATCCAAAGATTATGCATTTGCCCAATGGGTATATGCGGAAGCATTTCAACTGGTTACCCAGGGTTTGAATAATTCCACGCTGATGGGTGGAACAAGTACCACGATTGGAGGAGCACAGGTTACGTATAGTGCGGCACTGGCTCAGATGCAATTTGTCTGGACTTCGAAATCCAGCGGTCGCAGTGGAGGCTTTACGGCTCAAATGAATGATAAAGATCTTTCAGATTCTCTCTTTTCGTGTACTGTAAACTATAATAACTATATGGTGGATGGTACCAAAATAGAAGGTACGAATGTGTATGAAAATGAAGGAACCTACAGCGATAGTAAAGGCTTAGGGTTGAAATTTAAATTCCAATTTCTCAATGCCCGCATCATAAAAGCGACTGATACGGTTACTTTTAATGCAAACATGAATATTTTATGGAAAGATGGCTTGCTTACATTGATGAATCCTGCAGATGATGTGTTTTATATTTGGGGTGCCGTGAATGGCAGCTCAAGCATTACCGGAAATTCTTATCAGGTGGCTGTAAACAATACAAACAAGTTGAAACTTGCAAATTGTCAATGGGTTGTAGGGGGTGAAGTAGATATGGTTCTTAATACAAAAGACTCTGCAACTCAACAACCGGTAGTGACAAATGCATTGATTGACTTTATTAATAGTGATAATTGTAATAATCAGGTAAGGCTTGTAATTAATGGCCTTGAATATTCGTTTCCAATGTCGGGACAATAATGTACGTATCCGGTAAATGGATTTAAAATAAGAGAGTTGTAATTTTTTTATAACTCTCTTATTTGTTTTGGCGAATGATTTAGCTTATATTTGTCATACTGGTCAGGTGTCTTGAACCTAAATATCATTGCTATGGATAATAAAAACGACCAAGCTATTGATAAAGAAATTGTGGGTCAGCTTTCTGCAAATACAGAAATTATTTGGTGGAAGATTGATTTTATTGACAGAACAGTAGTGATCAAATCCAGTAAACAAACATTACTGGGCTATTCTAAAGAGCTTATTCCTGTTACGGTTGATCAATTAAGAGAGATCCTTCATCCTGATGATATTCCGGTTGTGAATAAGGTGTTTCAGGATAATGCCCGGGAGAATATTCCCTCGTTTGATTTTAAGGCTCGTTTTAGAAACAGCAATAATAAATATACATGGCTTTATTGTAAAGGAACACTTGCCACAGCAGGTATAACAAAGGACGAGTCTGTTTTCAGTGGTATTTGTATTGAACTGGATGATAAATGGTATCTCACGAACTCAACCGCAATTTCCAAAACAGAAAATGTATTTATCCATACTGATATTCCCATCGGTATTTACCGTACAAAACTGAATGGGGAAATATTATTTGTAAATAAAGCACTTGTTGACCTTTTAGATTATAAAAGCGAATCAGACCTTCTAAATCATAAATCAACAGATTTTTATACGAAACTTGCTGACAGAGAACTGTGGATTACGGAGATGCTTCAAAACAAAAGTATCACCTCTTTCGAATACAAGCTTTTGAAAGCAAATGGTGAAGAAATCTGGGTTAAAGATACAGGCGCCGGTTTTTTCGACGATTCAGGAAATCTTCTCTATATTGAGGGCATAATAGAAAATATTACGGAGATAAAACTCGCACAAAAGGCTCTAAAAGAGAGCGAAGAAAAATTCCGAAACATTTTTGAGCAAAATGTTGATGCACTGGTCCTTCTTGAAAATAACCTCATCGTAGATTGTAATAATTCCGCATTGGCATTGTTTAACTATCAATCCAAGGAGGATATGATCGGACTATATCCTAATGATATTTCGCCTGAATATCAGGATGATCAGATGTCGTCGGACATAAAATCCCGGCAGTTGATTACAAAAGCGTTTGAGAAAGGGAGTCATCGATTTGAATGGATTCATAAAAAGTCTGATGGTCAGGCGTTTTTTGCAGAAGTACTCCTTACGGCTGTAAATTATGGGAACCGTAGGCTGATGTACAGTGTTGTACGTGATATTTCTGATCGTAAAGAAATTGAAAAAGCACTTCTGCAAAGTGAAGAAAAGTTCCGTACCTTATTTGAACACTCTGTTGAATGCCTTTTGTTACTCGAAGACAGAAAAATCATTGATTGTAACCCTTCAACTCTCAAATTGTTAGGATATGATGATAAAAACGACTTGATTGGAAAATATCCTTCTGAACTTTCTCCCAAATACCAACCAGATGGACTATTATCAATAAAGAAAGGGGCTAAGATGTTTGAACTGGCATTTGCCAATGGTAGCCATCGCTTTGAATGGATAAAACAGCATAAAAATGGTTCTCTGATTCCGGTTGAAGTTATCATTACGCCAATGCAAATAGGCCAGAAAACACTGATATATGGTGTTTGGAGAGATATTACTGATTGGAAAAGAACGGAACATGCGCTGATATATCGGGAAAGTATATTGTCGTCAGTAGCCCGCTCCCTTCAGGAATTATTGTCGTCAGGAGATATAGAAAACTCAATACAGGATGCATTACAATACTTGGGAGAAGCTTTGCAGGTTGATAGAGGATATGTTTTTGAAAACTATTGGGGAAATTCACAGCTTTTTACCGGGCTCAAGTATGAATGGTATGCCGAAAATATTCCTCCACAACTCGAAAACCTGGATCTGGTAAGTATCCCGTTTAACCTGTTTGATGACGGGATTAATCAGAATCTGAGTAAAGGAACACCATTTCAATCAAATGTCAGGGATCTTCCGAAAGAAATGAAACTGGCGATTAATGGCTCTCAGGTTAAAAGCTTTCTGATAATTCCCATTATGATCCATTCCAGTTTCTGGGGCTTTTTAGGTTTCGATACCGTAAAAGCAGAAAAAAGCTGGGATTTATCCGAAGTTGAAGTTTTAAAAGCCACAGCTACAAGTATCGGGTTTGCAATTGAACGAAAACGGGCAGAAGAAGCATTGCGTTTAAGTGAATCACGTTTTCGTTCATTGATTTGCTCTATTGACGATGTTGTTTTTGAGATAAATAAGGATTATCGCTTTACAGGTATTTTTGGTGAAGGTCTTGTGAAAAGCGGATATACAGAAGATCAGTTTGTAGGCAAAACATTTGAAGATGTATTGGGAATTCAGCCTGCCCGAAAACATCTGGATGCGTGCCAACAGGTTTTTAGCGGAAACTCAATACAGTATGAATGGTCCGTAATCGACAAAAACGGAAAATCCCGCTACTATTTAAATAAGCTTTCTCCTTTGCGGAGCTCTTCCGGCGAAATTAGCGGAATTGTAGGTATTGGACGAGATATTACCATTCAGAGAGAGTCGGATATGCTTTTACGCAAGAGAGTGGAAGCGATTGAATTCATTCTTGATACAGCTACCGATTTTGTAAAAATGGATGTTACCCGTCTTGACGAAGCAATCGGAAATTTGTTGAAACGCCTTTCTGAATTTGCAAATTCTGAACGTGGGTTTGTTTATATGTTGTCGGGAAATACGGCTACACTCTCACATGAATGGTGCTGCCTGAACGAGAAAAATGAATTTAAGTTACAGAAATTAATAAATATGAGCGATTTCGATTTCTTGTTGGAAAAGCTCAGAAGCGGTAATTATGTAAATACCAGCGTTACGGATATTCCTCGACTAGCTGATACAAAGCAAATACATAATCTTTATCAAAAGCAGGGCATTAAATCATTGATTCTTATTCCTTTGTTTATCAATGAAAAGATGAAAGGATGGATTGGCTTTCATTCTCTTACTGAGGATAAAAGATGGGATTACGATATTGTGAATATCCTGCGGATTAGCGCTCAGCTCGTTGCCAGTGCAATAGAGCGTAAGCAAAAAGCACTGGAATTAACCCTGAGCGAAGCCCGTTATAAGGAAGTTGTTGCCGATCTGGTTGAAATGCTGTGTCGTTACTCTCCGGATGGTTCTATCAATTTTGCGAACAACGCATTTTCTTTCTTCTTCCGGAAATCCCCTGATGAAATTATTGGGCTAAATATTCTCGATCATTTTCCGGATGATGTTCGCATTCTATATGATGAAAAGATTATGCAACTTTCGGAACAACAACCGATTTTTGAATTGGAATACAAAACCAATATCCAGGGGTCGGTTTATTGTTTTTATTGGTTGTTCCGGGCAATCTATTCTGAAGGTACAATTAAAGAATATCAGGCAGTTGGCTTTGATGTAACACAGCGAAAGAAAGATGATGAACAAATTCACTTTTTGAGCTCAATTACCGAAAATGTTTCTGATTCCATTGTGGCTACCGATTTGAATTTCAATGTTATCTATATTAATAAGGCAGTTGAAAAGCTTTATGGTTACACTTCTGACGAGTTGATTGGAAAACATTATTCTGTTTTTTGGACCAGCGATGAATACAACTCTCTGTTCCATACAATTGCAAATGTTTTGCAAACCCAGGATTCATGGGAAGGTGTTATGCAAAATATTCAGAAAAATGGTCTGCAGTTTACATGTAAGGTTAAAATAACACCAGTTAAAAATCAGGAAGGCGAAATTATCTCTTACGTAGGTATTCAGCACGATATTACGGATTTTGTGAAACGTGAAGAAGAAGTTCAGCAGGCTCGTTTAAAAGCAGAAGAAAGCGATAGAATGAAGTCGGTTTTTTTGACAAACATGAGTCATGAACTCAGAACTCCGCTGAATGGAATTATGGGTTTTTCCAATATCCTCTTTTCCGAGGTTAAAGACCCTGTTTATTCTGAAATGCTCGAGAATATTGTTCATAGCGGAAAACGATTACTTAATACGTTCGAATCAATTCTCGATTATACTGAATTAGAGGCAAACAGAATTATCCCTTCCTTGGAACCAGTTGATCCGGAACGAATTATCCGGGATTGTATCTTTACGTATAAGAGCTCTGCTGATGAAAAATCACTTTATATTATTTCTGATCTTCAGGATGTAGTTAACAATGTATTAGCTGATAAGACATTATTACAAAAGGTGTTGAGTCAGCTTGTTGATAATGCTTTGAAATATACACATAACGGAGGAATCATTATCCGTACACGCTTTCTTACCCATGACGTAATTCCGATGATTTCAATTGATGTGGCAGATACCGGAATTGGAATTGACGAAAATAATTTTGAATTGATCTATAAAGATTTTCGTCAGGTGAGTGAAGGGAATACGCGCTTTTATCAAGGATCAGGTTTGGGGTTGACACTTGCAAAACGATTTACCGAACTGATGAACGGTAAACTGTTACTCAAAAGCTCAATGGGAAAAGGTTCTGTATTTAGCATTATTCTCCCTTTGGCTGATGAAAATGATCCCATAAATACTCCAGATTTAAGAAAGAATGAAACAACTGCTTCTTCCCATAAAAAAAGAGTGTTGATCGTGGAAGACGATTTTATCAATCAGGAATATACAAAATACTGCCTGAAAGATGATTATATTACAGAAGTTGTTACGGATGGCTATCAGGTTTTAGATGAAATTCTGAGTAAACGCTTTGATATTATTTTACTCGATATTAATCTGGGACAGGATATTACGGGACTGGATGTTTTACTTCAGATAAAAACAATCCCTGAATATAAAGATGTTCCGGTAATTGCGGTTACGGCGAATGTAATGCATGTTCAGCGTGAGGAATATCTCAGCTCGGGGTGTTCTCATTTTCTGGCAAAACCGTATTCACGGCAGGATCTACTAACTTTACTAAAAACCCTTTGACGGTAAAAATAGTATGTAACATTAAATCAATTGACACTATGAAACGATTTGTTTTCCGATGTTTAATTCTTTTTGTATTGCCTTTGTTTTTGTATACCTGTAAAGATGATGGTGATACAGAAAGCCCGGTCATCAATTTTAAATCACCCACCAATAATCAAACCATAGCAATCGGGTCAATAGGTGCTACGCTGACTGTTAACGCTGAATTTAAGGATAATGAGGCACTGAAATCGTACAGGATAGAGATTACCCGTTTGAGTTCAAAGTTAAATGGGTGGGATACCACATTCACGAATCTGCTGAGTGGAACTGCCGAAAATATAAATTTCACCCTCGATTTAAGTCATTTAGTAGCTTCTGATGCAGGACAATATAGTTTTGGCTTAACCTGTACTGATGCGGCTGATAATGTTACTTCCGTTGCAAGAAGTATTAATATGGTGGTTGGAAAGTAAAAACGGGTGAAGATGGTCAATACAGTTTGAGAACTCCCCTCTTATTTTCCAAACTCAATACGGTTCAGAATTGAGCGACCCAGAGTAACTTCATCGGTATATTCCAATGAATCACCCACGGGTATTCCCCGTGCAATGGTGGTGACAGATATAGGATAATCTTTTATTTTCCGGAAAATATAAAAGTTAGTAGTGTCGCCTTCAATAGTGGCGGGTAATGCCATGATGACCTCTTCGGGTTTTTCTTGCTCAATACGATCAATCAAGGCCTGAATCGTTAAATCGGAAGGACTGATGCCTTCGATAGGAGAGATGATACCTCCCAGTACGTGATATACTCCGCTGAACTGTGCCGTATTTTCGATGGCTATTACATCGCGAATATCTTCTACCACACAGATTATCTTTTGATTACGACGTGGATTGATGCAGATGTCACACATTTCGTGGTCGGAAATATTGTGACATTTCATACAGTAATGAATATCATTTCGGAGCGATATCAACGATTTCGCAAACAATTCTACTTGTTGCGGCTCTTCCTTCAGGATGTGCAGTGCAAGGCGAAGTGCAGTTCTTTTCCCAACTCCGGGTAGTCTTGAAAGTTCATTTACAGCGTTTTCGAGTATCTTTGATGAGAATGATTCCATATCCTTTGTTCGAAATATTGAGGGTTGTACCAGAAAATCTCTAACTTTGCTTCAAAGTTACACCTAAATCTCATAATCGTGACTCCTGCACTCATTTTATCCTGCTTTTTAGCGTATACTGCTTTGCTCTTTGTTGTCACCTGGTTTACGGCTCGTAAGGCAAATAATGATTCTTTCTTTATCGGGAACAAGCGTTCACCCTGGGCAGTGGTTGCTTATGGAATGATCGGAGCTTCGCTTTCGGGAGTTACGTTTATGTCGGTGCCAGGTTGGGTTAAAGATACTCAGTTCAGTTATCTGATGGTAGTATTTGGCTATCTGGTAGGATACACAGTAATTGCAACAATACTTCTACCGCTTTATTACCGTCTTAATCTTACTTCAATATACAGCTATCTTGAACAACGTTTTGGATTCTGGTCGTATAAAACTGGTTCGTTTTTCTTTATCCTTTCCAGAGTTATCGGTGCTTCCTTCCGGATGTTTCTGGTGGTAAATGTACTCCAGGTTTTTGTGTTTGATGCGTGGAACCTGCCGTTTATCTTTTCGGTAGGATTATTTATTTTATTGGTGATACTTTACACATTGAAAGGAGGTATCAAAACCATTATCTGGACAGATACATTGCAAACGACCTTTATGCTTGGAGCTCTTATTCTCACAGTATTCATAGTGCTCAACAAACTTGACTGGTCTTTTGCCGAAATGTTTCGAAAAGTGCTTGATGGTGGCCATGCTAAAATCATTATTACCGATTGGAGCAGCCGTCAACACTACATTAAGCAGTTTTTAAGCGGAATTTTTATTACCATCGTAATGACGGGGTTAGATCAGGAGATGATGCAAAAAAATCTGAGTTGCCGCTCGCTGAAAGACGCACAAAAAAATATGTTCAGCTTTAGTTTTGTACTGGTATTTGTAAACCTGTTGTTTCTCTTTTTGGGTGCAATTTTGCTCATTTTTGCCGAAAACGAAGGTCTTGCAATGCCCGATAGTATGGATACCTTGTTCCCGATTATTGCACTTCAGTATTTGGGACCAATTGCCGGACTGGTATTTGTGATCGGACTTATTTCGGCGGCCTACCCCAGTGCCGATGGAGCATTAACTTCGCTAACTACTTCCTTTTGTTTCGACTTTCTGGGTTTGCAAAAGCGTAAAGATCTTTCTGAAAAGAAAACCATTCAGATTCGTCAGGTTGTACACATTGCCTTTGCACTGATTTTAATGATCGTCATCATCATTTTTAAAGCTATTAATGACCGTTCAGTCATTGACCAGCTTTTTACCATTGCTGGCTATACCTACGGACCATTGCTGGGAATGTACAGTTTCGGACTCTTTACCCGTTTAAGCCTGAAAGACAAATGGGTGCCAATAATTGCCATTGCATCGCCAGTACTTACATATTTTATCAATCTTTACGCTCCTGTAATGCTAAA
>Ga0209639_1003069_pt1 | contig 11723 bp, 12 predicted proteins | sample EPASupsiteHSE605_FD_187268 | JGI IMG/M metagenome (GOLD analysis project Ga0209639, IMG submission 187268) | Bioremediated contaminated groundwater from EPA Superfund site, New Mexico - Sample HSE6-05 (SPAdes) (version 2) | ecosystem: Environmental > Aquatic > Deep subsurface > Groundwater >...
ACCTCAGCCCTCAGCAAGGCCGTGGTCGGCCCGACACTCATCGGGGCCTTCTTTGCCGCGACGAGTAAGATGTACGAACACTTCGTGTTCACTGCGGAGACGGTTGACGGTGCGAAGACTTACCTTGAGTGGGAGGGCGTCCACGGTGGCAAGCCGGTCGCCGGCACCACCATAATCACTCGGAATGAGTCTGGCCTCATCAACAACATCAAGCTCTTCCAAAGCCCGTTTCCCGTCGTTCGTGAATTCTCATCTGGCCTCAAGGAGCGACTCGAGGGAACACTCGGTCAGGACTTTTTTAGCTAAACCGGGACAACAGCCAGCTTCATCGCCTCATTTAAACAAGTAAGAAAGACGAAGCTGCCCTGTTCTTGGAAACGGGGCAGCGAAATTGACTTGAAAAGGATGTCTCGTTCGTTTCACAGACGTGGGGTCATGTGGCTCCGATCCAACGCCATTCTCTGGACAAATACTATTCAACCACTTTCACTTTGCAAGTGCTATAGAGGAGGAAACACCATGAAATTCTCCACCATCATTTTGCGTACCGTGTTCGCGGCATCGTTAGCATTCGCCAGCACCTTCGTTGCTGTAGCACCAGCCCAAGCTGCAGCGCCGATGCAGCACAAGCAGGTTGCGGGCTTCACCAACCCGCCGGGAACGGCATGGATGCAAATCGTCGAGAAGAAAGGAACAAGCGACTTCGCGGCGTCGTTCACCGCTGACGCCAGCCTTCAGACCTCAGCCCTCAGCAAGGCTGTGGTCGGCCCGACACTCATCGGGGCCTTCTTTGCCGCGACGAGTAAGATGTACGAACACTTCGTGTTCACTGCGGAGACCGTTGACGGTGCGAAGACTTACCTTGAGTGGGAGGGCGTCCACAGTGGCAAGCCGGTCGCCGGCGCCACCATAATCACTCGGAATGAGTCTGGCCTCATCAACAACATCAAGCTCTTCCAAAGCCCGTTTCCCGTCGTTCGTGAATTCTCATCTGGCCTCAAGGAACGACTCGAAAGAACACTCGGTCAGGACTTCTTTAACTAAGCCGGGACAACAGCCAGCTTCATCGCCTCATTTAAAGAAGTAAGAAAGACGAAGCGGCCCTGTTCTTGGAAACGGGGCAGCGAAATTGACTTGAAATGGATGTCCGTTCGTTTCACAGACGTGGGGTCATGTGGCTCCGATCCGACACCATTCTCTGGACGGGTATCGGGATGAATACGGCCACCACTCCGGCCCTGGTGCTGCGGACGCGCACCGAGCCGGAGGCATTGGAGGCTGCATTCCTTGCGCCCGTCCCAAATGAGGTAAAGCTATGACCGACTGGCATTTCTATGAACCGGCGCAGGGGCATTCCCTGCGTCACGATCCGCTCAACTCCATCGTCGCTCCGCGACCGATCGGCTGGATCAGCACCGTCTCTAACGACGGCGTGCGCAACCTTGCGCCCTACAGCTTCTTCAACCTGTTCAGCTACAAGCCGCCGATCGTCGGCTTTTGCTCGCTTGGTGCGAAGGACTCGCTCGCCAACGCGCGTGGCACCGGCGAGTTCGTATGGAATCTGGCGACGCGAGAGCTCGCCGAGGCGATGAATGCCTCCGCGGCGGAGGTGCCAGCGCACGTCGATGAGTTCGAGTTGGCCAAGCTGGAGACGCTGCCCTCTGCCAAGGTGCGACCATCGCGCGTTGCGGCTAGCCCGGTGCAGTTCGAGTGTGTGGTCACCCAGATCGTGCAGCTTGATGCGCAGGACGGCGCAGCGCTCCCGGCGTGGCTGGTGTTGGGCGAAGCAGTAGCGATCCACATTGACCGGCAGTCGATCAAGGACGGCGTGTACCAGACCGCGCAGTCGCGCCCGATCCTGCGCGGCGGCGGGACGGCCGACTACTTCGAAATCGGTGCGGGGCAGCTCTTCACGCTTGAGCGACCGGGTGATTGACTTGGCGTCGAGCAAGATCGTGCACGCAGCGATTCATCATCGGCCGCTCGATGGCGTCCGGAGATTTTCCGCGGAACTCGGTCGCCGCCTGACATCTTTCTACAAAGAAAACTCCCATGTTTCAACGTACCGATATCGCATTCGAAGCCGAGGGCGGCGTCACGCTGCGCGGCTGGCTCTATGTGCCCACCGACGGTACCGGCCCCTATCCCGCCATCACCATGGCGCATGGCTATGCCGGCGTGAAGGAGCACGGCCTGGAGCGATTCGCCGAGAAATTCGCCTCCAACGGCTTTGTCGTCCTCCTGCACGATCACCGCAACTTCGGCGCCAGCGACGGCACGCCGCGCCAGGATATCGACCCATGGCGTCAGATCGCCGATTGGCGGCGCGCGATCAGCTTCCTCGAACACCAGGACGTCGTCGACGCGAAGCGCATCGGCTTGTGGGGCACGAGCTATTCCGGCGGCCACGCGCTCGTGCTTGGCGCAACCGAACGCCGCTTGCGCGCAGTCGTCGCGCAGGTGCCGACGATCAGCGGCTTCGAGCAAGGACTACGCCGCATTCCGCCCGACGCCGTCGCCGCCATCGAGGATGCCTTCGCGGCGGACGAGCGCGCGCAAGCACGCGGCGCGTCGCCGCGAAGGCAGGCGATCGTCAGCGCCGATCCGGCCATCCCTGCTTCGTACCGCGCCAAGGATGCCATCGAGTTCTATCTGCAGCCCGTGCCCGACGGTGCCTGGGAGAACAGCGTAACAGTGCGATCGACGCGCGCCGCGCGCATGTACGAACCGGGCACGTGGATTGTGCGCGTGTCTCCCACGCCGCTGCTGATGATCGTCGCGCTGCAGGACACGATCACGCTGACCGATCTCGAGTTGGCCGCCTACGAGCGCGCCCTTGAGCCGAAGCGCCTCGTGACGATCCCCGGCGGCCACTTCGATCCGTACATCACCAGATTCGATCAATCCATTGCCGCCGCACTGGACTGGTTCAAGGAACACCTCGCGTAACCTGAACAACACAACCGAGGAAACACTCATGCCAGTATTTCACGCCCATATTCCGGCTCAAAAGTTCTCTAGCGAAGAGAAGCGGGCTCTGGCGGATGCCTTAAATCTCGCTCTTCATGAAGCCATGGATACACCTATGGATGACCGTTTCGTCATCATCACTGAGCACAAGGACGATGAATTCTTCATCCATCCGACTTTTCCTGACTTGAAGAGATCCGACAAGCGCATGATCGTAACGGTGACGTCCGGTACGAGCAGGACGGTGGAGCAGAAACGCAAGCTCGCGGAATTGGTCACCCGATACGCAGTAGAAAAGGTTGGCGTCAGCCAGGACGATGTCACCCTGATGATATATGCCATTCCCTTGGAGAGCATGAGCTTCGGCGGGGGAAAGCTGGTCTCTGACATCGACCTTTCTATGCCTTGGGTAAACAAGTAAGAATGACATTATGGATCGATCGTTCCATAATAGTTTTTGGTTAAACAATTATACTGAAGGAATATGTATATGAGCATAAAAGGAATTGTCAAAACACTCCTAGTACTTTGTACCCTTCTTCTCGCAGCTGGAACAGTTTCCGCCAACCAATCAGCCAAAGTTTTCGACCTAACTTTTCATGTATTCACTTCAGAAGACGATGGCTTTTTTGATAACTCGGTGATTGTTGAGGGCGATAAAGAACTCCTGCTGATTGACGCGCAACTTACTCGAGCGAATGCGCTTAAGGTCCTCGATTTGATACGATCGCTCAAAAAAAATCTTAAGCAGATTTATATCACTCACGAGCATGCTGACCATTTTTTGGGGTTAGAGGTCTTCAAGGACGCTTTTCCACAAGTGGAGATTTTAGCTAACTCTAAGGTCGTGAGCCGTATAGATGAGGTATACAAGGCCAAGCTTGAAAAATGGCATGAGATACTGTCGTCAAAGGCTGCTACCCGTGAAGTCCCCATAACTAGATACGATGGAGACCAACTCAGTATTGAAGGTACAAAAATCGAGATTCATAAACACCTTCAGGGGGACACTGACGAGAACTCCTTCCTTTGGTTCCCAAAAGAGCGTGTCGCGGTAGTCGGTGACATGGCCTATGACCAAATGCACGTCTATACCGTCGAAACGACGCCTGAGAGCCGAAAACGCTGGGTTCAAAATATCGATGCGCTTGCAAAACGAAACCCTAAAATTGTCATTCCAGGGCATAATTTTCCGAATAAAAAAATTGACGACTACAGTGCTATTGATTTCACAAGACAGTATCTTTTTGTTTTTGAAGAAGAACTTTCCAAATCAAGCAGTCGCGCCGAATTTCAAAACCGCATGAAAATAAAATATCCAGATGCTGAGCTTTTCTTTAGCGTTGAAAGAGCCTCCGCTAAGTTTTTTGATCAATAACTTTTATCACACATTACACTCTAGGCCAAAGAGAGGCGGCGAGAAGCAATATAAACGCAAAGTTGGATGAGGAAGAAAGCCGATTGAGCCGCGCACAGTCTTTTCCGCTATTGTGTATGGGGTTTACCCTTACAGAACTGGCTGACAACGGTTTCCGACTTGCCCATGGCCATGGCCAGTCGAAGCTTGGCGGGTGTCATCTTGAGTGGCGCTCCCCCCTTCCGTCCTCGCGCCCGGCCCGCCCTTCACGGCCTTGAGCAGGCGCATGTTGGTGCGTGTGTCCGGCGAGACCGGCGACCTGTCCTTGCCGCACATTCCTTCACGGGTACTACCAACGAACGTGCCGTTTGGGGCAAATTGACTAGATTGATCTGAAATCTAGCTTGCGATTCCCCCGTTTCATACTGCTTTTCGCCGCGCGCGGAGCAGCGTGGTGACGCTGACACCTGCTTTTTCTGCCGCCTGTTGATAGGTACGCCCCTGCTGCAACAGTTGCAGGCCCAGGCTTATACGGGCAGGGGCGACGGGCGGGCGACCGAGCCGCTTTCCCTTGGCCCTGGCATTATCCAGGCCGGATCGGACGCGCTCTTTGATGAGTTCCTGCTCAAACTGAGCCACCGCACCCAGGAAATGGGCCAGCATGCGGCCCATGGGCGTGCCCATGTCGATGTAGCCAGGCACCACAAAGATGACGCCAAGCGCCTCCAGTTCCGCCATGGTGAGTACCAAGTCCTGGACGCTACGGCCCCAGCGATCCAGCGCCTGCACGAGGATGGCGTCTATGGCACGCGTTCTGGCCAGCTGAAGCACCTCTTCCCGGAGCGGGCGCTTCTGCGAAGTGCCGCTGGCTGTCTCCTGCACTTCGTGGACGATGGTCCAGCCTCTGCTTTCGGCGTAGGCCCGCAGGGCGTGGTCTTGCCGTTCGGTGGACTGGCCCGCGGTGGAGACCCTGGTGTAGATGGCGGCGCGCATGGTCAAAAACCCTCCTGAAACTTCATCCGAAAGGTTCAATCTTTCCATGTACTTTGCCGTCTTGGTTTTTTATGGTCAAATACATTTATTATTGACCATGGAGAAATCGAGGATGAAGCAGCGGTGGACGGAGGAGGAGCTCCGCGAGGCCTGGCAGATCTGGCCTGCGGAACAGCACATGGTCGAGAAGAAGCGGGGTGCCACCCGGCTTGGTTTTGCGCTCCTGCTCAAGTTTTTCCAGATCGAAGGGCGGTTTCCGGGCGGAGCGATCGAGATTCCCGTCCAGGCAGTGCGCTTCGTGGCCGAGCAGGTCGGCGTGGAGGCCGCAGCGTTGCGCGACTACCTTTGGGAAGGCCGCGCTCAGAAATACCACCGCGCCCAGATCCGCGAGTGGTGCGGCTTTCGGGAGGGCCGCGCCGCGGACATGGAGGGCTTCAAGCTATGGCTGGTGGAGGAGGCGATCCCCCAGGAACAGCGGCTTGAGCGGCTCCGGGAGATCTTCCTCCAGCGGTGCCGAGAGATGCGGATCGAGCCGCCTGTCTTGGAGAAGACCAGGCGCCTTCTCAAGTCGGCGATTCAGGAACACGAAACGGCGTTTTGTGTAGGGATTCTCAGGAGGTTGAGCCCTGAAACCGTGGCCCGGCTGGACGCCTTGCTGGTTGTGCAGCAGGCGGACTCCGCGGAGGGAGTCGAGTGGACGCCGTGGCAGTCCCTCAAGTCGGAACCGGGCAAGGCGGGCGTGGCCAGCGTGATGGAGGTCGCCGCGAAACTCCGCCAGACGCGAGGGGTGGAACTCCCGCCGGGCCTCTTCAAGGGAGTGGCCGTGAAGCTGGTGGCGCACCATGCCCAGCGAGCCGCCGTGGAGGAGCCTCACGAACTGAGGCGCCACGCCGCCCCTCTCCGGGCGACGCTGCTGGCGGCCTACCTGCACCGCCGCAGCGAGGAGCTGACGGACCACCTGGTCGATCTGCTGATCGAGACCTTCCACAAACTGAGCAAGAAAGCCGAGAAGCGGGTGGAAGAGGAGCAGGCGAAGTTCGCCCAGCTCGCGGAGGCCAGGCACCGCATGCTGCCAAAGGTCGCACGGGCCGTGCTGGGCAACACCGAGGGCCGGGTCAGCGAGGTCATCTTCCCGGTCGCCTGCCTGAAATGGTGGGAAGCCGTGCTGGAGGAGTCGTCGCGGACAGGGACCGGGGTTCGGGCCAACGTGCGCTCCGCCACCAGCCGCTCCTTCACCGCGCATTACCGGCGTATCCTGCCGGAATTGCTCGGCACATTGAAATTCCACTGTGCAAACCCGGACGGCCACCCGGTGATGCAGGCGCTCGAAGTGGTCAAGGCGCACCTGGAAGTAAAGGGACGCTGCTATCCGAAGAGCCTGCACGTCCCCCTGCGCGGCGTGGTGCGGCCGGCGTGGATGCCGCTGGTAATTGAGGATGAAAGCGATCCCCCGACGATATGCAGGAGCGCCTATGAAGTCTGCACCATCAGGGCGCTCAGGGAGCAGCTCCGGTGCCGCGAGATATGGGTCGCGGGCAGCCGCCGCTACCGGAATCCGGAGGAGGATCTGCCGCCGGATTTCGAGGAGCAAAAAGCATCGTATTACGCCCTGTTGGATATACCGCTGGACGCGAAGGCCTACACCGCCGCGCTCAGGGCGGAGATGAGCCAGGCGTTGCAGCGCCTGGACAACGGCCTGCCCGAAAACCCCAAGGTGAACATCCTCACCAAGCGCAACGGCTGGATTGAGGTCTCGCCTTTCGAGGCCCTGCCGGATCCCGAGAACCTCGCCTCCCTCAAGGAAGAGATCAAACGCCGCTGGCCGATGACCAGCCTCCTGGACGTTCTCAAGGAGGTGGATCACCTCCAGCACTTCACCCGGTTCTTCCGCAGCCCCACCCCCAGGGAATGCATGGATCCCGAGACGTTGCGGCGACGGCTCCTGCTCTGCCTCTACGGGATCGGCACCAACGCCGGGCTCACCCGTATGACCTATGGCGTGGAGAACGAAAGCTTCCGGGAGCTCCTGTATGTCCGCAAGCGTTACCTTTCCGTGGAGGCGTTGCGGCAGGCCATCATGGAGGTGGCCAACGCCACGCTGGCCGCCAGGCTGCCCCGCATCTGGGGCGAGACGACGACCGCCTGCGCCTCGGACTCCAAGCAGTTCGCCGCCTGGGACCAGAACTTGCTTACCGAATGGCATGTCCGCTACGGCGGCCGCGGCGTGATGGTCTACTGGCACGTCGAGATGAAAAGCGTCTGCATCTATTCGCAATTCAAGCGGGTTTCCTCCTCCGAGGCCGCGTTCATGATCGAAGGCATACTGCGCCACTGCACGGAGATGGAGGTGGACCGGCAGTATGTGGACAGCCATGGGCAAAGCGTCGTAGCCTTCGCTTTCTGCCGCCTGCTGGGCTTCGAACTGATGCCGCGGTTCAAGGCCATTCACAAGCAGCGGCTGTATCGGCCGGAGCCCGGCCAGACGTTTCCGAACCTGGAGCCGGTGATGCCGGCCCGGGCCATTGACTGGGAGGTCATCGAGCAGCAGTTCGACACGCTGGTCAAGCACGCCGTGGCCTTGAAAATGGGCACGGCGGACGCGGAAAGCCTGCTGCGGCGCTTCACGCGGGCCAATGTCCAGCACCCTGCGTACAAGGCATTGACGGAGCTGGGCAAGGCAGTCAGGACCATCTTCCTGTGCCGCTACCTGGAATTGGAGACACTACGGCGCGAGGTCAACGAGGGCTTGAACGTGGTGGAGAACTGGAACGGCGCCAATGATTTCATCCTCTTCGGGAAAAAAGGCGAGATCAGCACCAACAAGCAACACGACATGGAGGTGAGCCTGCTCTGCCTGCACCTGATCCAGGCCAGCCTCGTCTACATCAATACCCTGATGATTCAGGAGGTCTTGGAGGATCCGGTGCTGCTGGAGCGCATGACTCCGCGGGACCTGGGAGCCTTGAGCCCGCTCCTGACCAGCCACGTCACACCGTTTGGGCGTTTCGATTTGGATATGACGTCGCGGCTCCCCTTGAAAGCCTCCGCCGCGTATAATGATGCGGGGCCACCAGCCTAGCAGACAATTTCATACCAATTCAGTCGATTTGCCCCAAACGGCACGTTCGTTGGTAGTACCCCTTCTAGAGGTGTATACAGGGGGAACCCCGCAAAGCTAGGCTGGCTCTGCTTTGCGGGCAAGTCGCGCTAGTGTTTCAGCGTAAATTATGGGGAGAAGATTGAGTTATCCACAGCCCGGCAAGGAATCCGCATGGACCGGAAAGATTTGAAAGAAGTTATCACGGAATCTTTAGCCATTGAGGCCGAGGACGCCAAGAGGGCCGGAAGGCTGGGATACTTGGCGCGGGCGTTTGTGCAGGCCACGCTCCCGCATAAGGCCACGGTTGCAAATGAGTTCTACCGGGAAAATGGCCTCTTTTCTTTGAGCATCCTTGCCCCTAGCCGGGTTGGCCTGCCCTATGGCTCAATTCCCCGGCTCCTGCTGTCCTGGATGACGACAGAAGCCGTTTATACCCGCTCCCCTACGCTTGAGCTTGGCCCTACCCTTTCGGCCTTTATGTCTGAGCTTGGTTTAGCGCCAAGGGGTGGAAAGCGCGGAGATATTACGCGCCTGAAAAAGCAGACCGAAAGCCTTTTTTGCTCGACGATCTCTTGCCGGTATTCGGATGAAACCACCACGCAAGGCGCGGGGTTCACCATCGCAAAAGATTATGCTCTCTGGTGGACTCCAAAATCCCCGGAACAACTCCCGCTTTGGAAATCGACGGTCACGCTCAGCACCGATTTTTTCAATGAAATTATTGAAAGGCCGGTTCCTATAGACATGGTGGCCCTGAAGACGCTCAAACGCTCGCCTATGGCGCTCGATATTTATTTCTGGCTTACCTATCGGATGTCGTATTTAAGCAAGGATACGGTCATTCCGTGGCCTCTGCTACAAGGCCAGTTTTGGGCAGACTATGCCCAAAATCCGCATGGTCTAAGAAACTTTAAGACAAACTTTCTCAAGCAACTTAAAAAAGTACATGAGCTTTATAGCGGGGCTAGAGTTGGCGACATTGAAAACGGCCTTCTTTTGAGGCCTAGCCCCCCGCATATAGCAAAGCGCCCTGCCCCAATGCTGGAAGGTAAGCGACGAAAGATCGAAAGCCCAAGCGCCGCCGAGCGGTTGGCCCCCATGTTGGCCAGCACGGACATTCTGCTTCGCACGGACACTTACGAGAAGGCCCGCCGGGCTGCACCGGGCCTTGATATCTATGCCCTGGAGCAAGATTGGCGGGAGTGGATCGCGAAAACGGGCAAGTTACCGGATAACCCGGATGGCGCGTTTATTGGCTTCTGCAAGCGAAAGGGAAAGCAACACAGCCAAACCTAAAATCTTGTTTTCGTGCTTTCTGGCTTTCGTGTTTTCTTTCCAAGCAGCAATTTTTAGAAACCTAAATATTCACATGGAGAAAATTACATGTTGAATCGGAAAAGCTATCCGTTCTGTAATGAATTTTATACCGTCGAAAAAAGCATCGAGGTTGTAGTGACCATACAAGGCGAATCTTGTTCTATCCGAATCGATGCTCTCTTCAACCTCGATGGTTCAAAGTATTCAACCAGAGCTTATATACTTGAAGACGTAACCGCCCAACCAACCTATCCGCAAACAAACAACGTTTTCTCTCGCAAACCGGAGAGCATGCGCGTTTGGATAAAGTATGATCTCCCTTGGACCGATAGAGCCTCCGCTGATGATGCTCTTGCTCAAGCTCTCGGCTTTTTGGGAGAGCGCTGCGACAAGTAAAGACTTTACCTTAACCCGCGCTTTTCTTCCCATGCGTCCAAAGCCTCACGCAGCAAGGCGTTAAGCTTGAGGTCGGCGTCTGCCGCACATTGCCGAAAACGGCGGCGAAAATCTGGATCAACCTTGAAGTTTAACGGCGCACTTGCCGTTGAGGAAACGCCAGGGGCGGCTTGGGCCGCCTCTGGCTGCCGCCCGGTCGCGTCTGGTGGAACAGCCGCCTTGCCCTTAACGGCAACGAGTGATGAAGACAGGTCGGCGGGTTTCTTGGCTGCCATTTTCTTTCCTTCTGCTTATCGTGCTTTCGTGCTTTCGTTCATTCGTGCTTTCACGAAAGTCCATAATTCAACCACTTCCCCGGCACTTCGCCCGCGTGGGTCGATCTCAAGCACGGTGCGCCCGTCGATCATCGAAGAGGCAAAATCCACCCGGTCATGAACGATGGCCGGGGCCACCACGCCATGCGCCGATAAGGCGGCCATAGCCTGAACCGTCAAACGGCTGTTGGGCTTGGCCTGGGTCACGGCAAAAGCAAAAGGACGGTGTGCCAGGGCGGCCAGTTCAACCGTGCGCCCTACGGCCCGTAGATCATGGGGACTTGGCCGCGTCGGGATCAAAACGAAGTCCGCCTGTGCCACCACGGCACTAATGGACTCGGTGATCGCCGGGGGGGTGTCGATAAAAGCGAAAGCGAACCCGGCTTGGGCGAGGGCCGCCAGCTTGCAGGAAAGCTCTTTCAGGGTGACGGGGGCAAACGCGGGCGTTTCGTCCTCTCGCCCGTTCCACCAATCGGTGAGGGAGGCTTGGGGGTCGGTGTCGATAAGGACACAGGGACCGTCCCCCGCCTTCACGGCGGCAACGGCAAGGTGAGCCGCAAGGGTTGTTTTCCCCGCGCCGCCCTTTTGACTAGCGAAAACAATGGTTTTCATTTTCGTGCTTTCTTGTTTTCGTGCTTTCGATTTAAGAATAAAACACGATTTCGTGTTTTCGTTTTCGGATACTAGAGGAACGAAAGCCAGAAAGCACGAACTCGCCGTTAAACCCTAAAAAATCGCTTTTGCGAGGCCTTAAAGGCAGAAAAGTAGCTTTTTGGCCTCGGGCATGGCGCTTAAGAGCCAAAAAATCCCTCGGCGATTCCCGCCGCACCCAAGGTTATTTTAGTTCGGCTTCCAATTCCTCAATGGTCGGCAGACTGAATTTGATGTTCTCGGGTAGGGCACTGGTCAGTTCGTAAGAAGAAACACCAATGGGCTTGGCCACGTCCCTCAAGGCATATTCCACGATCAGGCTGTTGTGACTCTTGCACAAAAGGAGGCCAATGGCAGGCTTGTCGTCGGGATGGCGAAGGATGTCGTCCACGGCGGTCAAATAGAAGTTGAGTTTGCCGGCGTACTCGGGCTTAAACTCTCCCGTCTTCATCTCGATGACCACGTAGCAGCGCAGGTAGAGATGATAAAAGAGCAAGTCTAGTGTCACGTTCGCTAAATTCCATTGAGCTACGAGGAGAGAGGTTTCCCCTCGTAGGTCCATTTGAAGGGATGCGCCCGTTGCTCGTTGTAGCACCGAATATAGGTCATGATCTGGGAGACGAGG
>Ga0209639_1003070_pt1 | contig 11718 bp, 9 predicted proteins | sample EPASupsiteHSE605_FD_187268 | JGI IMG/M metagenome (GOLD analysis project Ga0209639, IMG submission 187268) | Bioremediated contaminated groundwater from EPA Superfund site, New Mexico - Sample HSE6-05 (SPAdes) (version 2) | ecosystem: Environmental > Aquatic > Deep subsurface > Groundwater >...
CTGGAGGTTGAGGCTGTCCTAGATGGTACTTTTGTAAAGTATAATGGTAATCCGATGGAAGTTGAACCAGTAATGAAAATAAGAGGCCGTTATCGTGATTTCGCTAAGCTGGAAACTGTGCTTCTAGGTGTCATTACAGAACCTACCCGTATTGCAACAAATGTATATAATACTCTTGTTGCCAGTCAGTCTAAAGAAATTCTGTTTTTCCCTGCACGTTTTATTCACTATAAGCTGCAAGCCTTGCATGGCTATGCTTATTCAGTAGCTGTACAAGCCCATAATGCTAAATTTGGTAAGAAAAATTATCGCTTTGTGTCTACAGATGAGCAAGGTTCTTGGTGGGGAGCCGAAGGTGTTGGCACTATCGCTCATGCAACTATTTGCTCTTTCCTTGGCGACTCTGCGGAAACGATGATGCAATTTTGTCGCATTATGCCAACAGAAGTGGCGCGCATTGCTCTCATTGATTATAAGAATGACTGCCTAGGTGAGTCTAGAAAAATTATGGGACAGATGTTTGCTAAATACTTGGAGCTGATGAAAGCAGGCAAGGAAGAAGAAGCCGCGTGTTACAAACTCTATGCTGTACGTCCTGATACCTCAGCAAATATGATTGATGTGTCATTATGCGGCCCGTTGGCGACAATCGCTACTGACGGGGGGGTCTGTCCGCGGTTGATTCGCAGATTGCGTAATGCTTTAGATTCCGCGTATCAGGCATGGGATATATCTAGTGAGTATGAGGATATGGCGAAAGAATGGTGCAAAAGTGTTTTGATTGCAGTAACAGGAGGTTTCACTATTGGGAAAATTACCGAGTTTGAGCGTAATGATGTTCCTGTAGATATTTATGGAGTTGGATCTTCCCTTATTGAAAACTCGAAAGAAACAAACAACGATTTCACCGCAGACATCGTTCGTGTGAAAATAAATGATGAATGGCATCATTTAGCTAAAATTGGCCGAGGTACTTGTGATAACCCAAATCTCCAAAGAGTGTTATAGAAGGGGGAACAGTACCTGCAGAACGAAGATAATCTTTCGATTAGTAAGTCAACTTTAAAAGTTGGCTTATTTTTTTTGTTTACAGAGCTTAGCTGACGAGCCTTAGGTTCAATCCCTTGATTAGAGGGAGAACTTACAAGCTATCCTGTATAAGGTTGTCTTTTAAACAAAGAAGTCTTTTTAGTGGATGGTTTGTCTCTCGGAATAATTTATATTCATTAATAATATAAGATATAAGGATTTCTCATGATAGGGGAGTGTTATTGTGATAAAAAGATTGGTTATCTGTATTGGGATTTTTATGACCGCAGTCTTATCAACTGCTTTTACTGCCCCGAGTGATAATAGCTTAGCAAGTGGAGCAGATAATACAATTCTTGCTAGCTGGCAGGAAACGATCAATGTGCTTGATAATATCTTGGCCATCAATACAGATGATCAAAACCAATTATTAATGTATTCGGAGGAAGAAGTAAAAAATGTTCAATCCTTATTAGAGAAACTTGGTTATAACTGCGGGGGGATAGACGGTATTATAGGCCCGAACACTCGGCAGGCACTAAACGCATTGCAACGAGATAAAAGAGGAGCAAGTGGCAATGCTCATTCTGATATAAAATTGGCTAACCCTGAAATCGTCATTAACATTCCCCAATATAATCTTAGTCTAATTGATCAAGGAAAGGTCATAAGACAATTCGATATAGCGGTAGGTACGCCCTATGAACAAACCCCTACAGGGAATTTTAATATTTTTTTCAAGATGGAAAACCCGACTTGGTTTCCAGGTTCCAACTTTTCCGAGCAGACGCCGGTTCCTCCTGGTCCTGATAATCCATTGGGTACGCGGTGGATGGAATTTGTGCCGAATTACGGTATCCACGGTACTAATAAAGACTGGGATATTAGTTACCCCGTGTCTGGTGGTTGCATTCGGATGCATGATGTTGAGGCCCGAGAATTATACAGAAGTGTGCCAATCAATACTCCGGTGGCCATTGTTTATGAAACCCTTGCAATTATTCAGAAAAACGATGGATTATACCTGAAAGTGTTTCCTGATATCTATCGAAAGAACACTTCTACCGCAGAACGTTTACATCAACTGTATGAGCCTTTTGCTACTGCAGGCTATAAAATGATACCGCAAAATATCATTCTGCCCCAAGAGGGAAATGAGATTTATGAAGTTAAAATTGCGATCCAGTCTAATGTAAAACCTATTGGACGTGGGCCTTCTTATTCAATGCATCCATGAACTTTATTGGCGTCTGTAAATAACTAATTAACTTGGAAGAGGAGATGTCAGTGCTTGTGATTCGAGTGGTAATATTATTGATATTGTTGTTAGTGTCCTTATCGACTTTCGCTTTCGCGGAATTAAAACCTGACTTGGCGGCACCTCATCTAATTATCAATTTACCTTCAAGGACTTTGACGCTATATGATAGCGATAACCTAATTAAAGTCTATCCTATCGCTATCGGCAAGTCAGCTACTCCTTCGCCCCTCGGGAACTTTCGCATTATTCAAAAAGAGATAGATCCATGGTGGTTTCCCCCCCGGACAGGGCGAGCCGTTCCTTCAGGTCCTGATAATCCATTGGGCTACAGGTGGATGGGATTTGCTTCTCTCTACGGGATTCACGGAACTAATGCTCCATGGGCGATAGGTCTTGCAGTATCCAATGGCTGTATACGCATGCATGAGGAAAATGCCGAGGAACTTTTTGATGTTATTTCATATGGCACGCCTGTGCAGATAATTTATGATAGGGTACAGGTGCGAAAAACTGAAAATGGAGAATTATCTATAGGTATATACCCAGATGTTTATGGCTGGCAGGAGTTAACCTTGGAGGAGGTTAGAATCAAATTAAATGCATATGGCGCAGGGGAGTTTCTGACTGATGATGAATTAATTGCAATGATAAATGAGGAAGCCGATCGTCAGATCCTAGTTGCTAAGTTTCATCATATTAAGGTAAATGGGAAAGGATTGGCTGATAACGCAGTTACATACAAAGAAAGATTATATGTTCCGATTAGACCGGTTGCAGCTGCTCTTGGCATAAGTATCACCTGGGATGAGCAGAATAGTTTGATACATAGGGGCAAACAGTCTGTACCTGGCCATCTCATAAACAATCAGATCTTTGTTACAGCAGAAAATATAGCCATCCTTTTTGGTGTACAGCAGGAATGGAACTTAGAAGAGAATTGTTTGGCTATCGATGTACTCACCTTGTTGCTTAATAGCCAACCAGTTCCTAGTGATATGCAAACAGTAGATGGTATACTAGCACTGCCTATCATAACTTTGGCTGATGCACTTCATAAAAAAGTGACGCGCAGTACTGATGGTGCGTATTGGGTACAGGGGCAAAAGGCGCCAGTGATTCTCATCGATAACATACCCTATATACAGATAAATAAAATCCACGCTTTATTTGAGGCATACGTCTATTTGAATCCGCAATCACGGAGTATTGAATTGACATATCCTTTTTATGGGTGACCATTTAGGGTTTAGGTTTGACTTATGATAAGAAGTCAAACCTAAACCCCAATTTTATTCAAGGGTATACCTTATATTAGTATTCTCCGGCTCGTGAGATATCTCGCTTAATTCCAGGCATGCCAGGTACCCAGCCGGCAGGCACGCCCTCGCCGGTTGCCTCACCATATTGAATGCCTTCTAAAGTACGGATCACTTCTTTGACATTTCGTGCAACTTCACGTGGATATACGGAATAATAGCGGATCTGCCCTTTGGGATCAATAATGAAGGTGGCTCGGTAGGCAGCACCTGTACTAGAACCATAGACCCCATAGGCTTTTACTACATTGCCAGGACGGTCAGATAACAAAGGGTACTGAACTCTGCTTGCATTTGGCGATATTTCATGGAAGACTTTATGGGAGTAGATACTATCGGTGCTGATTGCGATTGCATCGGCCTGGAGACTGCGGATATATGGATACATGTCGGCAACTGCCGCTAATTCTGTAGGTCAGACAAAGGTAAAATCACTGGAGTAGAAAAAAAGTAAAAGCCATTTGTCGCGAAAGTCATTTAGGCAGACCTTTATTTCCTTACCGCGATAATAAGCAGGAAGGCAAAAATCTGGTGCTTGTTCCTCGAGCTTAAAACATTGGCGCGGCTCAAGAACTGCCTTTTTACAAATTTCCATAGTAAAAGACCTCCTTGTTTCATAAGATATACTATCTTATGAAACTTTTGGCTTAATGGTGTGATGCATGAGATATATCAAACCATTGCTGCCTTCATGGGACAGGCTAACTATCTTGCAAGACTTAACAGGAAATAACGAGATGATATACTAAGTTGGCGAGTCTGCAAAAAAATACACTATTTTGGTTAGTATGGAAGGGTTTTGAAAAAATAGATAGAATTTACGTATATGTACAAAATGGCGGGAATATTCTGTCCATGAAAAAGGGCTTTAATAGAAAAATGTATTACAATCACATCTTTATTATACAAGGAAGGGAGAACGAGTTGGTGTGAAAAAGAAGACAGGACAGATTATTATCTTTTGCGTGATCCTCATCGCTGTATATGTGACAGGTTATTATAATCAACAAATTAAACAGGCTTTCTCTGGGTATACTGGGCTAATGGCGTGGAGTGACAAGGATGCAAAAACTTATTGCAGTCGGGGGATAATCCATTATAATGAAAAAAGGTATGAGCAATCCATTGCAGAATTTACAAAGGGGATTGAGCTGGATTCTAAAAATATAGAGGCCTATTACTATCGTGGCAGAGCTTATTGTGATTTGAAGATGTATGACCAAGCCATTGCTGATTTTGACCAGGTCGTTGCCCTCGATCCTGAATCTGGAAGAGGATATAATAAACGAGGCGTTGCCTTCTTACGTAAAGGAGTGTATGACAAGGCCATCGAGGATTGCAACAAGGCTATCGAAATAGATACGAAACTTGTAGCGGCTTATCAAAATCGCAGAAACTATTATCAATCTTCAGGGATGCAGGAGCAATTCAATGCAGATTCCATCAAGGTAATGGAACTGGAATTGGAACTTGGTGAAGTATATTACAATCGCGGTAATGTGTATAATGTGACGAAAATATATGGGCAAGCTCTTTCTGATTACAGCAAAGCCATTGAACTTAACCCTAAAGATGTCTACGCCTATCAGCAGCGGGGAATGATTCATTATGGTAATGGATTGTATGATCAAGCTAATGCTGATTACAATAAGGCCCTTGAAATAGATCCTTTTTTCGCCAGTGGGTATTACAATCGAGGCAAAGTGTTTGAAAGTAAGGGAATGTTTGACCAAGCAATTGCTGATTACAGCAAAACCCTTGAGCTAGACAATGCTTTTATTCATGCTTATCAGTCGCGTGGGATTAGTTATGCTAGTCAAGGGAAATATGATCAGGCTATTGCTGATTATAGTAAGGTCATTGAGCTTGATCCTGCTTTTGTTAATGCTTATTACAAACGGGGCGATGCTTATGGCACAAAGAAAATGTATGACCGAGCCATTGCAGATTATAGTAAGGCCATAGAAATCAATCCTATTTTGGTTCATGTTTATTTCAGCCGGGGCAAAATTTATGATCGAGAGGGTTTGTATGAGCAAGCAGTTGCTGATTATAACAGGGCGATTGAATTAGATCCTTCCCTTATTGAGGCGTATTATAATCGGGGAAATGCTTATGAGAGTCAAGGACGGTATGACCAAGCTATTGCTGATTATAGCAGGGCGATTGATTTAGATCCTTCCTTCGTAAATGCCTATTATAATCGAGGCAATGCTTATGGTACTAAAAAAAGATATGATCAAGCTATTGAGGATTATAGTAGTGCCCTTGAGTTAGATCCTTTTTTAGTTAATGCTTATTATAATCGAGGCAATGCGTATGATAGCCAGGGAATGCACAATAAAGCTTCGGCTGATTTTAGCAAAGCAATGGAATTGGAAGCTGGAAATGGTAAAAGTTACAACAAACGGGGAGTTTATGATATTGGAAAAAGGCCATCAATGGATTCCATAAGGTAATTAAATGTCCTTTAGGCAGTTGTTTATCATAAAGCATTCTTTATCTGAAAAAGATGGAGGATGCTTTTATTATATATCATGAGTTTTTAAGCAAAAAGCGCGCTTTCCTGAAATAGAGGAAATCGCGCTTTTTTTATATATGGTGTATTTACTTTGTAAGAACAGCTCTAGTTATACCAGAACTAGTTGGAGCATATCCGTAGATAATGCCATCTTCCAGTACCACCTGTAAGATATTGGCGGTTACAATATCACCGTAGCCGTTGTTGCTGACTTCATGCAGGAGAAAGGCGGCAAAACCTACGACTTTATGGGAGGCATCATCGAGGATCGGAATACCGATAACTCTGCTTGGGTCAACACGATCAATATCGTAGTTAGTTCCTTTGAGAAATCTAGAGATAGCAGCTGTACCCGCTGTGCCCATTTCGCCACTATTTGTTTGTATTAGATCGCCGATTTTGACTGTACCCGCGTAACCCTTTTCAATATTGGTCGTATAGTTTGCTTGTGTTAGCAGATCAATAGGAATAAATTTAAAAGTCTCCTGCTCTGAAAAATTTCTAGTATTGGATGGGTATGGGTTTCCGTTAACTCTAATACAATATTCAGAGATATATATACCTTTAGGGCTATCCCAAGGAGATTTATTCAGCAGATTAAGGTTTGCAGGCAGGCTGGATTTCCACATTGCCCATGGCCGCAGGGAACCATGGATACTGCTGGCAGCGATGAGAGAAGATGTTGAGGAAGCTGTTATCACATTACTATTGAGGCCTAACACATTAGGTAATGGGAAATCTACCGTCCGCATAGCAGTAACTGTGATGTTATTGATGGTATTTGTCGGAGCGTTACAGGCAGTAGCAGTATTTATCCAATCCATCCCTAAGATGCCGGCAAGGACACTTGACCAATCCATCCAACTGGTGGCTTGGACTGGCGCATTCCAAGTTGTTACCACTTTGCTGCCTATCAGTACAGTTCCACTGTCGTTACTTTTTGAATTGTCTATGGCATACTTTTTGGCCACATTCCAAGGGTCCTTGCCACCGTATTGGGAAGTGTCGGATCGTAATCCTTGCGCTCCGGCCAAGGAGGCTGCGTCAACCAAAGCTTGCAGCTGGGTCGTGTTGGTATACAAGTTGCCAAAACCCAATATTGCTGCTGTTAAGATGAGTAGAACCATCATGCCTCCGGCTACCACCACCATGGCTCCGCCTTTTTGTTGTTGTAAAATACCCATAATCATGTCACCTGCTTTCCCCTAAATTGTTGTTTCATCAAAGAACCTGTACGAGTAGCGGGCAATCTCTTAGTATCTGTGTTTAAATGGTAAAAAATGTATATGGACATATTCTACACTATTACGAAGAAATAAAGCAACAGGAGTTGTAAAATATATGGTAAAAAATAACAAAAAAACAATTGACAGTGATAAACCATTTATGTAATAATTTGGTAAGAAGTAACCTATAGTTTTTTAGTTAATTAGCGAAAAAGCGCAAATATCTCTGTTTTGAGGGTTTTTCACAATAAAAGTGCAATTTTTATGATTAGGAGGGTTTATGTGGCTAAGTTTTCGAGTAAAGGCTTGTTGGGCATAGCAGGTATACTCAGTTTTATCGTTGCTTTATTAGTGTACAGTTATTTAAGTAGCGTAGAGCCGATGTCTAAAGCAGATGCAACAGTTATTTTGGCTAAAATGGAAATATTACCCAATACGATAATAACCGCAGAGATGATCGAACAAGTCAAGATCCCGGCCTCATATCAGCAGCCCAGCGCAGTAACTAGTATGAACAGAGTGGTAGGCATTGCTGCTAAGGAACATATTATGAACAAGGAGCAAATCACAGAAAGGCTGTTGATGGTTGAAGGGCGGGCTACTGGTTTTACGGGCATCATACCGAAGGACAAAAGAGCCCTCAGTATTTCTGTCAATGATATTTCTGGTGTGGCAGGCTTAATCAAGCCTGGTGATTGGGTTGACGTGATTGTTGCAGTGGATTCAAGTCATGCTGAAGCCGTGGCAAATATGCCATTACAGAATATTCTCGTACTCGCAGCCAATAAAAATAGCAATGCTGGTGAACAAGAGTCCATAACTAAAGAGGATAAAGTCATTACTATTACTTTAGCGGTGACACCTGATGAGGCTACATTGCTGGCTCTTGCTCAGGTAAAGGGCTCTATTTTTCTTAGTCTAAGGCCTTATCCCCTGCCTGCCAACAGCCTTGCATTGGTCGAAGCGAAGACTTTAAACAGTCTCAGAGGCGATTCACCTAGCAGCTATACACCTGTCGCAGTCCATACATCAGCATCAGCGCCAGCGCCAGAATCCAGTCCAAGCCTAGATGACAAGGCAAGGAATAATAATATGAAGTTCGTTTCTGTTGTTAGAGGAACGAAAAGCCAGGATATTCCAGTTAAGTAGTTCTTCAGATATGGATCAGTAGATTTCAGAGATTTGTCGATAATGTCAGGATGAAAGAGGTTGGATGGATGCATAAACGACAGATAAAAGTATTCATTTTGTTGGCAATGTTATGGAGTATATTTATTTTCCCGGCCATGGCTTATGAGAAAATAGCGGTCGAGGTTAACGGCTCACGGGTATTAAACTTAGCTGAAGTGGAACGGGTTGCTATTGCCAATCCGGACATCGCAGATGTGGTCGTTATTTCAGGAAGTGAAGTGATGCTGGTGGGGAAAACCTCCGGCACAACGAATATGCATGTCTGGTCTGGTAGTGGCAGGGAGAGTTATTTAATCGAGGTTATCACTAATGATGTGCCGATTGCCAACGAAATTAAGCGGATACTTGGCCTCGAGAACATTCAGGTGAGCAAGGCTGGCAAAACCGTAATTCTTGAAGGTAAAATCAAGGATAAGTATCAGAAGAATCGTGCTGAACAGATTGCCTCAGCTTATGGGGAAAAAGTTGTCAACTTATTAGAAATATCTCAGCCCATTCAGGTTAAAATTGAGGCTAAAATTATTGAGATCAGCAAAGTCAAGTCCACGGACTTAGGGATAAAATGGGGAAATGATCCTGGTAAACCAGGTTCCTTTCAATTTGGACAGACTGTTAATCCTCTAGAGAAATATGGTGATGGCGAAGTGTACAATCAAGCGCTTGCCAGACCGGGTAATGTAGGAGGAAAATCCTGGGGATCACTTGGTGGCTATTGGAGTATAAATGCAGAATTAAATGCATTGGTTGCACAAGGAGCAGCCAAGGTATTATCCCAACCTAATATGGTTACGGTTAGCGGTGAAAATGCCAGTATCTTGGTGGGCGGATCCATTCCCATACCTATCAGCAATTTGAATGGTTCTTTATCAGTTGATTGGAAGGAATACGGAATTAAATTGGATGTTACACCAGAAGTAAATAGCGAAGGCTTGATTAATGGCAAAATTAAGGCAGAAGTCAGTGCCCTCGATTGGAGCAGCAATCATCAAGTCATTCTCGGCTCTAATTTAAAAATTCCGCCTCTCACAATACGTAAGGCTGAAACCGTCATTGCCCTGTCATCAGGACAAACCATGGCGATTGGTGGCTTGTATTCCAATGTGGAGAGTAAGAACATTACAAAATTGCCGCTGCTTGGGGACTTACCTGTATTAGGAGCCTTGTTTACAAGTAAATCATTTGGAAAAGATGAAACAGAATTGATCATTCTTATTACGCCGACCATTATAGATGCTGCAGATTATATACCAAATAAGCAATTGACGACAGAAATGAAAAGCGCAATTGCTAAATAAGTGCTAGATCATTGGGATGGGGTGAGAGGTCAATGACACATAAAATGCGGATCATGATTGTGGATGATAATAAAGCATTACGGGATAATATAAGGAAATTGTTAGAATTTGAGTTAGATATGGAAGTGATCTGTGAAGCAGCCAGCGGCGCTGAAGCCATTCGGAAAGCCAAGATCATGGTCCCTGATATCATTATCATGGATGTAAATATGCCGGAAATGGACGGTATCTCCGCTACCGAGATCATTGCCGGTGATATGCCTCAGTGCTTGATTATTGTTATTAGTGTGCAAGGCGAGCAAGAGTATTTCCGCAAGGCAATGTTCGCCGGAGCCAAGGATTACTTGGTAAAGCCCTTTGATGGGGCAGAGCTAGTAAACTGTATTAAGCAAATCTATGCTCGTGAACAAAGAAAACGAGCGAAGTTTGTGCAAGTAACAAAAGAACCAGGTAAGGTAATTACAATCTTCAGTACTAAAGGCGGAGTTGGTAAAACAACGATGACTACCAATCTGGCCACAGCCTTAGGGCTTGATGAGGAAAAAAAGATCGCGATAGTTGATATGGATTTGCAGTTTGGTGATGTGGCGCTCTTTCTCAATGTTATTCCGAAAAGAACCATTGCCGATTTGGTGAAAGATATTGACGAAAGTAATAAATTGGACGGCAGCATCTTAGATGCCTATGTGACAAAGTTTAAGGACAATATTAAGGTGCTGGCAGCACCCAACCGTCCCGAACAGGCAGAGGAAGTGACTGCTAGTCATATTGCAACCATTATTAAAGAAATGCAATATCATTACGACTATATCGTCGTGGATACAGCACCCATATTCAATGATATTATGTTTAAGGTTTTGGATTTGTCCAATATGATAATGGTAGCCACATCACAAGATTTGCCGACCTTGAAAAATGTTAAACTTTGCTTAGATATACTGGAATCCCTACACTATCCCCAAGAAAAAGTGCAAGTTGTCTTGAACAGGGCTAATTCTCTTGGGGGTATGAATAGGAAGAACTCAGAGGATTTACTGCAAAGGAAGCTGTTGGTGTCTATGCCAAGTGACGGTAAGACGGTAGTCGCTGCTGTTAATCAAGGTATTCCCTTTGTGCTTTGCAACCCTGAAACGATTGTAGCACAAACAATATTTAAACTGGCTAACTATGTGATTAGCGGGCATGAACAATCCCTGCTGGAACAAACCCCTAAGCTTTCTGTAAAGGGTATTATCAGCAAGGCAACCCAACTGTTCAAGAGTGATGTTAATAATAAAGCTCAGAAACAGGATAATACCAATAATAAAGATATGGATGCCGCTGGATGGTCTGTATATTAAATTCTATTAAGGACCAAATCCCGTATTCTAGGGGGTATTTTATTGAAATTTACAATTGCATTATATGCTTTTGTTATTAGTTTCTTCCTGTTGATAGTGATACTGCGTTATTTCTGGAGCAGACAACAGATACACGAACGTTTCACCCATGTAGTGGAGATGAGTATGAGCGGTGATTCAAAGCCGAACCAAGCTAAAGGATTGACTGATATTGTCAGAAAATTCGGTAGTTATTTTGAAGCTACTTCTTGGGCAAGGCAACAGGAGAATCGTCTGATGCAGGCGGGGATCTCCTTTCGAGGGTCGGAATTCGTGGCAGTTTCGGTGGCCATGGCTGTAATCAGTCTGATTTTGCTGCTCGTACTAACCAAATGGAATTTTTGGATAGCAATAAGCGGCGGGATGCTAGTTTTATTCCTGCCTGCAGCCATCGTCAATCATAAAATTAAGAAACGGCGGGTATTGTTCAATGAGCAATTGCCTGAGGCCTTAACCTTAATGGCTAATTCAATGCGTAGCGGCTATAGCTATATGCGAGC
>Ga0209639_1003072_pt1 | contig 11702 bp, 15 predicted proteins | sample EPASupsiteHSE605_FD_187268 | JGI IMG/M metagenome (GOLD analysis project Ga0209639, IMG submission 187268) | Bioremediated contaminated groundwater from EPA Superfund site, New Mexico - Sample HSE6-05 (SPAdes) (version 2) | ecosystem: Environmental > Aquatic > Deep subsurface > Groundwater >...
GTTCGGTTTCAACAGTAGGAATTTCAGTGATAGTGGATTCTCTTTCCAGCCTGACTTCTTCTAATTCAGTTGTGGATAAGGTACCTATAACGCCTGTTAGGGCGGCCAGTCCCACCAGTCCACCGATGAATAGGAATGAATTATCAGAACCTGTGGAAGCTTTGTTGAATATGGAATCATATTCTTCCTCAAATTCTTCTTCTTCCAGTTCTGCATCAGTCTTTTTTCTTCTGAGAACCATAAGCTGCCTCAAAATACCTTTTTGCCAGTCTCTCGTTCTTAATATCTAACTCTAAGATTATACCCATCCGTTCAATTGAAAACATTTGCCAGGCTAAGAGGGCTTTTTTGGCTTCCGAATTAGTAGGGGCTTTTCTCTTGATACCTAACTCTTTAAGTTTAGCGAGGGCAACTTTAACGTTAGCATCGTAGATTTGATTTATGAATGATTCGGCTGTCTTCTGACCATCCTCAATGAACTGGTTTATCAAGTCGGGTATTTCATCATCATCTGCCTTTTTAATGCCGGCGTGTAGTGTTTTTAAATGGTCTTGGAGTTCCTGGCGGTATTGTTTCTCTTCTTTGGTCGGCTTTCCCTCTCCCATCTTAGGGTTTATCTTGAAAGTGGGTTCATCGGTAAGGGCCTTGGATAGTAAACCGGCTTCTTTAGCCATTTTCTTCAAATGGTCTTCAGATATTAAAAAGTCTGCCATGGTATCAGGACACCTGTTTAATCATTCTTTGCTGGAGCATCGTCTTTTTCAGGATTTCCCAGTCCTTGTCAACACTCTTAATTTGGGTTGGTGTTTGTGATGGTTGGAACTGGTTAAGGTCTGCCTGGTAGGTAGGTGTTGTCTGAGATGGTAACACATTCCTATCATTCCATTCATCCCCTCCAGTGTTCATCACACTTGGAAGGTCGACCTCTTCCCTTATCTCAGGTGCACTTATAGCTCCAGTAGGCCAGATGGTGCTTAATATTTGTGCTACTTTTAAGAGGTCCTTTGGTAAGAATGGGTTATATTGGACTTCCATCCTTCCCTCTGTGATACCTTCAATCTCTAAAACTTTAGCAGCCTTTTCTTCAATAATTGGAGTGTAAACTTCTTTCCTTCCTCCGTTGCCTATTTGTTGAACGAACACATCGGTAACGGTGTTTAAAGTCTCCCTGTTAGGGATGTCGTGTAATGATAATAATGGTAATGGTACTTTCATGTTCCTGGCAATGGATTCAATCGTGGCCTTTTCTAGTTCGGCAATCTTAACCTCTTTACCTGCAAATGAAATAGGGATTACTTTCTGCCAGTCAAATATTGAAACGATATTTCCTTTTCCTTTCTGAGCTCTGTAAAACTCTGCAGTATCATCTAGGAGGGCTTGGGCTTCTGTTGCTGATTTCTTAATCTTTTCTCCGTATTCTGTATCTGCTATGGCCTCCGCACTGTTCTCTATGATTAAGAGCATGGTACTATATAATGCTGCCATTTCATCCCTGTATCCTGGGAATTGTGCAATCGTTCGGAGGTCTTTTATTGCAGGTTGAAGGTCACTATTTCCAACCGGACTGTTATCACTGAACTCATTATTAGTTACAAATGTCACTCGTTCCTGTTCTAATTCAACGGTCTTAAAAGAACCGGTTAATGTATTGGAAACCTGTTTATATTTAGCGGTTCCGGTGGTGTCTGCCATTACCTTTTCAACACTCTCAGGGTCTAAAGTGATAGGGTTAATAACATCAATGCCTTTTATCTTCTCTTTTTTATTATAATAATAAGAGCCGTCCAGGCTGTAAGTGTCTACCAGTGCCCCTCTTCCTAATACTCTGTAAAATGCGGAAAGTTGTTTCATGGTCTTTTCCATCTTCATCTTTTTGAAGACTTCATCCACTATCTTTTTAGCAGCGGCCCCATCCTCATCACTTTCAAAACCAACGGGTTTAAGCTTCCAACCAACCCCTAACTCTACATGCCTTTTAATATCTACAAATGGTCCGGCTGCGCCTCTTAAATAGTGGAGTAATAGTTCATAATCAGAGGCTATGGGGAAAGATTTCATGAGCTTGTAGCTGGTCATTGAAAAGTAAGGATCAACTCCCTGGGCATATTTTAAGACCTTATCCACAGGGTCCGAACTCATAAAAGGTAATTTCATTTGGTTGTTTGGCATTTAATCAGTTACTCCCTAACTAATCTATATTTAAAAAGAAATTATATGATTTTAATTCAAAGGTTTGGAACTTCCAAGGCCTGGCATGAATGGTATTGTATCTGGTTTTGGATTTCTCAAATAGTTATATCCTTGACTTAAACTATCCATAATGTTTGGAGATATTTGCATTACTGGGGCTAATCTCCCTATTTCTTGCTTTAATAATTCAAAATAAGATTCATTATAACTCGATTCAACATAATACTTATCCATTAACCGTTTATTAATTAAAATTAATCCTTGACTCATTTCACGAATCAAAGGTCGGGCTCTGTTAAACTTAGATCCTTTAGGGCTTCGAGGTTCTACTATGATTCCCATCTGTTGGAAAAATTCTTTCCAGTATTTTTCTGTATCTACCCAGCTGCCAGGTTCAATCTCAAGTATGCATGTTGAAGGATACACGCCCCTTTTATTATCTTCCATCACATGTTTTTCAATAAGTAACTCTGTGCTTGTACCTACAGTTTGACTAATATTATCAATCATAATCTGGTTAGTATCTGCATCAAGGGTGAGGGTGGATACAACAAACTTATCACGTCCACGTCCGGCAAGGTCTATACTTAATATTGAAGTTGATTCTGAAGGATAATTGGAAGTTAAAAAATCTTTAATTAGATTTATATCAATTAATCCCCCCTGAGCATAAGTATAATGCCAGTTACCTTCTTTTTGGCTTTGTTTGTCAATCTCATCCAAATCTTCAAGACTGGCTTCAAATTCTTCCCGACTAATATATGGGTTAGTACGCCACCCCATGGGAACATAGATATATTTTCCTTCGACATATTCTTTCAAAAATCGTTTACTACTATCATTTAATACAAAGGTTTTAGGGTCAAATTGGGGGTTTCCAAAGTTTATTATTGCTTTTGGGAATCGTGATTCGCTTTGTTGTCTTAAGCTTCTTCCTTGAAATGTTAATATAGATTTTTCAAGTTCTGGAGCTTCGTCATTTAATATTACTTGATAAGATTTACTCCTCGTTTTTTCTTTTTTTATTACATGTTCAAATGCTCTGAAAGTTAGTAATCCTCCGTCTTTACTTTTTATTCGTGGAGGGTGGGACTGTTTGATGTTTAATTTTCTTTCATTTCCATATTGATCAGCTAATTCTTCATTCCATAAACTAATATACCCCCAGATACTGTCTTCTCGTTCTTCTAATAAGTCATCATAATTTTTACGTGTGACCAATCCTTTGAATCCTTTAAGGTGTATAAATCTAAGTCCTAAGACTCCACCAAAAAGGGTTTTACCACCATAAGCTTCACCACCTATTAATATGCGATGGTAATCTATTGGTATTGGCCTATTAAGATAAATAAGACTCTTTAATTGTTGAGGATAATTTAAAACCCCTTTTTTTATTCTATCTGGGATATATGGATTGTTTATTAAGGTAAGTTTAAGCATGTCACGATCGTATTGAGTAATAGGGCCTATGTCTAAATTTGCCAAATGCAAATCCCCCTATTCCTCATTTACTTGATCTATTTTTTCTAAAACTTCATCCATGATCTGATTAAATTCATCTGAATAATTATTCTCAACACTACCTTCAACTTTACTTATCTCAGAAGGTTCACCTTGTAACAACAAAGCACCTTTAATTACTAAATCTAAATCTCTTGCACTTTTAATCTCAATGCCAAATCCACCCTCCATAAGTTTGTTTAATAAATTATGATAATAAGAAAGATAATTGGCTTTATTCTTTATTATGGTGCTGTCTGTCTTTTCTTCTACTTTCTTATTGATTTCCTTGGCTCTTATGGCTTCCCGGCCATCCCAATCAAATTCTTTCTTCCAAGTATAAAGTGAAGTTTCACTAAAGCCGCACTCAAGACTTGATAAACTTATAGCCTTTGCAGTGTCATGACCTCCCTGTTTATTTTTGAAATATATTTCAAATGCATCAATGTGGCGTTGTAGTTCTTTCATTGTAATCACTTATAGAAAGGTTTATATAGTTGTTTATATAATCTATTATATAGAATACTTAGATATATTTTATAAAAAATTGGTTGTGAAAAAAATGTCTGTAATCTTATATGAAAAGGAAAAGTTTGGAAGTCTAGCAAACCATTTGACATTAACTACGGAATTAAGAGAAATGTCTCTACCTTATGATGAAAAAATGAGGTTAAAACAATACAAAGGAACCTTTGATGATGAATGTGCAAACATAATATGTTGGGTTGACAGGTTATACATCGCCAATCAATTAGCATATCATACAACTTATACATCCCATGAAAATAAATTTGAAGTAGAACTCTTAGATGATCCAGATATTAAAAACAATGGTTGTAATTGGGATAATAAAAAACTTTACTCATTTTTAAACAGTCTCCACTACAATTTAATTAGTAATGGTGGCCGGTCTTTTATATCTGAAGAAGATATGAACAGGCTTGATGCATTGATAAGCATTACTGCAAGGAAAATTATTGATGGACCTCTTCATCATGGGAGTTTTTAAAATGAATCCTCATCCTTTTATTTTTCCAGTTGTTAACTTGGTTAATAGGTCCTGGCATGGAACTCGTTTAAGCCCACTTAATAGTGTGCCTTATTCTAATGAATATGATTCTATCTCATTTGGTATTGGGTTTGACCATACTAAAGAAAAATATTATATTGAATTTACTTGGACTTTAAATTCAATTGTGATTTATCGTAATGGTAAACGAAGGAAAAAACAGGATACTTATGGTCGCACTATTTTCTTTGGTGATACTATTCATTCATGTATCCTATGGGTTCAGGAAAACTTTGGAATCTATTTGAATGTTCTAAACTCGCCAATCCATATACAATATCCAGATGAACATTTGGAACAGTTATTATACAATGAATCTCTTTACTCTGAGGAGTTGGTTTAAATGGAAAATGAAATAACTTTAACTTTTAATTATACAGGTGAAGGTCAGTGGACTGTTTCTTATGAAAATGGTTATCCTTTAGTGATTTACTTCCCCATTAGTGGAGTTTTAGATCATTTAAAAGAAGCCTTAGAAGGGATTGAAGATATATGGGGGGATAGTATTCCATGAGTCGAGAATACATTGAACCGTATTTATGGGTTAAAGTTGAGCCTGGAATATTCCGGGTTTGGGGTTACTGGAGTTCTATATATCTCAATCAAGATGGTACTGTGCGGAGTTACTACTTCTTTGGAATTCTCGGGAAACAACGGACTAAATTAAGACAGGTTGAAAAACATTTTGATAATAAATATGACTGTGAGAAATACTTTTATGATAAAGATAATGATAAACGTGAAAAGGGATATGTGCCATTGAATATATCTATATATGATAAATATGTAGAAAATAAAGATATATTCGGATTACTCTCTGAAATTAAAAATGTTTACAAGGAGTGGAAATATTTATGAAAACTGCTGAAACTGTTATACAAATAAGGCCAGACTACAAAACACATATTCCTAAGACTGTTTTAAGATCTATCGGTGCAAAGAATGGTGATTTTATTAAAGTTATTGTCAGTTTGAAGGAAGATTAATTAATCTTCCAAAATGGAGTGTTTTCGGGGGTTTTCCTTTTTAATCCTTGATATTTGTAATATAATTCTCCATCTTTATCTCTTTTAACTGGAATTAAAGCTCCTTGGAAATAATATAAAGGACTTCTTTCTTTCTCAGGATTGTTCCATAGTTTTGATAAAACTTCGGCCCAAGTCCCATGTCTATGGGTGTATGCTGCTGTTGGTCCTACTCCTGGGTTTACAAGGCCGCACAATGATTTATGAGAAGCCCATTCTGGCGTGATGTCATGCCTAGATAATAATTTACCTGTGTCACGTGCAATCATCAACTGATTAGTTGCACTTTCTCTTTGCCAATTTCCAAAAACAGGATCATCTTCAGTTATCCCACAACAACATCCAACTTCAGTCAATTGTTTCCATGCAGGATCTGAAACTCCAATCACTAAATCATGCTTTTTGGCTTCCTCATACACTGCATGCATTATCTGTTCAGTCCATTGATACGGGGGTCGCATACAAGCTTGGTTTTTTCCAAAATTATTATAAATGTTGACCAAAGGTTTATCAACTATTTTTTCAAGAGTTTTCCAACGATTTTGCATATCTTCAGTCATTCTTCCTGGGACAAAAGCGCATTCGAAACTAATTGCTGTTGCCCCCGCATCAACAGATCTCTCTATCAATGTTTTGTATGCTTGCGGATAATCTGGAGTTGAATCCGAAACTCCGGGAAGCATTGGGCGTAATCTTAAACCTACTTTCACATCCAAATCTGTTAAGTTTTTCATACATTGCAATCTTTCAGTAGCATTGGGTGCTCTTGGTTCAACTTCTTTAATCACTTTGTCGTCCGGAGTGATTATACTATATGTTACAAAGAATAATTCGGGTTTGTCTTTGACTGCATCCAAGTATTCTTTCTCTAAAAACAAATTTCCTTTAGTGCTTATTTTAACTGGTTGATCATATTTTTTTACAATTTCTGCAAATTTTAAAAACCACCCTCTTTGTCTTTCAATATTATCCATTGGATCGCTGATAGCGCCTAGTTGGACTGCACAAGGATAACCATTTTCATTCCTATCATGATATTTTAATGCTCTTCTAAACATTTGGGCTTCTTTGCTTTCACTCTTCCCACTAAATATTCCTTCAAGTTTGCTTAAACTAGCTTCGCCGATAGGTGTAATTGTGTTTACTCTCCCCTGAATTGTATTAACAGCAAAACAATATAAACATCCAAAACTACAAACGCTGTGGACATCAATACTGACTGGGAATGCGCAGTCGAAGCCATCACTGGTGAATCTTATGCCTGTGTATGGTCTCAATTTCTTTTGTCTAACTTGTTTGCAGGTATTTTCTCCTCCACATGACGCTGAATGTTTCATGCATTCTTTGCAAGGATTCATTCGTTCATATCTCATCGTTATCACCCTTTACATAGTTCTTTAAATTGGTTTTTGCATTCTTGATTATAATATTTAGTTGGATTTGTGATTAACGATCCGGCAGCCTCACTCATCCCAGACCCTCCTTGAAAAGTTAATTTGGGCCTGTTTATAATTTTTTTAGGCAAGTATTCATTTGCGGTTTCTTTTAACAATTTTTTATTAGGAGGACATTGTGATTTGGTATAATTTAATACAGATTCAACTATTCCCCTATCCATAAATGGTAATCTACATTCTATATGATATTTCATGAATATTTTATTGCATCTAACAAAGTTGCCTCGGCTCATTTTGTCTAAATGTTTCAATCGAATGTTTCTCCATTCTTCATCATTGGCTTTACTTCCAGGAATACACATTGATCCATATCCGCCAAACAGTTCGTCTGCGCCCTCCCCACTTAAAACTACTTTAAATCCATCTTCACTTATTTTTTTGGCTAAAGGTAAGGCTAATAATGCTATTTCTATTTGTGCTTTTGATGAGAGTTCAATGCAATTAATTGATTCTTTTATATCATTTATTGTGGGAGATTCAACACGGATTTCAGTTAATTGAATATTTAATTTTTGGCATAGTTTTCGGGCATAGAATAAATCTTTGTTATTCTCATCAACATATGCAGTATAAGCTGTTATATCTGGTTGTTGTTCCTGGGCTAATTTTAAGATATAACTTGAATCCAACCCCCCGCTTATCAAACAGCATAATGGTACATCTGAAACCATCCTCTTTTTAACAGCCTTCCTTAACAATTCATGTAGTTTTTTTGGTGGATGTGGGGGGGCGATTGGAAAATTATAATATTGAACTATTTTCTCTTCATTAAAATCAAAGTATGTTCCTGGAGGTAGGATAGCCCATGGTTGGTTTATTGTTTTACGTTCACTGCTCCATATATATGCATCATCTCTTTTTGATATGTAAATTGGAATCTTTCCATATGGATCGCGTGCTAAAATATTAATGTTTTTTTCAATATTAGTATAAACAAAACAAAACATTCCATCTATTTTATTCAATGATTCAATTCCCCACTTATCTAATGCCTTAATTAAAACCTCCGTATCTGATGTTGTCTTGAAGTTATATCCTTCATTTATTAGTTGATTTTTAAGTTCTTTGTAATTCCAAATTTCTCCATTGAAACTTAACACGGAATTTAAATAAACATAAGGTTGATTGCTTCGTGGGCTGGTGTCTATTACTGACAACCTAACATGGCCATGAGTAGTATTTCCAATGGTTTTGATTCCTAAATTATCCGGACCCCTGTGTTCTAATTTTTTTAAAAATGGAGTTATGTCTATATTTAAATTATGGGTTCCAAATATACCACACATGCGTGTTCACTTAACCTTTAACTAAATTATAAAACCATTCTGAATTTAATTCATGCTTTCCTTGGCCCACTATTTTATCTTTTAACAATTCAAACAATTCTTTAAATTTTTCATCGTCACCATAAAATTCTATATAAAACCAGTTTTCATCTTTTTTACATTTTCCTTTTTCGTCTTTGAATTCATCCACTAAACTTGAGAATTCGTCACGTTTGTAAGGCGTTTGTTCTCCATTTAAAAACTGTTTTTCTTCAATTTTAGTTTCAACTTCTTTCAGTTCAACGTCTTCAAAACCAGTTAATTCTACATCAAAACCTTTAAGTTTAATGTTTTGGAAGTTGGATTCTAATTTCCCGTAATTCCAATCACTCTCATCTGTTAATTTATTATCAGCAAGCATATATGCAATAGCTTCAGGGCTATCATGTAAGTGTTCCATCCGTTTATATGGCACACTCATGAGGTTTAATTCATCTGTCGCTGCCAAATATGCTCCATGACCTGCGAGGATGTAGTTATCTTGGCTGATTATGATGGGTCTTCCCCAATCCAATTTATCAATAGATCGGGCTATCTTCTGGATCTGTTCATCCGTATGGTCCCTGGGATTGTCAGGGTGTGGTTTTAGGTCTTTTACTGCTATCCATCCGGTTTCATCTGCCATTTTAATCACTTCTTATGAGTCTTTTCTAAATAATCTCTCATCACCTGTTGGTCTTCTTTGGTTACTTCCTGGAATACGTGGAATGCTTTTTCCTTACTGTAAGGATTGTATATGGTTTTATTTGTGATGGGTTTGGAGTTGTTCATCTAGATCCCCACAGTTTGGGCAGTACCAAGTTTTCTTTATTGAACAAAAAAATAAACTATAGCCGCAGCAAAGGCATCTTCTTCCTTTTTTACGGCCTTTCATTGTATCACTTTAAAGTATGCTGTTGCTTATCAGGACTTTGTGTGCTATTTCTAATGGTGTTGGTACGGGTTGAACTGTTGCATTTTCTGCAACTGTTGGTTCTGGTTCAGGAACATATCTTATCAAAGTTCCGCGACTTCCACCGGCGGCCTTATCTTCGCCGTTTGTACCATCGTAATCTACCCCGCAAGTCAAACAACTCCATTCTCCAGGACGTGCACTTTTAGGATTCCAGGATAGGCAGTCATGAGCTCCACAAAGGGGGCATTCATCAATCCAGGTGTAAGTTCCTGATTCTCCGTAATAGTATCCTGAGGGTTGTGCGTAATGTGTTACCGTATCCACGGCGTTAACTGTTCCCATTCCAAGCATTATGAGTAGAATGAGATAGAATAAAATGTTTTTATATGACTTAATTAAATCACTCTCCAATCGGTTTTATTGGTTTTCTAGTTTTTGCATTGCAATAATAAACTAGTAGCCACGGCCACTGGAGTATTTTAAAGCCATTTCAGGCTATTGATTTCATATTATCACTATCCTTAGTAGTCATTAATGTAAAGTGGATCTTCTTCAAAATGTTTACATGAATAACCGGTGCAATTAGAATGTCCTTTTTTATTGCACCAATCAAAGCCACCTACTATGGCTCCTTTTTTACAATGCAAACTCATGAAAAATCACTTATCCTGATTTCTATCATGGCTTTTAGGAATCTTCTTTAAATCCATTGCCCAGCTGCATACAGGACACATGTTTAAAATAAGTTTTGGACTATAGATCCTTACCCCACATTTGCAGGTGTAGAGATATTGGTCCATATTTTCTGGATTCCTATAAAAAGTATTACTTCCTTTATAAGTGATTTGAAAATAAGCTCTATCTGTTCTCAGAATAGGATCGTAAACATTTCTTAAAGTATTACTATTTCAGATAATTAAACAAAATATTACCAGTAGTCAATATCCTATACAAACTCATAGCCATGAAAACAAAGCCAACCAGCAACCTAAATGGTTCGTTATTGATTAGTCCATCTACAATGTAGATTAAAGATAATAGGAAGAAGAATAATCCTTCAATTCTTAAATCAAAGCCGATGTTCATAATTAAAGCCTTCCTTTAGTGAGGATTGGGATAAGAATGGCAATAACAGATGTAAGCAAAGCCAAACCCATTAGGATTAATACGATTTTGTTTCGTCGTAGTTCCCATGTCCTGTCATGTTTCTGTTCAAACCGGTCAGCGTCTTCTTCAACTTGGATGGCATTTTCTTCCATTCTACCTATCCTGTTGTTAAAATCTAGTAAACGCTCTTCTTCCTTGTTAACAGTTCTTCCAAGGTTAACAACCCGCCGGGCTAATTGTAAACTGTCTTCTGATAGGTCGTCAACTATGTTTTCAGCATCAACAATCTTCTTTTCAATTTTACTTAGTCGCTGTGAATCGGTATAGCTATCATCAGATCTACCATTGTTTACTGCATCCCTTATTTCTCGTTTGCGTTCCGTTTTATTTATTGCCCTTTCCTTCTTTTTAACCATTTCACGGTCATTGAAAGCGTGGTCATCGTTCTCGGAGTTGTTTTCCATGCGATTCAATCCTTATCCATATTAAAGGTGAATGTACTTCAAGAGAGATGGCACCACATAACTGAGCAGGATTAAGAAAAAGAATGTAATTAGTCCTCCGATGAACAAATCTCTTAAAGTTCTCCGGCTCTGTTTTTTATCCCTGTCTTCTTCCTTCTTTTCCTTTTTTCCATCTTTTAATTCCTGTTTAATGCATTCAATATCTTTATCTTGGTTTCCGTTAATTATACCTATGTTTGATAATCCTATTGTGATCTCTTTCACGTTCTTGTTAATCGAGTTAAGCATTGTCCAGAGTCCGACGTTTAATTCTTCGATGTCTTTTCTGTTCTGTTTTGATGTGCTTTCCAGGATAGTTATACGGTGTTCATGGTCTTTGTGTATATCTTCATGAGTACATGGGTTATGATTGGAAGTAGTGTTCGTGCCCTCCATTCTTTCTTTCATGGTATCATCTTGCTTGGATTTTGAATCGGAAAGTATATTTTTAGTGGGGTTCATATTATTATCACTCCTCTCAGGCTACATCTGGGAGGGGTCGTTTAATCTTTAAGCAGATTCTTCTTTAGCTTCGGCCTGTTCTTCTAGTTCTGCTTTAATCGCCCTAAACATAGAACCAAGTTGGCTTATCGTTGTAAATATAAGAGTAGCTGTTCCGGCCTGTGTTGGA
>Ga0209639_1003078_pt1 | contig 11684 bp, 10 predicted proteins | sample EPASupsiteHSE605_FD_187268 | JGI IMG/M metagenome (GOLD analysis project Ga0209639, IMG submission 187268) | Bioremediated contaminated groundwater from EPA Superfund site, New Mexico - Sample HSE6-05 (SPAdes) (version 2) | ecosystem: Environmental > Aquatic > Deep subsurface > Groundwater >...
CCAGCAGGGTACTGGCCCAGGCGGCCCAAGCAGTCGGCTATGACATTAAAGTTTCAGAAATCCACGGCATGGCACAGCGTGGCGGCAGTGTGGTAACCCAGATCCGCCTCGGCGAAAAAGTATATTCGCCCCTGATAGTTGAAGGGGGAGCCGATATTCTTCTGGCTTTTGAAAAATTGGAGGCGCTACGCCTTCTCCCTTACCTAAAAAAAGATGGCGTACTGATTGTCAACGACCAGGCCATTGACCCCGTACCGGTCCTGGTGGGTGCGGCGGAGTACCCGCCCAATATTCCGGAGTACCTGCGTGACACGGTTCCCGGGACGCTGGTGTTCGACGCTACGGAAATAGCAGGTCGCTGTGGGACTGCCAAGGCTGCCAATGTGGTACTGCTGGGCGCAATGGCCCGCCGCCTGCCGATTGCACGGGCTATCTGGGAAAAAGCCCTGGCTGAGCGAGTGCCGGCCAAACTTTTGGAAGTTAACAAGGTTGCCTTTGCGGCAGGTTATGAGCTTGGCTAGATATTAAGGACGATGTTAAAAAGCTGCTGGTAAGCCCCGGCAGCCTTTTCCTTTTGTGTTTGTTAAGCGACCTAATTTATTCAGGCATGCTGAAAAAGTAAATGTCTTTAGATTAAAAAATGTTTTTACGTGGTTGACTGAAAGGCTGCGGCGTATGCGGGGAAAGCCTTTTGCGACTCTGACAGGGTTTACTTGACAGGCTTGGGGGGACGTATTAATCTAAAGTGTGAACCTCCTCCGGGAAAAGTCCGGAGGCTTCTCGCGGAAGTTTCTCATTTCAACGAGAGCTGCCAAATGGCTACGTAGATACGTGCTTTCTTCAAAAGCACCACAAGCTCTTTCGGGAATCAGTTTTATGCAGCAGCCCATTTAACCCAATGCAACCCCGTACTGATTGTCAAAGGCACAGGAATATTATACCATGGGAACACCTGTTCGTAACAATGCTTGTCGCCTACCGGGCGAAGATTTATAAATTGATTTGAAATGGTAAAAACCCAAGGAGGCTAATTTATAGATGAGCAGTTTAGTAGAGGAGGTTCGCGCCAAGCTGGCGGAGGCCCTAAAAGGTGCGCTGCAGGCAGCTTGCCGCAGCGGGGCGATTAAGGTTGACGAGGCGCCGGACTTTGCGGTGGAAGTGCCACGGGAAAAAGATCATGGGGATTTTGCCACCAACCTCGCTATGCTGCTGGCAAAACCAGCCCGCATGTCGCCGCGTAAAGCAGCTGAGCTTTTGACCCAGCATTTCTCACCGGCCGGAACCTGGGTGGAGCGGGTAGAAATTGCCGGGCCGGGTTTTATCAACTTTTATCTTGATCCGTCCTGGGTTTACCAGGTTCTGCCGGGTATTTTGCATGCTGGCGGAGACTATGGCAGGCAGGAGCTGGGTCATGGTAAAAAGGTTCAGGTGGAATTCGTCAGTGCCAATCCTACCGGCCTCTTACATATGGGTAACGCGCGTGGGGCGGCTCTGGGAGACACCATTGCCGCTATTTTGGACTTTGTCGGCTATGAGGTCAGCCGCGAGTATTATATCAACGATTCCGGCAACCAGATTGAAAACTTCGGTCTTTCCCTGGAGGCTCGCTACTTCCAATTGTTTGACCGTAATATACCTATACCCGAGGGCGGCTACCACGGTGAGGATATCCTTTCGTCCGCCTGCTCCTTCCGGGACTTAAACGGTGACGCTTATCTCGAGCGGGATGCTGTAGAGCGTCGTGCCGCCCTGGTGAAATTTGCGCTGGAGGAGAAACTGGGGCATATTAGAAGGGTTCTGAAGGATTTCGGTGTGAAGTACGATGTCTGGTTTTCCGAGCAGTCACTGCACGATGCGGGTGCGGTCAAAAAAACCCTGGATTTTTTAAAAGATCGGGGATTTCTCTATGAAAACGAGGAAGCCCTTTGGTTTAAGGCTACGGATTTTGGGGTCGAAAAGGACGAGGTAGTGGTTCGCTCCAACGGCCTTCCCACCTATTTTGCAGCAGATATTGCCTACCACTGGAATAAGTTTCAGCGGGGGTTTGACTGGGTTATTGACATTTGGGGAGCAGATCATCATGGCCACGTCCCCAGGATGAAGGGGGCGGTCTCGGCCCTGGGCTATGACCCGGCAGCGCTTGATGTAGTAATCATGCAGCTGGTCCGTCTATACAAGGGTGGAGAACTCGTCCGTATGTCCAAGCGCTCAGGCCAGTTTGTAACCCTTGAAGAGCTGGTGGAGGAAGTGGGGCGGGATGCTGCCCGTTACTTCTTCGTCATGCGCAGCGCCGATAGCCACCTGGACTTTGACCTGGATTTGGCCAGGGCTGAGACTAATGAAAATCCAGTGTATTACATCCAGTATGCTTATGCCCGTATCTGCAGCATTTTCCGTCAGCAAGCCGAGCAGGGCGGGGCGCAGCCCGAGCCCGAACAAGTTGATTACAATCTGCTAAAAGAAGAGCCCGAGCTGGCACTGGCCCGTAAACTGGCCGACTTTCCCGGTGAAGTGGCCTCAGCGGCAGGCGGTCTGGCGCCCCAGCGGATTGCCCGCTATCTTCACGAGCTGGCCGGACTTTTGCACAGCTTTTACAACAGCCACCGCGTAATCACCTCAGATCAAGCTCTTACGGCAGCCCGCCTGGTATTGATGGACGCGACCCGCATCACCTTGAAAAACGCATTGGGCCTCCTGGGTTTGGCTGCTCCCGAAAGAATGTAAAATGCGACAATCTATTGACATGTTAAGTGGGCACATATAAAATGTTAGAGGAGTTTAATCAGTTCTGACAGGAAATTACAGGAGGCTGGCAATGGGCAAATTCGTGTTTGTTACCGGTGGGGTCGTTTCATCCCTGGGAAAAGGAATTACAGCCGCCTCCTTGGGGCGGCTTTTAAAAAGCCGTGGCTTGAATGTAGCTATTCAGAAGCTCGATCCTTATATTAACGTCGACCCCGGAACCATGAGCCCTTACCAGCACGGTGAGGTTTTTGTGACCGAGGACGGCGCTGAGACAGACCTGGACTTGGGCCACTATGAGCGATTCATCGATATTAATATTTCCCGCAGCTGCAATGTGACTACGGGCGGTATTTATGGGTCTGTCATCAACAAGGAGCGCAGGGGCGACTACCTTGGCGGGACTGTACAGGTTATCCCCCACATTACCAACGAAATCAAGGAGCAGGTCCAGCGTGTAGCTGCCGAATCCAATGCGGATGTGATAATTACCGAAATTGGGGGTACGGTGGGCGACATCGAATCACAACCCTTTCTGGAAGCGATACGGCAGTTAAAATCGGATCTCGGACGCGGAAATGTGATCTATATCCATGTGACGCTGGTTCCCTATCTGCGGGCGGCCAACGAGTTAAAAACCAAGCCTACCCAGCACAGTGTCAAGGAACTCCGGGGCATCGGCATTCAACCCGACGTGATTGTCTGTCGCAGTGAATTACCCCTTTCAAAGGAAATGGAAGAAAAGCTGGCTTTATTTTGTGACATAGACAAAGAGGCGGTGATCCAGGCAGTGGATGCACCGTCTATTTACGAGGTGCCCCTGATGCTTGAGCAAGAAGGGCTGGCTGACATAGTTTTGAGAAAGCTCGGTATCCAAACCGTACGTCCGGATCTGACCGAATGGTCCGAAATGGTTCATCGGGTTAAGAACCTGCGCTATCTAACTAAAATAGCTCTGGTCGGGAAGTATGTTTCCCTACACGACGCCTATCTCAGTGTGGTGGAGTCTCTGCGACATGCAGGCTTTTACCATTGTTCGGACGTTGAGATTAACTGGGTTAACTCCGAAGGTGTCACTGCAGACAATGTTCACGAACTATTACAGGATGCAGACGGGATTCTTGTCCCGGGTGGTTTTGGTGACCGCGGCATTGAGGGTAAAATTGAAGCAATCCGCTACGCCCGCGAGCGCAAGGTGCCTTACCTGGGGCTATGCCTGGGTATGCAGCTGGCTGTAATTGAGTTTTCCCGCAATGTTTTGGCCAAGCGGGATGCTAACAGTACCGAGTTTAATCCGGGTACACTATATCCGGTAATCGATCTTTTACCGGAACAAAAAGACCTCGATATTAAGGGGGGCACCATGCGCCTGGGAGGCTACCCCTGTAGGTTACTGCCCGGGTCAAAGGCCCACCAGGCCTACAACCAGGAGATTATTGTGGAAAGACACCGCCACCGCTATGAACTGAACAACTCCTTCCGCGCCGAGATAGCGGGGCGGGGAATGATTTTCAGCGGAACGCTACCGGATGGTTACCTGGTGGAAATCATCGAACTGCCCGACCACCCGTGGTTCGTGGCCACTCAATTTCATCCGGAATTCAAATCCCGTCCCAACCGGGCGCACCCTCTGTTCAGGGACTTTATTGGGGCAGCCGGAAAATTTAAAGAGACTAGGTACCTTTAACCAGTGTTTTAAGCTTTGGATGAAACCAAAGCTTTTTTTGTACCAGGAGGAAGCAGGAGAACCGTCCAGGACTTGCAGGTATGTATGTTTTGGTGGTGAATATAGTAAGCTATTAGACATACATGCCGCTTCGCGGCGCCAGCAGAGGATGAAAGCTGAGCGATGTTATTTTTAGGGTAGTTCCACACGCCGCTATCGCGGCGCCACGTATTATGAAAACTACTGGTACTTCTATGTCATCCTGAGCGATAGCGAAGGATCTAGATCCTTCGCTATCGCTCAGGATGACATTACTGGAAGCCTGTTTTCAGGGTAGCAGTTTAGGAGGTTGAGCACTTGAAGAAAAAAATTATTGCCGGATTAGTCCTGGGAGTTGTGGCGCTTTCCCTGGTGCTGGCCATAGCCATGAAGCCTGGCGACCGTATTACTGAAGAGTCGGCGAGGGGCAGGGGAGAGGTTGGTGTAATATACATAGAAGGAACTATCGCCAGCGGCCGTAGCGCCACTCCTTTTGAGTCCCAGGCGGGGGCGGAGGCTATCGCTGCTTCCCTCAGAGATGCCGCCAGAAAACCCGAACTCAAAGCTGTGGTAATCAGGTTGAACAGCCCCGGTGGTACCCCTGCGGCCTCCCAGGAAATTGATGCCGAGGTGCAGCGGCTAAGGCAGTCAGGTAAAGTAGTGGTAGCTTCCATGGGTGATGTGGCAGCTTCAGGCGCGTACTGGGTTGCCGCCGGAGCCGATCAAATCGTTGCCAACCCCGGAACTATTACTGGAAGCATCGGTGTGTTTATGCAGACAACAAATTTGGAAGAGTTATATGGTAAAATCGGTATGGCTAAAGAAATCTACAAGAGCGGCCCGTATAAGGACATGGGTTCACCGGATCGTCCGGTAACGCCAGAGGAACGGGCTATTTTCCAGTCTATGGTTGACGATATTTACAACCAGTTTGTAGATGTGGTGGCCCGTGGCAGGCACAAGGATGTTGCCGAGGTTAAAACCCTGGCCGATGGGAGGGCCTATACCGGGCGTCAGGCAAAAGAGCTCGGACTTGTTGATCAATTGGGAGATTTTCATGATGCGGTACTCCTGGCCGGAAAAATGGCAGGAATAGCGGGAGAACCGGCTATTGTTGAAATTGGTGACAAGAGCCTGTGGCAGGGGTTGTTTGCCGGGGTGAAGAGCAACCCGCTCGCGGGGCTGGGGTGGACGGAGCTTTTAGGGGGGAATCAGAATTCACTCAACCCGCGCTAAAGACCCTGAAAGGAGAATTTTGCCATGAACGATAACATGTATGACCTTGACCAAAACTCTCTGGGTACGCCATCCAGCACAGGGGGTGCTGATAGGAGCGGCTTGGAACTGCAAGAAAAACCATCTTGCGAGCCCTGTTTTACTAACGGCGGGGTGTCAACTAGTGGGAACAATGAGGATGAACCAGCCTTGGGTTTCCTGGAACTTGTTTACGGTGTCCTTTTTGAACCGGTCAAAACCCTGAAAAGGGTTGCCCAGCATCCACCACTGGTCGTTGCTCTGCTGCTGGTTACCATCCTTGGACTGGCCGGGATGGCGATGTGGCTTTTAACCATCTCAAGAGTCTTAAACCAGTCCGCTGCCCCTGCTGCTATGGACCAAGCCCGGTCGCTGCTCGTGCTGGGCTCGGTATTAATCTTCTTGTGGGGTTATATCAAATGGTTTAGCTATAGTGCCTTTATTAGTCTGGCCGCGGAAATGCTGGGTGGAGTGGGCAAAGCCAGGGGTGTTGCCGCTGCCGTTGGCCTCTCCTTAATCCCGACTATTTTAATAATTCCTGTTCAGTTGCTCAACTTCTACCTGGCTTCCACAGCATTCTTATTAATCTCGGTGCTGGTTGTGTGGCTCTGGGTAACCGTACTCATGGTAATAGGAGTCAGAGAGGTCCATGGTTTCTCGACGCGTCGTTCATTACTGGCTGTGCTTAGCCCGGTGTTGGCTCTGGCGGTGTTCTTGAGCTTGCTATTAGCGGGACTGGTGGCAGTTGCTGTGACCATGTTTTCGGGGATGATCATGCCTGGTTATTTTTGACCGTAAAAAAAGGCGATATTTTCACTGCGCGGGAGGTTTTTAGAAAAATCCGACGAATGTTTATGTCTATTATCAAATATAGCTATGACAGGGCTGGAGTGGGATATGTGCCGGGTGTAGCTTGCGATTTGCTCATTGTGGATGACCAGGCAGGTGTGCGCCGCCTACTATACGAAGCTTTTTCTGACGAAGGTTTTCGTGTCGACACAGCTTCCAGCGGTATGGAAGCCCTCCTGAAGGTAAGCGACAAATTCCCTTTATTAATTCTCCTTGATATTAAGATGCCGGGCATGAACGGCCTGGAAACACTTGATGAACTGCTTAAAATCATACCACAAACACCTGTGGTGATGATGACTGCCTATGGTGAGCTTGATATAGTGGCAGAGGCAAAAAGGAGAGGGGTAAAGCACTATATCAATAAGCCCTTTGACCTTGATGAAATCCGCTACCTGATCAAGGGATTGCTTATGGAAGAAAAGGACAGGCGATCGATGATCGAAGAAATCGGCTGATGGTATCCTGAGCCGTTAAAGCGCGGTCAAACCAGAATTGCCGGTGGTAAAACTCCGGCTGTTTTTATTCGTACAGTGAGTTTGAAAGAGGACTTTTAGGAGCTGTGACGAAGTATTATACAGCAGATTAGGGGACACGATTTTTTGGGAAAGCTGGCTTTGATTATCAGGAGGTTTTAGCAATGGGTATTGACACAAACACTGTGCTGGCCATGCGATGCCCTGATTGCGGGAAAATGGAGTTTCATGAATTTTCCCGGTTTTCTATTGCCAGGGGGCAAGCCTATCATGTTACTTGTTCCTGCGGCGTCACCAAGCTGACCGTCAGCACGAAAAATCGCAACTGCTACTGGCTCCAGGTTCCCTGTGTGGTATGCGAAACCAAACATCTCCGGGAGATATCCGGTAAAAGATTATGGTCGGGAGAGGTGATTACCCTTTCCTGTGATGATACCGATCTGGAATTAGGCAATATCGGACCCAAAGAAAAAATTAACGAGATGACTGCCAGCTATGAGCAGGAGCTTGAGGCACTGGTCAATGAATTTGGCTGTGACAGTTACTTCAATAACTCCAAGATAATGTACGAAGTGTTGAACTGCCTCCATGAGATCGCCGAGCGGGGAGAACTTTACTGCCAGTGCGGTAATTATAAAATCGAGGTAGATATCTTCCCGGATCGACTGGAGCTCCAATGTAAAAGTTGTGACAGCCTCAACATCATATATGCTGAGACGGAAGAAGATTTAAAAGTGATCCAGCAAGTTGACATGATCGAGTTGGCGCGACACGGGTTTAAATGCTTGGACAGTCTGGCCAACACCGGTAAGTCCAAGAAGACCCGCCGCAAAAGGAGTAAAACATAATACGGCCGGCATTCGGTTATACTGTTATTACTGGACCAAAAAGTTGGCTTAAATCTCACTGGCATTTGACTGGGTCAAATGTCAGTTTGTGTAATTTATCCTTCAGGCGGCAAAATCAAAAATTCGCGTTGTGTTGCACGGTTATAAAAACAGAGCCGCTCAGTAGCAGGCTCCTATTTAAAAGGAGGTAATGCTGTGTCTCTCGTACCTGTTAGTGAATTGTTGAAACTCGCCCAAGCCGGCAGTTATGCCGTGGGGGCATTTAACTGCAACAACATGGAGATCGTCCAAGCCATTGTTGCAGCTGCCGAGGCCGAAAAAGCCCCGGTTATCATGCAGGCCAGTCAGGGCGCCATCAAATATGCGGGGATAGACTATATAGTGGCCTTGGCCAAACTGGCAGCGGAGCGCGCCACTATCCCGGTAGCCCTGCACCTGGACCACGGTACCAGTTTCGAACAGGTGATACAGTGCATCAGAGCAGGTTTTTCCTCGGTTATGATCGATGGCTCCAAGTTGCCCCTGGCTGATAATATCGCCCTGACCAAGCGGGTGCTGGATGTAGCCAGGGCCATAGGCGTGTCGGTAGAGGCGGAGCTGGGTAAAATAGGCGGCACCGAAGATGACATCAGCATTAGTGACCGCGACGCCTTATTCACTGACCCCGAGGAGGCGGCTATATTCGTCAAGGAAACCGGGGTGGATGCCTTGGCCGTGGCCATAGGCACTGCTCACGGACAATATAAGGGGAAACCGGAATTGGATTTCGCCCGCCTGTCCAAAATCAGGTCTCTGGTTAATATACCTATTGTCCTGCATGGTTCATCAGGCGTTGCGGATGTAGACGTCAGACAGGCGATTGCTCTGGGAGTCTGCAAAGTCAATATCGACACCAACATCCGAGAAGCCTTTGTCGCCGCCGCCCGCCAGGTGTTGGCAGACAACCCTCAAGAAATCGACCCTCGCAAAATGCTGGGACCGGCAAGAGACGCCGCTGTCGAGCTGATCAGGGAAAAGATCAGGGTTTTTGGCAGCTCGCATAAAGCTTGACCCTTCCTGCTACCTATACCCGGAGGTGTAAAAAATTGAAGCTTTTTCTTGATACGGCCAACATTGATGAGATTCGTGAGGCCTATGCCCTTGGAGTGATTTGCGGTGTAACCACCAACCCGTCTCTTATTGCCAAAGAAGGGCGCAATTTTGCCGAAGTAGTCCGAACTATCACCTCTATTGTAGACGGTCCTATCAGCGCTGAGGCAGTAAGCCTTGATGCCCCAGGAATGATTGCCGAAGCGCTGGAATTGGCAGCCCTGCACCCAAATATCGTAGTAAAAATTCCGATGACCGCAGAGGGTTTGAAAGCCACCAATAACTTATCCAAAAAGGGTATCCGTACTAATGTAACCCTGGTTTTTTCAGCCAACCAGGCTCTATTGGCCGCCCGTGCCGGAGCCTCTTACGTCAGTCCTTTCGTTGGGCGACTGGATGACATCAGCCTGGATGGGATGGAATTGATCTATGATATCATGGAAATATTTAACCGCTATCAGCTCCCCACTGAGGTGATTGCCGCCAGTATTCGCCACCCCATTCACGTCATCACTGCAGCCAAGGCCGGAGCCCATATCGCCACTATCCCTTACAAGGTACTGATACAGATGGTCAAGCACCCCCTCACCGATGCCGGCATAAAAAAATTCCTTGAGGACTGGGAAACCGTTAAAAACAAGTAGAGAAAATAAGAGCATAGTAATTATTCTTCGGCAGATTTTGCCTCTTTCAGGCAAATGAAGTAAAATGATGCTTAGAAGGTATTTTCATGAGGAGAATATTGATTATTTTAGCTAGCTAAGACTGAGGTGTAGGAAATGTTTGCCGAAGGGATCTTGTATTTGAAAAAGAAATTTACCACACGGATTTCGGATTACCTTAAAAATTACTACAATAAAGTTATGAGCCTGCCTGATTCACCCAAAAAGATTGCCAGAGGCGTAGCTTTAGGGGTGGCCTTCGACTTTCTGCCCATCCCCATTATCAGCATACCGCTTTCCTACCTCGCCGCCCGCCTCATCCGCTGCAGCCCACTGGCAGCCGTCGCCACGGTTTGTGTTTTTAAGGCGCTGGTCCCGGTATTCTTTACCATTGACATCCTGGTCGGCAAGTTTCTATGTGGAGGTATCCCCGAAACGGACGTTACTATTAATGGTTTTTCGTTTTTGGGGCCTTTTCTGGAAAAAGTGATTGAGCACGGGTATCCTTTTCTGGTGGGCAGTCTGGTTAATGCCACGCTGTCCTCACTGGCGGTTTATTATCTCCTGTTAATACTTTTGGAACGGCGCCGGCGCCGGCGGGGTCTATAAGCCGCTAATCATGGTTAAATACTATTAAATACTCGCTGGGGGGTTGCCTTTGAATTATTCAGACTTGGAGAGCAAAACGCTGGTTGAACTATACAAAATCGCCAAGGACATCGAAATACCAGGCTACTATAAGTTCCGCAAAAAGGAACTAATCTTCGAAATCTTAAAGACTCAAACCGAGAAGAATGGCCTTTTATACGCCAAAGGAGTACTGGATATCCTGCCTGACGGCTACGGTTTCTTAAGGCCCTTCCAATACCTTCCCAGTTACGACGATATCTATGTATCAGCATCACAAATCAGACGTTTTGACCTGCGCACAGGTGACTTGGTGGCGGGTCAGGTGCGTCGGCCTAAAGAAAGCGAACGATACTTTGCCCTGCTACGGGTAGAGCAGGTCAACGGTATCGACCCGGCGCAGGCCGAAAACAGACTGCATTTTGATGGGTTCACCCCCCTTTATCCCCTGGAGCGGATTAACCTCGAAACTGAACCGGATAAATTTTCAACCCGAATTATCGACCTGCTTGCCCCCATCGGCAAGGGCCAGCGTGGCCTGATTGTTTCCCCGCCCAAAGCCGGCAAGACTATTCTGCTTAAAGAAATCGCTAACAGTATCACCCGCAACCACCCGGAAATAATTTTGATGGTCCTGCTTATTGATGAGCGGCCGGAAGAAGTTACTGATATAGAACGTTCCGTGGATGGTGAAGTTGTCAGTTCAACCTTCGATGAACCGCCGGAAAATCACGTCAAGGTAGCAGATATGGTTCTGGAGCGGGCCAAACGATTGGTCGAGCACGGGCAGGATGTTGTGGTCCTCTTAGATAGCATAACCCGCTTGGCCAGAGCGCACAACTTGGTGGTACCGCCAAGCGGCCGTACCCTTTCTGGTGGGGTCGACCCGGCGGCACTGCATAAGCCTAAAAGGTTTTTTGGCGCCGCGCGAAATCTGGAAGAGGGTGGTAGCCTGACCATCCTGGCCACGGCTCTGGTCGAAACCGGGAGCAGGATGGATGATGTTATTTTCGAGGAGTTTAAAGGCACGGGTAATATGGAGCTTATTTTAGACAGGCGACTAGCCGAAAGAAGGATTTTCCCGGCTGTTGATGTGCAGCGTTCCGGTACCCGCAAAGAAGAATTGCTGCTTTCCAAAGAAGAGCTGGAAATGATCTGGCAGTTCCGTAAGTCCACCAACGGGGCAACCCCTTGGGAGGCCATGGATATGCTGGTTGAGCAGATGAAGCGGACCAAGGCCAACAAAGACCTGGTGGGAGCTTTTCTGCACCTGCGGCGGGCCGAGGGGGTTCCCGTGAGCCGTCCTGAAAACGGACGCCGGGGCGCCTATACGGTAGGCACTGAAGGAAAGTACTGACAGCTAAAAGTATAATAAATACCTCTTCTGGCAAAACTAGCTATTGATTTCGCTATGAAGAGGTGTATTTTTTTG
>Ga0209639_1003084_pt1 | contig 11665 bp, 7 predicted proteins | sample EPASupsiteHSE605_FD_187268 | JGI IMG/M metagenome (GOLD analysis project Ga0209639, IMG submission 187268) | Bioremediated contaminated groundwater from EPA Superfund site, New Mexico - Sample HSE6-05 (SPAdes) (version 2) | ecosystem: Environmental > Aquatic > Deep subsurface > Groundwater >...
CGACATTTTAGATATGAATGTAAATTACCCACTCGAAACAGCGAAGAGCCAAATTTACTATCCGAATTTGAAGTTACGGTGCTAATTATCCAATTGTAGAAGTGATTTGAATTTTAAGACAGCCTCTTATGTTGTGTTGTCATCTGGAGGAAAAAGGTAATCAAATTGTACAGTAAAAATATTCTCGTTTTGTTCAAGCTCATTTTTTATCCTTATTGCATCTTCTTTCGGAATCCAATACGTCAGGGGACCATCACTATAAAGAAAACGAATTTTGCACCAAACAAACCTTTTCACCCCAATATCGTATTTATCCAGTATTGCAAGAAACTTTTCGTCCTGGGTTGCTTGTTCAGAGACCGTAAAAACATAACAATCTCCTTTTCTGATAACGTGAGCAGGAGAAGATACAATCCAATCTTTTTTCTCTTCCTTCATCGCTTTATTAAGCTCGTTTCTTATGTCCCAATTATCTTTGTCCACCATTATGTAATATCTTTCATCCGTAGTATCATATGTCATTCTATAGTTCCGAGTCATGTTAATGTTTTGAAAAATGGCTTTTACTTCTGGCTCAGAAATTCCATCTTTAAATTGAATATACAGACCACTCACTTGCGATTCGGAGTCTGGAGTAGATGTGTTAACTGGAGTTTTTATAAATAGTCCAGCAATCATTACAAGAATTAGAAAAACGATAAAAGCAGCAATTTTTCCATTAATTTTGCCCACATAAACCACCAAAAAAGGAAGGGTTTTAGTCCCTTACATATATGAAGAACTTCATACATCAGGTTTCTATAGTTTATATATCAGACCCAACAGGCAACAGATCATCAATTCCAGTACTTCAGGTTCTCCAAGTCCCGCATTACTTTTTCCTGAGCTTCCATCCTCCATAAAGACAAGTTAAGCTTCCCAATAATCCGAAGCCTGGAGTAGAGTTAGTTTTGCTTGGTTTACCTCCATTATCAGATTCGGAATTACTATTGCTTGAATTATTGAGTTCTTCGTTTTCTTCGGATGAAGATATGTTGGTTTCTTCAGCTCCTATATCTTCAGTTGCATTGGAGGTTATCCTTATACTCTGATTAGTTACATTAGAATCTATAAAATGCCCAAAAGCAACTCTAGTAGGATGATATCCTACATTTACAGTGGCTATAACATTGTTTGTGGCTATGTCAATTACAGATACATTATCGCTGTCGTAATTCGCCACATATACTTTTGTTCCATCTGGATTGACTGCAACTCCAGATGGATGAGTTCCTACAGGAATTGTAGTTGTAACACTGTTTGTGACTGTTTCAATTACAGAAACCGAGTTGTCTTCCCGATTCGCCACATATACTTTTGTTCCATCTAGATTGACTGCAACTCCAAGAGGATAACTTCCTACAGGAATTGTAGTTGTAACATTGTTAGTTACTGTGTCAATTACAGAGACATTATTGCTGCGAGCATTCACCACATAAACCTTTATTCCATCTGGATTGACTGCAACTTCAATAGGAAGATTTCCTACACTTACAGTGGAAATAATATTGTTTGTAGCTGCGTCAATTACAGAAGTAGTGTTGCTGCGACGGTTGGTAACATATATTTTTGTTCCATCTGGATTGACTGCTATAGCCCAAGGATCAATTCCAGCATTTAACGTGTCTATTACAGTGTTTGTGGATGTGCCAATTACTGAGACCTCGTCACTCTCACTGTTCGTCACATATACCCTTGTTCCTGCCGGGTTAATTGCAACCCCAATAGGAAAATCTCCTGCATTCATTGTGGTAACTGTATTTGTCGCTATGTCAATTATAAAGACAGTTGTGCTTAGTAAGCCTGAGTTCGCCACATATATTTTTGTTCCATCTGGTGTGGCCGCAAATCTGCAAGGATTGCCTCCTACAAGAATTGTAGTTGTAACATTGTTTGTCGCTGTGTCAATTACAGAGATTGTGCCACCATTTGAGTGGTTTCCCGGACTCATAACATATGCAAACGGAGCTGCACTTGCTGCACCTGCCAGTATTAAAATTGCAAACATTGTTATTCCCAAAGCTCTTATGAGGGCATATCCTCTGCATGCTTTATTTGACACCGCCACAAATGAGAGTTGAATAGAAAGACTGGTAGTCGGCATTGTCAATATAATTTTACTTTTCATCTTTTACCCCCAAGCAGCGTCTGCTCTTCATACTAGTGTCGCGTCAATCCTCAAAGATTTAACGATTCTGGATGGTTGTAACCGATTTTATACGACATTTTGCTGTTGACGCGACACTAGTGTTGCGTCAATCCTCAAGAATCCGACAGCTTTGAATAGTTGCAATCGATTTCATACGACATTTTGCTGTTGACGCTACACTAGTATCGTAAAAACCTAATTATCGAACATATTATTTGGTAGCTTCCATCAGCTGATATGGTTTTGACCTTAAATTGATGATCCACAATTAAGTTTTCGTGACACTAGTTATGTATAATGATACAAGCAACCGTTGAAACTGGGAGTTTATCGAACTCCTTTGAGGAATTTTAGTTCCTTACATATACACGTTTAATTTCTTTACTACCGTAAGTGCGTTCAATTTTTGGTGTACCACTCGACCCTATAGGCTCTGGATCATTAATATACAAATATGTATATCCACCGTCAATTTTGTATCCTTGGCAAACTCGACTATGTCCAGTAATTAGACTGAAAAAAGGTCTATAATTGTCAATCTCCTTAATAGCATCAACATTACTAAGTTGAGTATATATAACTGTGCCAGATTTATCTAATTTGTATTTACAATAATGTACAGCATCCTCAGCTGCGAGCCCACTTAGGTAATCCCCTCCCTCATATTCATAGATATATGTTTGACTCGGTGTCGGATATCCATAGTACAGAGAAATCATTTGACAACTTGCTGGTACACAGAAATATTCATCTTCTTGTCCACGAAGGGGAACACCAAGTTTTTTACTTGTTGAAGCCATTACCGCTGCATCACCACTGAGTTTTTTCATATTTTCTTCAGTGACTGCCACATTAATATCAACTCCCTTATTAGCCGCTGCTTGTTCTATAGATTTTGTGAATTGATCGCTTTTCTCCCATTCCTTTAAATTCTCTTCCACTCCATTCTCCAATATCATCTCATACATCGACCAAACTCCAAGCTCGGTTTCAGTTGCAGGTTTATCTTCTACCTCATTAAGGGTGTATGCATCTACAAATATCCGATGTTCAACTCCAGTGATTTTGTCTTTTACTACGGTCATTGCTCCTATACTTGGATAGCTGTATACGACCATAATAGTTGACTTGATTTTCCCATCTGGATATTTATTCTTGGCTATTTCTATTGACTTTGTCATGGCTTCAGCTGCTTTAAAAGGTTCAGGGTCAAATGCAATGTCGTTGATTGAATGTCCCAGCGTTTTATCGGCACAAATGTCGATTGTACCTATTAATTTTTTTTCATTATATACTGAAAATTGATAGAATAATTTCTGACCATTTATGTCATAAAGCTCCTGTGGGTTGGGATCAATAGACGCCCCTGTCCAGTTTTCAAAATTTGGGGCATCGCCTGATATAAAGCTTATCATTTGCGCGTTTGCGTGCTCAAAGGCTTTCTCTGCAGTTACACTATGGTTTTTTTCTTCTTGTGCACTTGCAGCTGGTATCAGTATCATACCAACCAGTAGCATTGCCAAAATAAGTATGCCTGTTCCACTTTTATTACATATCATATTTTATACTCCTTTTAACCCCAGGAGGCAGAATCAGGCAAGCTTAAATATACGCAAAGCTAACATAATTCATGCCTCTTAGGGCATCTATTATGGAGTTCGGGTGATACTTGGGAACTACTTCTGAACTCCATAAACTTCTCTTTGTTAACTCTTTATAAGTTTTGTGTCCAGATTCTCTAACAATGCGATTTTCTAACTAATTTTGAGTTTGAAATTATTACTTGATCTTTGATAGTTGGATGATTTGGCCACAAGTATTTTATTTGAGCATATGCCTTAACTCATATTCAAACAGATATATAAAAGAGAAATAGTAGAACTTTACAGTCACATAAGTCGATATGTAAATAAACCCATATTGAATCTAGACTAGTGCGTCCTCTGATCGTAACATACTGGTGAATAAGTGCGCATATTAATATTCCCGATGAATAACAGGCTCGCCATTGAAGAATAATCCTTAGTCCGGGTAATACTGCATTTTTTTGTAGAGCCTGAAATATCCCTTCTTCTCACAATTCTATAACAATGTCACTATCCGATTTAGAGCCTATCCGAAAAGTAGAAGACCTTCGATTTACGGTAATGTTGGGTAGTGATAACACGAAAAATCGGACACGACTACGAGATCTTTGACGAATTCTGGAAGAAAATAAAACCATTACTCCCACCCCCAAAACCAAAAAGAAGCTCGGGAGGCCTAGAAAAGATAATCAAAGGAATAAAATGATTCTTTGGCAGGAATGCCAAAGAAATTGCTTCTTAAGGATTATTACAGTTTTTTTAGGTAGTTTGTAGAGAAAAGCGAAGTTTTAAGGAAGGAAAAAAATGAAAAATCACTAGATTTTGGAACTGAGTCCTATTTATAATTAATTTATAAAATTCTACTGCTTTCGAAAGTTGTTACAGATTAAATTTATTTAGTGAAGAATAATGTATTTATAATCCGATAATCTTATGCTTTTCATTTGTTGTCCGTGTGAAAAGAGAGCCTCATTTCAAGCTAACACAACAGATGTGAACTAAATTGACGACACAAGACATAACCGTGGATGGTTTAATGCTCATCCTCTTTTTGGTCATTGTTACCGGGGTGGCATTACCTTTCAGCAGTTTCTTTGTCCGGGTCTTTTCCGGAGAAATTTCCCGAGGAATTCCGGGTCATATTGAAAAGGCGATCTACAGACTGATCGAGACAGATCCTGATAGAGAAGATGGGTGGAAGGGCTACGCCCGGGATATGCTCATCTTCAATGGTCTAGGTTTTGTAACTCTCTTCCTACTTCTTCTTCTTCAAGGTTTTCTACCTTTCAACCCTCAAAAATTCGGGGCCTTTGATCTGTACTTTGCAATCAACACTGCTACCAGTTTTGTCACTAACACAAACTGGCAGGTATACAGTGGTGAAATGACAGCAAGCTACCTTACCCAGATGGCCGGTCTTACAGTCCAGAATTTCCTCTCCTCAGCTACAGGCATCTGCATAGCGATTGCAGTGATGCGAGGCATCACCCGCCAGTCTACCGACAGGATAGGCAACTTCTGGGTAGATATGACTCGCTGTACCCTTTACATCCTTCTGCCGATAGCTTTCATTTTTGCCCTCTTGCTTGTTTCCCAGGGCGTCATCCAGAATCTGGATCCTTATGTCCAGGCAACAGGATACGGCCCGACAGGGCAGCAGACAATTGCTATGGGACCGGTAGCCTCCCAGGAAGCGATAAAAGAGTTCGGTACCAACGGGGGAGGATTTTTCAATGCAAACGCTGCACATCCATATGAAAATCCGACGCCTCTGACCAATCTGGTAGAAATTTTTCTTATTCTCCTTATACCTGCAACCCTGCCTCTGGTCTTTGGAAGGATGAACGGTAACATGCGACAGGGATGGGTTATCTACGCTATTATGTTAGTGTTATTCTTATGCGGACTCGGTACACTCTACGCTGCAGAACTGGCAGGCAATCCGCTGGTAAAAGAACTTGGCGTTTCCGGGATATCCATGGAAGGAAAAGAAGCAAGGTTCGGGCTCCTGGGATCATCACTCTTTGCCACATCTACCACAGCGACATCCTGCGGGGCAGTCAACTGCATGCATGATTCATTCACCCCTCTTGGCGGTCTGGTACCTATGTTCATGATTCTTCTCGGCGAGGTCGCCTTTGGGGGAGTGGGATCGGGATTCTACACCATGATCGGATTTGTGGTGCTTGCAGTCTTCATTGCAGGACTGATGATAGGAAGAACTCCCGAATACCTCGGAAAAAAGATAGAGGCATTGGAAATGAAGATGGCTGTCATAACCGTCCTTATCCCTGGCGTCCTTGTTCTCCTGCTTTCGGGTATCGCACTGGTTCTACCGAATGTTGCAGATTTAATGAAAAATCCGGGTCCGCACGGACTCTCTGAACTTATATACGCCTTTGCATCCATGTCTAATAACAACGGCAGTGCTTTTGCCGGGTTTGACGCATCAAAGCCGTTCTACACACTCACAGGTAGCTTAGCAATGGTGATAGGCAGGTTTGTCCCTGCGGTTGCCATGCTGGCGATGGCAGGATCGATGGCACAGAAGAAAACCGTTCCACCCAGCTCCGGAACTCTTCCCACGGCTTCTGTTTCATTTTCCATCTGGACGATCCTGGTAATCCTGATCATCGGTGCTCTCACATTCTTCCCACTCTTCGCAACCGGGCCAATTGTCGAACACCTGTCTATGATAGGAGGGGTCTGATAAAATGTCACGGAAGCGATATCCCCGTTTAGGCGCCTTTGAGCCGAAACTTATCCGTGAAGCACTCATTTCTTCATTGCTGAAACTGGACCTGCGTCGGCAGATGGGAAACCCGGTTATGCTACTGGTGGAAATCGGAGGTATTCTGACCACTATCAGTTTTCTAATCAGCGTTTTCTCTACTACCGCTGAATCCCCTTTCTTCATCGGCTTTGTTTCCTTCTGGCTGTGGCTTACAGTGCTCTTTTCCAACTTTGCGGAATCTCTGTCTGAAGGACGTGGAAAAGCCAGGGCAGCATCCCTTCGGCAGTCCAGAACCAGCGTTCCCGCCCGAAAACCCACAGCAGAATCCTTTGATGCTCCCTCCGTCGAAGTGCCTTCCTCCGATCTCCGGAAAGGTGACCTTGTCCTTGTAAGGGCAAACGAAGTAATCCCTGGAGACGGGGAGGTGGTAAAAGGAGCCGCATTAGTCAACGAAGCCGCAATTACCGGGGAATCAGCACCGGTTGTGCGTGAATCGGGTGGTGACCGGAGTGCCGTTACCGGAGGAACTACAGTTATCGCCAATGAGATAATCATCAGAATTACCGCTGATCCCGGGCAGACCTTCCTGGACCGCATGATCTCCATGGTGGAAGGTGCCGAGCGCAGGAAGACTCCTAACGAAATAGCTCTCGAAATCCTGCTCATTGCGCTTACAGCCGTATTTCTCGTAGTTGTGGCCAGCACCTACTCGGTTTCTGCATATAGCTCCGCCTCAAGCGGAATGGGCACTCCTGCAAGCCTCACAGTACTGATTGCGCTTTTTGTATGTTTGGCTCCCACAACCATTGCAGCCCTGCTCTCGGCAATCGGAATAGCCGGAATGGATCGTTTATTCCAGTTGAACGTAATTGCCCTCTCAGGAAGAGCAATCGAAGCTGCAGGAGATGTAAATGTTCTGTTGCTGGACAAAACAGGCACTATCACCCTGGGTAACCGACAGGCAACTGAGTTTTTGCCAGTAGATGGTCAGTCACCTGATGACCTGATGGATGCTGCTATGCTTTCCTCTTTCGCAGATGATACCCCTGAAGGCAAAAGCATTATCGCTCTCATTCAGGAAAAGACAGGAAAGGCCCCGGTTTCGCCAGAAAATGTCACTTTCATACCATTCTCAGCCGCCACCAGAGTTAGCGGTGCACAGTGCGGCGAGATAACCTACCTGAAGGGTGCTTACGATGCAATAACGAAGACTGTTATGGAACGTGGAAGCGCCATTCCGTCGGATCTGAAAACGAAGGTAAACGGGATCGCATCTGCAGGAGGCACACCACTGGTGGTTGCTCGCAATGAGACAATTCTCGGTGTGATATTTCTCAAAGATATCTTGAAAACAGGTATTCGGGAGAGGTTTGCAGACCTGCGCAAGATAGGAATAAGGACGGTTATGATCACAGGGGACAATCATCTCACCGCCGCTACTATTGCAGCAGAAGCGGGAGTAGATGATTATCTGGCTGAAGCAAAGCCTGATGACAAGCTAAAGATGATAAAGGAATATCAGAATGAAGGCTACATGGTCGCCATGACCGGGGACGGAACAAACGATGCTCCGGCCCTTGCCCAGGCCGACGTAGCCGTGGCAATGAACAACGGCACACAGCCTGCGAGAGAAGCTGCAAACATCATTGACCTGGACAGTGACCCAACCAAACTGCTGGACATTGTCGAGATAGGTAAACAAATCCTGATGACTCGCGGAGCTCTGACTACTTTCTCTATCGCCAACGACATCGCCAAGTACTTTGCCATCATTCCCGCTGCCTTGATAGGGATTTATCCGCGGCTTGAGGTGCTGAATATCATGGGCCTTGCAACCCCACAGTCTGCCATTCTTTCGGCTGTCATATTCAATGCTCTGATCATTCCAATGCTGATTCCACTTGCACTAGCCGGCGTAAAGTTCAAGTCTATGTCGGCATCGAAACTCTTTGCCTACAACCTGACCATCTTCGGTCTTGGAGGAGTTATCGCTCCGTTTATAGGAATTAAGGTAATCGATCTGGTACTGGCAGGTTTACTGCATATCTGAGGAGGTATTGGCATGACATCTATCAAAAAAGCCATATTACTATTCACAGTATTATTCATCATCACAGGGCTCGTCTATCCCATAACAGTGACACTTGTTGCCGGACTCTTATTCCCGGTACAGGCTCATGGGAGCCTTATTGTCGATAATGAGAACCGAGTTATCGGCTCAACGCTCATTGGTCAGAATTTCACTGCACCTCAGTACTTCCAGAGCAGGCCCTCAGCTAGCGGGTATGATGCAGCTTCTTCCGGAGGGTCAAACCTCGGGCCGACAAACCCCGTTCTCCTGGAGCTGGTTGATAATAGAACAAGTGCACTCCGGGAAGCCGGTGTTACCGGCCCGATACCTTCGGATCTGGTTATGGCTTCAGCTAGTGGGCTTGATCCGCACATCAGCCTGGAATCCGCACTTGTACAGGTGCCTGTTGTGGCAAAAGCACGAAATCTTCCGGAAGAAGAAATCAGAACACTCGTACTAGCAGAATCTGTCAATTCCCCATTCGCCGGAGCTTACGTTAATGTGCTTTCGCTCAACAGGGCGCTTGATGAGAGAAATAAGTCTAACTGAGAGAGGGAGGGGCTATGGCATCTAATCGTTATGAAGAGGAAGGCAGGCCACGAGCCGAAGATCTACTCTTCATTGCTCGCCGTGATGAGAAAAAAGCTCATGAAGGAAAGTTGACAGTTTACCTTGGATACGCCGCTGGTGTGGGGAAAACATATTCAATGCTTCAAGATGCCCTTCAGCGGAAAAGGGAAGGAAAAGATGTCGTAATCGGCTACATAGAGACCCATGACAGACCTGAGACCAACGTCTTGGTAGAGAATTTTGAGATAATTCCTACAGTCTCCATCAAACATCAGAACCTCACTCTCAGGGAGGTAGATCTCGATGCAGTTATCCGACGCCACCCTCAAATCGTCCTGATCGACGAGCTAGCCCATACCAACGCACCTGGCAGCAGACATTTAAAGCGGTACCAGGATGTCGAAGAGCTTCTGCAAGCAGGAATATCAGTTTATACGACTGTCAATATTCAGCACATTGAGAGCCAGAACGACGCCGTTGCCCAGATAATTGGCATCAGAGTTTCTGAGATTGTGCCGGATACTTTCTTTTCAGATGCCGATGAGATCCGGTTGATCGATATCACCCCGGAAGAGCTAAATATTCGCCTCAAAGCCGGGAAGGTCTATGTAAAAGATATGGCTGAAGCCGCCGTCCAGCGTTTCTTCAGAACCGGAAACCTCCTTGCACTTCGACAACTTGCTCTGCGATATATGGCAGAGTATACTGATAAAACGATGATAGGCTATATGAGGACACGGGCTATCCCGGGTCCATGGCCGGCGGCAGAAAGACTTCTTGTCTGTATCCGTCCCGGCCCGACAGCTGAACATATGGTCAGAGCAGCATACAGGCTTGCAGCCAGATTCGATGCTGACTTGATTGTACTTTCAGTGGATATTAGCGACGATAGAGCATTATCTTCTCAGGAACATACCTGGCTCAATCAGGCTCTAGAGGCAGGCAGACGACTGGGTGGACGGATAGTGCGTTACCGTGGAAACGATGTAGCTGATGAGATTATACGCTACGCCCGACGGAACAACGTCAGTATGATCATGCTAGGAAAACCACACGGTCTGGATGTAATCTTCTCTCCGGTATACAGGGTGATCCGGCAGTCACATGGTATTGACATCCATCTGTACGAGCCAAAAGGAAACAGTGTACACATACCGCTCAAAAAGCAGCTCCCACTTTTCTTTACAGCTGAATATGCAATCAGCCTCATCCTGATTATAGCTATAGCAGGTGTCAATTTCCTTCTTCGAGAGATTATCGGACCTTCAAACCTGTTGATTATTCAACTTTTACCAGTCCTGGTGTCTGCATTCTTTTTCAGGCGAAGAGTAGCTCTGTTTACTGCATTTGTAAGCATTCTTGTCTTCGATTTTCTTTTTGTCCATCCTTACTATACGATAACGGTCCATGACTGGGAATACTTCATCGCTTTTGTCGGATATGTTGCTATTGCTCTTATAATCAGCAGCCTCGCCACCCGGCTACGCCATCTTCTGCCTCAGATCTGGCAGAGCGAGGCTGAAGTGGAAGCAACTTCAGCCCTTTCCCGCGTGCTTGTGGAGGCAAAAACACGGCAAGAAGTCTTCGAAATCCTCGCTGATCAAATGCACAATTTTGCACCGGGCGTCTTTGCAGTACTTATACCCAGCTACTCCGGGCTCCAGATCGGAGCCGGTGACGCTGTCTACCCCCTCAACGACAAAGAAAAGGCCATTGCCCAATGGGCTTATGACAATGGTCAGATAGCGGGCCGCGGAACAGATAATCTTCCTGCAGGAAAGGGATATTATATCCCTCTTAAGACTCACAGAATGATTTTTGGCGTTATGGCATTTGCCTTTGACAAACCTGAAGAGGCTCTAATTCCGGAGAATAAAGAGATATTTGAAACAATGGCATTCCTTGGAGCTCTTGCACTTGAACGCTTATAATGCGAAAAATCACTGATAATGTAAAAATCACTGGAAGCTGGTCTCCACCCGGCTTCGTCTTTTTTTTTGGTTCTCCTTTATATATTTCACATCAATCAGTAGAGTTAATCCAGTACGGAAAGTGTATTCCTTAGAAATACGCCCATTTAAGTTTTCTTTTTTCCAAAGACTACTTAAGCAAACAGATTAATCTGTTTGAAATCAGTCTTTTTTTCGAGGGAATCTCATGAAAGCCGTAGTTATAGCCTACTTTTGGCAGGTGCGACATTAGAAATTATAATATTTTTCTTAATACCGTTTTTGAACATTCGCTAACTGTATATTAGGTTTAAAGCTAGTGTCGCATCAATCCTCAAGGATTTAACAACTCTGAATAGTTGCAATCGATTTTATACGACATTTTGCTGTTGACGCGACACTAGTGTATCGATTCCAAAACAGATACATAATTTGGAAATGAATACAGTTTCGAACGCAACGTTCACATCAAAGTTACTAGACGTTCTATTACCACAGAAAGTACAGGCGGACACGGAAAAACCCAATCAAGACACGAAAACCACGGAAAACACGGAAAGCACAGAA
>Ga0209639_1003089_pt1 | contig 11645 bp, 17 predicted proteins | sample EPASupsiteHSE605_FD_187268 | JGI IMG/M metagenome (GOLD analysis project Ga0209639, IMG submission 187268) | Bioremediated contaminated groundwater from EPA Superfund site, New Mexico - Sample HSE6-05 (SPAdes) (version 2) | ecosystem: Environmental > Aquatic > Deep subsurface > Groundwater >...
GTTACCCCATACCGTCCAAGACTCGCTATGAATGGTTTGCTAAACCTTGTTCAGCGGGGTTCCCACCCGCTATATGATGTACCCTTAGCTTGGCGCACGCGCCGTCCCGCCCCGCAGCCACAGTTGGCCGCAGCGAAATTTGTGCCATAAAGATAACACAGTAGCGGTGAAAACGCTGAGTCCAGTTTTAGCTTCAAGCCCTGCACTTTTTTAATACTAGCAGCCAAACCATAAAAATCGGCAAATGAAAGACTGATTTTTTCATATTCCTCATGAATTGCTGGCTTATAACGCAGTATATTTAGATGCTCAGCCCGCAGTGCTTTAGCCAAACTAATCATATTAGTAAAATCAGCGATATTATCACGGCGGGCAACCCAGTTGATACCAAAAAGCACCTTGCTTTGCGCCAAGACCGTAAGTGCCTGCCTGGCCTCCTGATACCCATCACGAGAACTCGTGTGAATTTCTTGGGTAGAGCCGTTTAATGAAATTTGAATATGGTTGATGCCTGCCGCCTGCAGCTCAACTACGCGTTCTTTTGTCAATTGATAGCCGCTGCTAGTCAGTGTACAAGCCATTTGGGCATTGTGCACTACTTTTATGTACTCAGCCAAATTATCCAGCAGTAAAGGTTCTCCGCCGCCTAAGGCAATCTGAAACACCTTCATGGCCTTTGCCTCAGCAATAATGTTAGTGAACTTATCCATTGGCAAGATAACCTCAGACGGTTCTTTATAGCACTGCACGCAGGCCAGCGGACAGGCGGTAGTTAAATCAATATGCAGGGATTCCGGCGCGGTAAACGAACGTAGCGGCGCACAGGCCTTTGCTGTCTCGTCCACGATGGAGAGTAGTTGTGCTTTTTCTGCTTTAGACATAAGCTTAGGCAATAAAGTAAGCTCCTGTAAACGCTCAATAAACCCATTAGCTTGTTCACTCTGTAACCAAGTTTTTAATATTGCCAATTCCCTATCTGAAATAGCCGCCGTATAGCCTGTGTCACTATTAAAAATCATCAGAGCATTGGGTTCTGCTCGATACAACATCATATATCACCAACATTGTGTAAATTTTTGCCCACTCAGAATCCATATCTAAAAAATCATTAGCGCAAATTTAATGCTCATCAATAATTCTCCTTATGGATGCGTGAATGCCATTTTGTTCTTATTTTTTCTTCTGTTTGCTTGCCAACCGTTTTGGCGGCCTCTACGATTTCCAGGACTTCCATAAATCGTAATATTCATTATAAACTTTTGCTGTGTTCAGCCGCCTAACTATTGCAAGCTGCTCTTCATCAAGATCGTCGTCAGAAACTTGGAAAAGAATCACGCACTCTTCTCGCTGTTCTCCACTGCCAAAAAATCCTTCTGTATCAAGCCTTTCCAGAGCACTAACTGCTGCCTCGAAGACACCCGCCCGGAATTTCTCGATATTTATTTCACTAGGCAAATCCTGGTGCTGTGTCAAAATAAGCCGATAGGCAATATCCAGAAATTCATTACCTTCGTCATACGACCATTCTTCCGGACACCAGCGACACGTCTCATCCTCAAGAGTCGCCGTGCTGCCGGCAACACTCACGATTGTCATTGCATCACTGTCACTGTAAAGGGCATACAAATTAAGATTGTCCTCTTTGTGCGCTTCCCGTGCAGTCGTGAATGCCTTACGCGCACCTTCGTAAATTTCATAAGTCAATTCTTCATAATCAAATACTTTGGAGTTAAAAGTACCTTCACGGGTAAGCACAAATCCGTCACAAACTTGCTGCTTCACTATTTCTTTGAATTTTGCCGCAGCATCAGCTGAAGTTTTGCATTTTACAATTTCATGAGTCCCCCATGTACTTGTCCTGCCGGAGCGAACCCATACCGCCGAATCGACATGCCGTACTTCGCAAAATTGGTTTGGTACTCCGTCTACATTCTTGTACAATAATACCCAGTCATACTTATTATTAAAATTCATTTTAACCTCCTTGGCATTAACCAATTAAAATGGTCACCTTATAACAACTAAGTCCCCATCACAAAACCCTGTCGTAATACGCTCAACCTGTAACAAGCTTAAGTGTTTCAATTCTATGGTCAATTCATTTAAGATTTTCACAATACTATCTAAAAATTCTTCCCACTCAACATCTTCATAAAAATCTATTCCCGGACACTCTCTTTCATTTGGTACAAAGTCTTCCTCACAAGCCCAATCCGCATCGTCAGCGTCATATTCTTTTGCGCCAATTAGCTCTATCCCATAGGGTTCAAATAAACCAAAATTAAGCGCTGTAATATTGTTAGGTAATTCTTCTTCTAGATTCATCGAAATAAGCCATGCTTTTATACATTGTTTTAGTACCGCACACTCACTCGCACTTAATTGTCTCCCCATTTGTCATTCCTCCCTTTGCCCGGCAATTTCCGCCGCCGTAAAATAAGAATTTAGATCGCTGACAGGCACTAATACCTGCCTTTTTGTTTTATACAACTCCAGCCATTGCTTATTGGGTACGATTTTCATATCTATTTTCTCCCTTCATCATTTATTGAATATATAAGTTTTTTAACTCTCTAATACAATTTTATCGATTTTTCTGAATTATGCACCATCGAGTTATCCGGAATGCCGCCAAATACTGTTCTTCCTCATCGCTCTTTAAACAATCCCGCCGCAAAGGAAGCGCTCGCGCGAAACCATTCTTACTTAAAACACCTAGCGCATTTTCGGCAATGTCCCCTGTATTCTGTCGGCAAACATCCTCTAAAAAGAGTATATATAAACTCCATATTTTTCAATATTTTCGTTTATATACTAATTATACTTGAACTTGGTATATAAAAAAACCACAATAACCCAATTTCATTGAATTCTCACTAAAATTCTCCTTTAGGGCAAATAAAAAGGCTAAATCCCAATCAGGAAATAGCCTTTTTATACCAAACCAACGTTATAGTAAGGGGACTTTTTCAGTGTCTTCTTCAATCATTTGCTGTTTTTGAAAATCAACTTATTATTGTAATACAAATTTTCTTAAAAAAAGACTTCATTTAAAATCACCCACATTATACACATTCTAAATTATATTTTCCCTAGTCGATTCACGATTTTTCTAAGTTGACCCATTCGATCAGCGTCTTAACAGATTCCGCGCTATATATTCTTCTTATTAATTATTTTTTATAGACTTGAATATTAAAAATAATATTCCTAGCAATGAAATACCAACAGTAGCTAAAAATTCGTGATCAAATTCTCTTGCATTTTTATCTGTTTCCTCATACCTGATTTTAAATACCTTATTGAAAATATTAGTACAGGAACTTTTAATATCGTCTTCATTCTTGACAACTCCTACCTATGTAAATCAAAAAATATATAATAACCACACAAGATAGTTTTGTCACAGGAAACGGGACTAAACTGCCATTTATTAAGTTGACAAAAAAGCCGCGTCCCTCCGACATTTTTTTGACCATGATAAAAATTTAATAATTAAAGTATAGTTTTTCTTTTGTAGATTCTATGAGCTATCTGAATGATACCCACTATAATAGCAAAAATTATTACAATGAAAAACCATCCTTTTTCTGCCACATAAAAATATTGATTAATCCCCATCATTGTCCAAGCGACTGCCGATAAAATATCATTTATTATGTCATCTTTTTTAAATTTAAGTTGTCTAACAGTTGTTATTAATGTTAACGTACAAAATACCATTACCAGAACATTGCTCATCACAATTCCGCCCTTTACATTATGTCTTATTCCGATATAAGCCAATATATGCCTTATAAGATATTCAAAATACCATCTTGAAAATTAAAACCTTTTTAATCACTATTAGACGGGTTTTGAGACATGTAATGAAAATTTAATCTTCCGTCTATTATTTTCTTTATAGCCATAACATATTTCCACAATAAGCTCTCCTTTTTGATATTTAGCTACTCTATCAAAATCCTGATCTTTAATTGCTTCATCCTTTTGAAAAGTCCATCCATTGTCTTTGAGTTGTTTGTCATAATATGCAAGAACATCAATATCATTTAATTCTGTTGTGAAGTCATAGGCTATTATTCCACTCCCATTTCTAAAAACCTGATCTGAGGTCACTAAAATAGCTCCAGGTAAAGTTTGTAAACGTTCATACTCGCCAACAAGCTCCGCCTCAAGTTTTACAACCTTTTGATTAGGCTGAATACCAAGGTGACCTTGCTTGTCATTTGATCGCACAGCCACAATACATATAACAATAAATACAAAAATATATACATAATACCAGTTGTTCTTGTTTATACTAAATATTTTTCTTACTCCTTGTTTGGGGATTTGATTAGTGGATTGGTCGTTTTTTCAGACCGCACTACTGAATAGATTTTGTACTCTTACAAGACCTTTTTATCATATAAAATAGAATCGACTTTCTTATTACTCTCAATCTCTCCCCATTGTCCATCAAAGATTTAACAATACAATTCTTACTGAATCTCCCCATATAAAGCATAGGGATGATCTTTGAATTCTTTTAGATATTTCGTCGTTCAACACTTTTTTTCCTTTATTTTGCAATAATAGATCTTTTATACTTTTCCTTCTTATCATCCCATATTGCCATAGAGCAATTATGTTTATTCCATATCCGACTTCCTGACCATAAGATTTCACATATAGTCCCCAAGACAATCCCAGTGATGTATATTTAATTATACGACTCGCACCAAAACCAGCGATCCTCCATTTTTTTCACCTCTATATATGGCCCTCCTAAGCCCGCATGTGACTCGTCATTGTCAGAAACATAGGCAAATCCAGAATAGCCGTTTAGAATCCCTTGGAAGGTAAAAAAGAAAACAAATAGTCTTGATCCTTTTCTCGAAAACAATATTTTCCCTCCTTCTGAAGCATCCTTGTACTTATCTGGTAAATTCACCTGGCCTTTTTCTAACATTGCAGTATCCAATTCACCATTTTCAATCATTTGCACAATCTTAATTCGAGCATTATAATTACTAATCCAATTCATTTTGAGTGCAAGTTTGCTGAATGGAACAAAAACTAATATCAAAATAGTAATGATGCTGACGATTAAAGGCAATCTTGCTCTATAACCGACTTCTCTATGTTTCATTACAAAATAACCAAGGGCCCAAAACGAAACTATCATAAATAGCACTAAGCTGACGATTTCAAGCAGCGGTTCCAAAAAAGGGGTCAATAAACTCAGCAGCGGCCAACGAAAGGCTATTACTAAAATTATTTGGAGTGAGGAGATTATCATAAGATACACTAACGTTTTATTTGGAAAGTTTTTCACGGCCTGAATCATATTTATCATCTCTCCTATTTACTCCCTTATAAGTATATTTCAACAGTAACCATGCAACATGCTATATTAATTGACAATATTACATACTTTTTGCTTATTCCTCATTATCAGGCGTAAACTCCAAAATATCACTAGGCAGAAAACAAATTTTATAGCATAGATTGCCGAAATCCACAATATTGCTACCAAATTCAACATCAATCACAGGTGGCAGACAATCTTCCTCATTAAGAACGACGTTAATGGAAGAGAATAACTCTTGTTAATGCAGATTATCATCTATCCACTTCCCAAACTTTCACATAATCTCCACTAGTTGCCGCCATCCTCTTTCCATCTGGGCTAAAAGCAACCGACGGCTTACCTATGTAAAAAGGTTGGTCAAACTCATATTTTCTACTTTCACCACTTTCCACATCCCAAAGCTGAATATTTATTTTGCAAGAAACAGTGCCTTGTTCTAGTTTATGATCAACGGTTCCACCTGTAAGCAAATATTTGCCGTCAGGACTATACGCTAGACTGTCTATCTGAACATGTTTCTCATTCCAAATTAATTCTTTAGCCACCATCTCAGTTTGTACATCCCAAAGTTCTACTGATCCTTTTGAGTAGTCATCTTCAGTTGAAACATGACTGGCTATAGCCAAAAAACGAGAATCCGGACTATAACTTAGATTGCGATACCAATTAGGTAACCACTTAATAAATCTCCCAGTATCCTCATCCCATACGCTTAAGCTATCGCTGCGTACCATGCATGCTATCCAAGACTCATTTGGCAATCTCTTTGTCTTTGTTGGTATTATTACCTCGTCTTGCATCTTTAGTTTCCGCTTTTGAATATCCCATATATCCACGGTTTCATCTCTTCTATCTATTTGACTTAACACTGCCAAATATTTACTGTCCGGACTGAATACTACAACAAAAACACCTGAACGCTTTTCATTGCCCACACACGGTCTACTCAAAGGTATCATTTCTTTTAATTTTAAGTCCCATAATTCGATAAGGATATCGCCATTATCTGACTTGTCATATCTGTCTCCGCGTCCAACAGCTAAATACCTACCGTCAGGACTAAAAGCCATTGCTGTAATACGCTTCCCTCCTGATGATAAAGTCGTCTTTTCATTTGTATCAATATCCCATAAAATAATTTGGTTTTTGGCAATTACGCCAAGAGTTCCATCTCGATTAAATGCAATTTTCTCAATACGTTCATAGAAATTAACAGCTGCGGGATCAATTCTCGGTCGTTCAGTTTCCGGCCATATAGTTTTTCCCCAAATCGACACAGTAGGCAGCATTAATGCCACTAGTATATAAATAAATATTTTTTTAAAGCTACTCTTATTTTCAAATTCAAAATACGTTTCTTTTAGCCTATACACTACCACTGCAACAATGGCACACCCGGCAGAATATAAATAGGAATGGACAATTTCAGGCATCACACCCAAAAAACTACTCACACTTTGGCTTATCAAGGCTATCAGCAGGAAATACCATTTCTCTGGTTTTAGCTCCCAAGACGCCCAAACAAGAAGCACCGGTAAAATAGCGGAGGTCAAAGAGAGATTGTTATTTAGAATAATATTCACTATTAATGAACCAAAGGACAGTACAGATATTCCTTGTAGAACCACCAATAATTTATCTTGTTGTTGAGTGAAATCATCAAAACTTTTTTGTAACATAATAAAAAAGTCCCTTCCCTATGAATACTATTTGCTGATAAGAAACTAACCACTAGAGAATACTTCTATAAAAATATGATTCTTCGTTCATAATAAACCGCAAACCAATCTCACCAACGTCATTTCGATATCCGAATTCTTGACCACAAGGTTTCACCTATAGCCCCCAAAACAATCCCAGTGATGTATAAGAAAATATTATTCCATGAGAATACATGCCCCAACAGTAGTCCTCCTATTGTTGTATAACGAAAGGCATCAATTTCCGGCGTATGATATAATTTGGCTACTTCAACCCCAACCGAAAAGACACTTGCTATCAGCCCAATATACCGCGTAGTCTTATCCTTAAAGATCAATCCCATAATGAAAAATACCATTGTCCCCCACAAAATACTTCCTATCCATTTAGGCAACCAACTAGAAAGTTCTCGAGAAAGTAAGCCTAATATGATGACTCCAATTACCAAAATTAAGTAGTTGAGTCTCTTGCGTTTCAACATCAGAATCTCCTTTTTTCTGCATCAATATTATTACCTATTGAATATACCCAACTAATTCAATAAGCCATTCCTAAAGCCATTGCTACAAAAAATATAGAACCAAAAACACCTAAGCAGGTACAGACTACTACCAAAAATAGTTTCAGAAGAACTTTGAATACCTTCTCCATATTAAGCAACTCCCTACTTAAATTAATAACTATATGATAACCACACAAAATAATATCTTAATTAGTAAGACTACATGATTTCTCGTCATTGCTCATCATCAGGCACAAACTCCAAAATATCACCAGGTTGGCAATTCAAAGCTTTACAAATTGCTTCTAGTGTTGAAAACCGTATTGCTTTAGCTTTATTATTCTTGAGAATCGACAAATTCGCCAACGTAAGATCTACTTTAGCTGCCAGTTCAGATAGACCAATTTTCCGTTTTGCCATCACAACGTCAAGGTTTACTATTATTGCCATTTTTCTCTCCACCTATATTGTAAGATCGTTTTCTTCTTTTACTTCCACGGCTTGCCTAAATACTTCACCAATAATTAACGCAAATAACCCAACTGACAACGCCGCCATTGCGATTACGATCGTTAATAACGAAATATAAAAAATAATTTTTATAACATAGATTGCTGAAATCCACAATGCTAACACAGCTATCTTTTTTAGACTGACTACATTTTCTCTTCTAAAAGGTTCTCTCTGATTGAGATTCTTAAACATTTTTCTTAATTCATAAACAATACCCAAATATAAAATTCCGCTAGCCCATAAGAATACTAACAGAAACCAATAGTAATTTTCTCCTGCAGTACTAACACAAGCATCAACATACATCCTAGCAGTTATTGGCAAAGTTAACAAAACCACTATCACCGCCAACATCATTATATCAAGGACATATTTACCTAATCCTGAAAGTCCTCTCTCACCGAGAATTACCACGAGAATCCCTCCTGCCTTTTTTTCTATTATAAATCACAATTAATCGTTTAGCAATATAATCTTATTGATAAACAATAAAATTATATCGCTAAACGCTTAACTCCAATCAACTACTCTTCCCAAAAGCTTACTTTCCATATTTGGATGTTAGAGGCAATTCGAATACTCGTTCAAAACCTGAAGGATGATTTCTGCAAACCACTGTCCCACATATCTAATAATCAAATAACACCACCAAGATCTCTTATTTCTTATTTCTTGTTTCGATTTTTCGATATCAAGTTTAACTTTTTTAGCATCTGGATTGTCAGAATCAGAACGTGCGTATTTTTAAAAAAATTTATAGGCTTCAATCCCATTAGAGTTATAGCCTAATTTTACACAAATACGTCCTTTATCATAGTACGCATCGGCAAAGGAAGCTTCTAATCCAATCGCTGTATCATAATCTGCAATCGCCAAGTCAATTTGACGGCTTTCAAAATACATATTTCAGCGACTGTAATAAGCATCTGCAAACTGCGGATTGATTACAAGCGATTGATTAAACTCCTGAAGAGCTAACACCTTTAAAGCAATCGCGCTGTAAGATCGAGAACTTTGGGATAAGTAAACTATGCCACGCCTGTAATACACTTCTGAGTACTGGGGGGGGGGTGATTGCAATCGCTTGATTGTAAGCGACAATTGCATTGGTATAATCTTGTTCCTCAACATAGTTATTCCCTTTTTCAAACCATTAGGTAGCAGTCATGTCGTTTTCTTCAGCGAAAACAGAACAGGGCAATAATATAATTATGAGTAACATCGCTCTAAAAACTAATCGACAGAATGTCTTTTTTATAAGCATATAAAAATTCTCCTTTATATTTCCTAGTTATCGTTATAATCCGCGTTTGCCACAAACTCTGTTCTTGTAATAATTGATGATACTCCTAGTTCTATAATAAGCCATGAATGAGGACTCCATCTATATTATCTAAGATTATAAAAAATGTTTAGTTTTTAAAAATCTGTACATACTTTTATCAGGAGGTGCATAAAAAATGACTGAACAAGATAATTTCCATAAATCAACAGAAGAAGCTTTTGATAATACTGCTGAAAAAGTAAAAGGTGCCATTATTTCAGGTAACGATGTAAAAACAAGAAGTACCGATGAACAAAAACAGGATATAAGATGTGCTGAGTATATTGCCCCATAAAGCAACCGTGATTCCTAAACACCAAAAAGCCACTATCAAGCATTTGTGCTCGATAGTGGCTTAAAATTATGTACCACACTGGTACGCATGGTTGACACCTTAATACTATTAGTAATCAAATAAAATGTATAGTGGGTTCTATTGTATTCTCACCTTGCATTCAATGCGGCAATTTGTTGGACATCTTTATCGCCTCGTCCCGATAAATTAACAATGATAATATGTTCTTTCGGTAATGTAGGCGCTATTTCAATCGCATGAGCTAGCGCATGCGAACTTTCGATAGCTGGTATGATCCCTTCGGTTCTCGACAATAAATAAAATGCGTCAATAGCCTGCTTATCGGTAATCGCTACATATTCCACTCGTCCGCTATCTCTTAAATAGGCATGTTCTGGCCCAACACCAGGGTAATCAAGCCCTGCAGAAATCGAATAGACAGGAAGAACTTCATTTTTCTCATCTTGCAGTACATAGCTTTTAAATCCATGCAGAATACCTACTTTTCCCAATGTCAATGTTGCTGCATGTTGCTCAGTGTCAATTCCCTTTCCAGCTGCCTCAGCGCCATATATTTTAACATTTTCATCATTTATAAATCCTTGAAATATCCCAATGGCATTGCTACCGCCTCCTACACAAGCAATAACACTGTCTGGTAGCCTGCCTTCCAGTTCAAGAATTTGCTGACGAGCTTCAATCCCTATTGATTGTTGAAAATAGCTTACAATGCTAGGGTAAGGATGCGGTCCCACTGCCGATCCCAAAAGATAAAAAGTATCTTGGCAGTTTTCTACCCAATAGTTAATTGCTTCATCAACAGCATCCTTAAGCGTCTGTGTTCCACTTGTTACAGATACCACTTCAGCCCCCAAAATCTCCATGCGAAACACGTTAAGTGCCTGACGTTCCACATCTTCAGCGCCCATGAAAACCTTGCACTTCATACCAAAAAGAGCAGCAACTGTAGCAGTAGCAACACCATGTTGGCCGGCACCCGTTTCAGCAACTAAGCATTTTTTACCCATTTTTTTTGCTAGCAGAGCCTGACCTATAGCGTTATTGATCTTATGCGATCCTGTATGATTTAAGTCCTCGCGCTTCAAATAGATCTTTGCGCCACCTAAATGCTCACTGAAATTTTGTGCATAATAAAGCGCAGACGGTCTTCCTACATAGTTTTTAAAATAATACACTAACTCTCGCTGAAACTCCAAATCATTCTTACATTCCTCATAAGCAGCAGTTAATTCATTTAATGCGGGTATCAATATATCCGGTACATATTGACCACCAAACTGACCAAACATCCCATTTTTCTTCTCATTCATTTGTCTTACCCCCTCAAAATAAATAATTACATATCACCATACATTTACCCGATGACCAAGTCAAACGACTAAGCCCCTGAATAAGAGCGACTAATTTTGAACAATTGATGATAACATCCTTTTCTGCAAAATAAAAAAACACCTATCCTTATATAAAGGACAGATGCTTATGCGTCTGCGGTACCACCCTTTTTGATAGGAAACTCCTATCCTCTCAGTAGAATACTATCATATTCCCTACCTTTAACGCAGGTATTACGTCGTTGAATACTTTCCCTATTTTTAGAGATTTCACAACACCCTCAGTGATCCATTTGCCGATTTGTTACTGTTGGACTCCCAGCGCCGCCAACTCTCTGTAAGCACATTTTTCGACGTTATCTTCACCTCAATGGTTTGGAGGTCAATATTAAAGTATATATTTAGACTAGCACAGCAAAGACATTAATGCAAGTACTTTATTACTTCATTTTTTTCAAAAAGATATATTCGAGTAAATCAAATTACTCCAGTGCTATTATATCTGAAAGAATAGTATCCTTGTTCATATCGTTTCTCGGAGACAATCCATAACGTTTTTTATAAGCTCTATAAAAACTTGTATAATTTGTAAAACCACTAGT
>Ga0209639_1003091_pt1 | contig 11644 bp, 15 predicted proteins | sample EPASupsiteHSE605_FD_187268 | JGI IMG/M metagenome (GOLD analysis project Ga0209639, IMG submission 187268) | Bioremediated contaminated groundwater from EPA Superfund site, New Mexico - Sample HSE6-05 (SPAdes) (version 2) | ecosystem: Environmental > Aquatic > Deep subsurface > Groundwater >...
ACCGGTTGACGAGGTATTTGGAAGAGTAATTTCCAGCACTATCTTTGCAATGGTAAGTTCCAGTTAGGGTTTGGCTGGACTGGAATTTAATTTTCCAATTCACGAAAAAGTCCATACCTTAGAGTTTTACTGCAATTTATTGTAAAAAAGAAAAGGAAATAGAAAAATAAAAGAGAATTAAACAAAATTGGGTATTTTAGCCAGGTGAAAATATAGAGCTATGAAATGTTTAAGAGTGGAGTTCAAAAAAAGAAAGTTTAGGAGAAAAGCATGGTCTCAATCTTTCTAAATTTCTGGTACCTTTGGTTATTGATTATCCTTGTCTTTATCTATCGTTTGTTTAAACCGAAGATTAAAGGGGTACTCGGAGAGAAAACGATATCTGTTATCTTATCCCGACTTGATTCTAATAAGTATAAGGTCATTAATGATCTGATGCTTAATAATGCAGGGAAAACCTCCCAGATTGATCATGTCATCATATCGAATTTCGGGGTATTTGTTATTGAAACGAAAAACTATAAAGGCTGGATTGTCGGGGATGAACATGCCGACTATTGGACCCAAGTGATATATAAGCGGAAAGAAAAACTTTACAATCCGCTGAGACAAAATTATGGACATATCCAGGCTTTGAAAGAGAACTTACAAGAGTATGAAGGCATTAATTTTATTCCAATTGTCGTTTTTTCTGTGAACGCCGATTTGAAAGTTAAAACGGAGGCAAATGTTATTTATTCCATTAAGCTGCTCAAAACAATCAAGAGATACAGCACTGAAACAATCAGCAATGAACAAGTGGAAGCGATCTATAACAAACTGCTTGCTTTAAACCTAAAGGATAAAGAAATACGATCACAGCATGTGAATGAAATTAAGAAGACCAAAAGTACAAAAGCTCAAATGATTGCGTCAGATATCTGCTCTAAATGCGGCGGGGGGCTGGTTCCCCGAAAAGGGAAATATGGAACGTTTAAGGGATGCAGTAATTATCCGAAGTGTAAGTTTACTTCCTAAATATCTTTGTCGAAGAACACTTAACAAAGGAATTACAAAGGTTTTAGAATAAGGGAGGAAATAATGATATTTGCAAAAAGTCCTTCAATCAAAAAAGATATTAAAAGAATTAGAAAGAGAATTAGAATAAATAAAAATTTAACAGAAGATGAAAAAGTTAGAAGATTACTGTTTGAAATGAGACATTATTATTTGATATCGAAGTTTGAATTAAAAGTTTACTTTAAACGACTAGAGTACTTGGAATACGAACGAAATATGCGTATTGGAATAACAAGTGGATTTGTAGCCAGTATTATTGTTATTCTGTTAAGTTGGGGAATTAAAGAATTTGGTCCTAATTTTAATCAATTCTTAATTACTATAGCAGGAATGCTTTCGAAAGTAATTACATATATTCTCATGATTTTTTCATTATTTGTATTGGTTGTAATTCCATGCTATTTATTGATTAAAGCATTACTGCTTTATTGCTTTAATGTTTTTTTCGATGGAAAACAATCATACATAAACAATTATGAAATTGAGGTTATTCGAGAAGTTTTATCAAAAAAGATTCAAATAACTTCTAGAGAACATCGTCGTTTGATAACTTATTACGGACATAGTACTAGAGGAGTACGAGAAAATCTCCGCTATTAAGATTGTTAATAATAAAGGGAGACAACCTATGCTAATAACCGGTCTCTATGAACAACTGATTAATAAGCTTCTTCGTCAAGAACTTTCCGCCTCCAATGAAAAGCTGATTAAAACATCAGCAATCGACCAGAATGAAGCTCCGAGAATACTCTCCAAATATCTGGCTGAAGTCCGGAAAAAGCCTTGTCCAATGTAAAGGACAATGGCGGCGGTATCAAAGACCAAGTGGCGCTGGCTGAACTGAGAAGAGAAATCTTATCCTGCGACCGTATCGATATGCTTGTCTCCTTTATTAAATGGAGCGGGCTTCGTTTGCTTATAGAGGAATTAGAATTTATCAAGAAAACCAATCAATTGATTGTGGGTTGAGACGATGGAAGAGAAAATAACTCAGGTTACTGCGGCGATTCTGCGGCAGGATGGGAAAATCTTGATATGCCAGCGAGACGACAGTGGCAGCTGTCCGCTGCTCTGGGAATTTCCAGGCGGGAAACAGGAAGAAGGGGAGAGCTTGGAAGAATGTTTGGTTCGGGAATGCCAGGAGGAACTTGGTGTGGCGATTCAAGTCGGAGAGGTGTTTGCGGAGACCCAGTATACGTATGAGGATAAAGAGATGTGCTTTACTTTCTTTGAGAGCCGGATTATTGAGGGGGAGCTGGAAAGAAGGGTTCATCAGGATATCCGGTGGGTTAGGGCGGAGGAGTTGGAGCAGTATGAGCTTTGTCCGGCGGATGTTGCGATGGCGGAGAGGCTGGGGAAGGGCGCAGCATATAAAAAATTAGTTTTTAAGGAAAGTGGGATTATGTCTATAATGGGAACCTAATGAAATTGTTTTAATAAATCAATCTAAAGAAAATATGATGCGGATATTCCACCAAAATAGATTGTATCCTGCAACATTTGAGGGAATTCTGGATTATGTGAAAGATGGTGCTAAGTCTGGCCCTCCATAGCCGGAAATAGAAGTCAGATGACATCATTTAATAGAAGGAAAAACATGCTAATTTGTCGAAAAATTAAGTTGATTAAAAATTTATATGGGCTGTATCCATTGATTCCAATTGGAGGTACTGAAGTGTGGCACAGACTAATATGAAAAAGGAAGATTACATCAAATCTCTTGGATTCGAAGAAGATCCATTTAGGTATTTTAATGCTGATCAAGAAGATCGTTTAGATAAATATTTTGTAAGTCCACCTTATTTTGAATCACTATGGGGTGATCCCAAAAAACCTGAATCTCACGTTATTTTGGCTCCAAGGGGCGGTGGAAAATCTGCGCAACGTCGAATGATTGAGGAGCGCGGTTGGAAAGAAGATGTATTTATCATTACTTATGATCAGTTCTTCACTACAAACCTCAAATCTCTAGAAGATGCCGACTTATCTTATCATTTGAGAAATCTAAACAAACTTGCTTTGATTACATATTTTAGTCATCTAGCTAACTGGGATTATTTCTCTGGTGGAATATTTTCAGCAGATGAAAAACGTTTTCTGACAAAAATGGTAGATATCTACTTAGGTGATGTGGATATGATGACAATTAAAGAAGTGGTTCATAGTTCACAAACATTACCTTCAAAAATTAAGAAATGGTGGAATGACAATCTTCCTTTAGTAGGTGTACTATCAGCAGTAATAAAAATGAAATTTGGATTAGACATTGGCAAACCAAGTAAGTTTGAACAGCTGACAATAAATGAGGACCCCTTAACCCATTTTCGTACAATTTTGGCATTAACCAAAAGACTTAACACCGAATCATGCTATATATTGATTGATAAGGTTGATGAAACGGAATTAACCGGAAACGATCCTTCAAAATCTTACGAAATGATCAAGGCTTTAATAAAAGATCTGAATTTTATTAATTCAAAAGATTTTAGTATAAAGTTTTTCCTTTGGGATGCTTTAGAAAACCATTATGCGCAAGACGCTAGACAAGATCGTGTTCAGGAATTTAGGCTAGAGTGGAAATACGATGAACTTTGTAACATGATTGATCGCAGACTTACTGCATATAGTGATGGACGGATTACAGCCCTAAACCAGATTTTTGAGATAGATTCAATAGATATAAATAGAATAATAATCTCTTTTTCGAATAACTCTCCAAGAAATGTTATTCGGATTCTACAAGACACAATGGATGAGCAAGTTAGGTTGAACACTAGTAAAAAGGTACAACTTGCTAGTTTGGATTTGGGAATAAAAAAATTCTGCCGAGAACAGGCAAAGATTCATTTCGGTTTAGAGATAATTGGCCAGTTAAAAAGAATAAGTAACGTAGGTTTTACAACCAATTATCTCAGTAATGACCTTTATAAGTCTGCAAACACTGCTAGAAGAAGAATCCAAATCTGGGAAGAGAAAAATGCAATAAAGCAGGTATGCTCTGTGCCAAATAAGACAGGAAGACCTTCTCCTTATTATTTAATCGTGGATAGTTCTTTAATTCCTGTAGTAATGGAGTCTTCTGCGGTAAAAGATTTAGTCAGTCAGATGGCCGTTCAATGTGCTTATTGTGGTAGGACTTATTTTTTGCAAATAGAACATTTTGATCAAGAAACAATCCCATTATGTCCAAACTGTGATAGCCATCTTTTGTAGAATAATTTTTAATCTTAGGGCAGTACCTGATGTGAACCGTTACATATTTTGACGCTCATCAGGTCGTTGCTTTTTCTTTAGGAAAACGATTTGAAGCAAGAACTTTGGTCTCTAGAATTTTTCTAATCGACAGGAAAAGGGCTGTTCTTAGAGAATATAAGATTAGGAATGCATGGGTGATTCCCGTCGATGTCTAGAACCAAAAGAAATAGATTTAATAGCAAAAAAACTTTAGATGGAGCACAAACATGATAACAGGAGAACTAAAAAACAAAGTAGACAAACTCTGGGAGATGTTTTGGACAGGGGGACTGACGAACCCGCTGGATGTCATTGAACAGATTACATACCTTATGTTTATTCGTGATCTTGATATAACCGATAACACCCGTCAAAAAGAAAGAAGTATGCTGGGTATTCCTTATACCAGCATGTTCGCCGGAAAAGAACATCTGAAATGGACTATCCTGCGGGATAAGCCTGCAGAAACCATGTATCAGACGATGCAGGCCGAAGTGTTTCCGTTTATAAAGGAATTGAACGGAAATAGCGGGACTTACGCCAAATACATGGCCGATGCGATTTTCAAGGTGCCTACTCCGCAGTTGCTTGAGAAAATCGTAACAGCTCTTGATGAGATGTATGCTCTGAATGATAAGTTGCCGGATAAGCGAGACGCGCGGGGCGATCTGTATGAATATATGCTATCCAAGCTCTCCACAGCGGGCACCAACGGCCAGTTCCGCACGCCGCGGCATATTATCCGTATGATGGTGGAGCTTCTTGACCTGAAACCGGATGATCTCATCTGCGAAATAATCATGCAGAGATTGATACAATTTAATGATTGCCGTAAGTCGTTACCGCTTGCAGGGTAAGTTGGGGGTATGCAGGGTAAGCTCCTGCTTTTATTTTTCATGTTGACGCAACTTCAATTTGCGCGATGCAAATTCAGGTTTTAGACGGCTCCAATTATTCTGAGTAGAATGTGTATTAGAAAGCGAGGTGATTAAGATGTCATTTGGTGAACGACTGAAACAACGTAGAGAAGGAATGGGCATGACACAGGAAGAACTGGCAGCTCACATAGACGAAGAGCTTACACGCCAATCTATCTCTAAATGGGAAACGGGACCCGCAGCTTATCCTAAGGTTGAAGCACTTTTGTGTTTGTCAGTGATACTGAACATTTCTTTAGATGAATTGTTCTCAGATGAGCTTTCTTATTTGAAACGTAACAAGGAAGAAGGACCATCGATCATTGATAAATATCCGGGATTGATTGCTGGTACGAAAGCACTCGCTGAAGCATTGAAAAGGATGAATTTATAAAACAGGAGGAGCCGTCATGGAAGAAAAACAGCAGGGATTAAGCGATGCCGTTATCATTGAGATCGTTCACGGCATTAAAGAAATTATACTTGAGCTTATCACGAGAGCCTATCCTCGTATAAGCGATGACCGGAGGCTGGAATGAAACTTTTTATTATTGGAAACGGGTTTGATATCGGACATGGCCTTCCTACTGGATATTGGGACTTCAGGACATTTCTTGATTTGGTGTATCCAGAGTTTTTACGGTCTTTTGAGGAACACTATGATATTTATCCAGGAATGAGCGCTGAGGCAAAGAAGAAAACACTATGGAGTCGATTTGAAAGCAATCTTGCCAATATTGATGAAGATACCATCATTGATATTGGCACAAGCATAGAGCTCGATTTAGAGTCTGGCGATGTGGGGATTGAAGATACTTTATATAGCTACTTTACTGATGAGTATCAGTATATCGAAAAATTGGCGGGATACCTGAAACAATGGGTCAGATCAATAAAAATCCGCGACTGCCTTCCGAGAACCTCATTAATAGATAAGAGCAATAGAGACCTATTCTTGACATTCAACTATACGGCTGTACTTGAAAATGTATATGGAATTACACCCGTCGATATAGTACATATTCACGGGTCATTGCGAGACTACACTCATGATCCAGTCCTCGGACACAGTAATAAAGAACGCCTTCAAAAAATAAGAAATAGGATCGCTGAAGCTGAAAAAGCATTTGACGAAAAAGAATGTAGCATATGCCGGGTTATTAATGATTACTATGGTAGGACATTCAAGGACACGAGTAGATACTCAGTGTATTTATCTCACTTTGCAGAAAAGAACATATCCGATATCATCGTAATTGGCCATTCTCTTGATGGAATCGATATGCCATATTTCTCTATAATCGATTCGAATACAGGTAAAAATCGGATGTGGACCGTATACTGCTACGATATGGATGAAGCTCCAGCTAAGAGGCAAAGCCTGATTGATGCCGGTATAGATTCAGATAGAATTGTAACAGTAAATGCCAATGATTTTTATGATCTGAAAGATGATGAATCTGCTAAACGTCGAGCATTTGAGCTCAAGTTTGGTTTCTAAAAAAAAAAACACCTCACTGCTGGTATCAAACCCAAAGTGAGGTGTTCTTGTTCAACTCATGCCTGAACTTCTGTCCCATCTTTGAAGGTGACCCGAACATCGTCCTTTTCGTAGACCGTCATGAAATCCGCGAGGTTATACCAGAGGGCGTGTTGGAATTCGGTCACACCATCCAGCCGCTTGAGCTCATCGAGAAAGGCTTCGATTGTCGCTTGCCGCGCCTGTTTGTCGTTTATCTCCCCATTGACCACTTCCAGTCGTGTTTTAGCTTTATCGAAGCGATCGGTCAAACCGTCGTAACGCTTCTGGTAGTCAGCTTGGTCAAGGGCAACGTGAGCATTCTCATTAATGCACTGATGTGTGAGCTCGGAAACCACTATGAGCTCGTTTTGCAGCTCGTCACGCTCGGTGGTCAGTGCACTCAAGTTAAAAGCAACGTCCTTGGCAATCTCAAAAGCTGCGATGATTTCATCCTTGTCGGCAAGCAGCTTGCGTAAAGCTGAAAGGTAAAAGCCTTGTATTTCCTCATCAGTCAGATGCGGCGTTGTGCAAATCTCGTCATTCTTGAATTTGTGATTGCAGCGCCAGATGGTGCGGCGGTATTTGTCGGTGGAATGCCAGACCTTTGAGCCGTACCAGTTTCCACATTGGGCACATTTTATTCGGCCAGAAAACAAATGAACACCGCTGTGTCGGCCACGGCTTTGACCACGGCGTGCCAGTTCACGCTGGACCATATCGAACACATCCGGCATAATAATTGCCGGGTGGTTATTTTTCACATAGTATTGAGGGATTTCACCCTCGTTGACCTTTTTCTTCTTGGTGAGGAAATCAACTGTGTAGCTCTTTTGAAGGAGCGCATCGCCTCGGTACTTCTCATTGGTAAGAATGCTGCGAACCGCTCCAGCGTTCCAGCGTTCTTTACCGCCTGGTGAAAGCACACCATCAGCGGTCATTGTGGAAGCGATACCGAAGGGTGTCATGCCCTGTAAAAATAAGCTGTAGATTCGTTTGACCGTAGCGGCTTGCTCTGGATTGATGATTAGATTGCCGTCCTCGCCACGGTCGTAGCCGAGAAACCGGTTGAACGGCACGGTGACCTTACCATCTGCGAAGCGTTTCCTCTGGCCCCAAGTGACGTTTTCTGAAATGCTACGGCTTTCCTCCTGGGCAAGAGAGGACATGATGGTTATCAGCAATTCACCCTTGGAGTCCAGGGTCCAGATGTTTTCCTTTTCGAAATAAATCTCGATCCCTTTTTCTTTTAGCTGACGGACTGTTGTAAGGCTGTCTACTGTGTTTCTTGCAAAGCGGCTGACGGACTTTGTGACGATCAGGTCGATCCGTCCGGCAAGAGCATCAGCTAGCATACGCTTGAAACCCTCGCGGTGTTTGGTGTTGGTACCTGAGATTCCTTCGTCGGTATAGACCTCGACAAACTCCCAATCGTCACGACTCTTGATGTAGTTGGTGTAATAATCGACCTGCGCTTCGTAGCTGGTATTCTGCTCTTCGCTGTCTGTAGAGACGCGAGCATAACCAGCTGTGCGGCGCTTTTTATTTTCGTTAATTGGCGAAGATGTGAACCGGCTAATTGTCGCCGGTATAGTCGTTACGGTTTTGGCCATTTCTTTTCACTCCTTATTTCTCTCATCCTTTCACTTGCAGCCGCCCGGCGCTCATCGGTCCAGCTGGCTCTAATTGCTTGGGTTTGCTTTTCACGGCGTTCTTCAGTCCATTTTGTGCCTTTTCGTTTTTCTTTGAAGCTTTTTATCACCTCGTGCCCATCTCGAAAGTGGAAGGTCACGTTGTTACCAAGCACTGCTGCGTATTCGAGCTGATTGTCCATGACTGCCTCATCAAAGGAGTCGAGTACAAGTACATCGGTGACAAGAGCTTTCATGGTTTCATCCCTAATAGAGACCTTATCGCAAATGCCTGCTGGTCCTGTACAATGCCACGTTCGCGCTCGGGTGCCATCCTTCATGACTTTGGACTGGCAGCGATAATTCGAGCCACACTGTCCGCAGCGTATGAAGCCGGTAAACTCGTTATAGATGGACTTGTTGGGGTTGGTCTCTTTGCGTTTATGGAGTTCTCCCCAGAGCCGTCTTCGTTCCGGTGTCCAGCAATCAGTCCTCGCGGTGGATTCCCATGTTGTGGTGACCTCACGCCCATCGTAAAAGCGAAACTGTAGCGTGTCAGCACTAACCATATAGATTTCCTCGACCTGCTCGCTGAAGGCAACATCATCAAACTCCGTAAGCCCCATAGCCTCAGCGGCAACCTTCTGGAGCATCTTTTCCGGGATGTTTTTTGATCCGCATGCACTGGCACCTTTCTGGCTTTTCGTGAGGCAGGTCCAGATGTAGTAAACCTCACCGGCAGTATTTCGTTTTCCGCTCCGACGGTAATGCTTGCCGCATATGCCGCAGGTGATTTTTGTAGAAAAGGCTGTCAGGTTCAATGACTTGTTGCTAAGAGGACCCAAGTCGCGTCTGCGCTTGAACTCGGTTTGTACCTTCTGAAACTCATCCAGCGGAATGATGGCTTCATGGGTATCTTCAACGTAAAACTGTGGCAGTTCGCCACGATTCTTTTTGCGGCGTTTGGTGATTGGGTCTTCAACATACTCTTTCTGGAAAAGCATGTTCCCGGTGTAGGTGATGTTCGTGAGCACTACCTTAACATTTGAATCCACCCATTCTTTGCCTTGGCGAGTATAAAGGCCTTTCTCATTGAGTATACGGCCAATCTCAATTCTCGATGCGCCTTTCATGTATTCTCGGTACATGAAGCGGACAACTTCGGCCTCTTCAGGAATTATGGTGAGCTGACCATCAATCCATTCATAACCGAACACCCGCATCTGGCCGTTAGGGATACCCTTCTGGAAGCGTTTGATCGTACCCCATTTGACGTTATCTGAAATGCTGCGGCTTTCTTCCTGCGCGAAGGAAGCGAGTAGAGTTAGCATCAACTCGCCGTCCTCTGAGAGGGAATCTATCTGCTCCTTTTCGAAGCGGACCGAGATTCCAAGGTCCTTCAGGTGGCGGACGGTATTCAGAAGGTCAACTGTATTTCTGGCAAAGCGAGAAATCGACTTCGTAATGATGATGTCAATTTTTCCGGCTTCGCAATCCTCAACCATGCGCCTAAATTCATCGCGCTTGCTGGTGCCGGTACCACTGATGCCGTCATCCGCATAAACGCCTACGTATTGCCAGTCCGAGTGCTTCTGTATCAGCTCGCTGTAGTGGCTTATCTGAGCTGATAAAGAATGGGACAACCTCTCGGTTTCCATTGAAACTCTGGCGTAGGCAGCTACTTTTTTCCGAACCGGCATTTGCGGTATTGCTGGCTCAATTTTGACTACTGTTTTCAAGAGAAATCACTCCTTTCCAACCATATACATCACTCAGAAAGGCAGTTAAGTCAACGCATTTCGGACAGTAATGTACCCAAAGCTGGCTGGAATTTTTCGAGCAGTTTAGTATCAATCACAGCGTACTCTTCCTCCGTCAGAAGCCCTTTTTCAAGAAGTGCTTTAGCCATCGAAATGGCCACTTGATAGCGCTTTTCGGCTTGAAACTGTATCTCAGTCATGTGACTCACCGCCTTTAAAGCGAGCAGCGATATAGCAGCTGTGGCAGCAATATTTGCGGCTGGAATTTCCATAGGCTGTGAATAGATTCCCGCAGTAGGTGCAGGTGAAGGAGTATACCGCTTTTCGTTTGACCTGTTCCGGGTGTGTGTTCCACCACTGTTGACGGCAGTCCGTGGAGCAAAACTTCACCTTTTTTCTACCTGGAATCTGGTGTAACGGCTTGCCACAACATTGGCAGAAACTTTGTTCAGGTATGATGCGAGCATTGCTTTGTGCTTTGACTCCAGCAAGATCGTGAGCGCGGCAGTATGCCTTTACATTATCCTTTGTGAGACCGACCGCCTTGGCAATTGTCGTATATCCATAACCGTCATGACGCATGGCGGTAATTCTCTCTTTTTGTTCATTTGTCATCGCTTGTCCTCCAATCTGAGAACTTCCGTCCTCACTACCCAATGGAGGTGAACAAGTTGTTTGAACGAAAACACGGCAAAAAAATAATGCCTACCGAAAGACGGATCTCTCAGTAGGCATTAAGTGGTGTGCTATTCGCTGTATTTGATAAAGGCATCAGTGAATCCAGCCGCCTTGACCTTGCGGAGCATGGCGTCGGCATTTGCCTTGACGGTAAATGCGCCAAGCTGGACGCGGTAATACTTCTTCGGTCCGGTTGGAGTGACCGGTGTAAGACCTGATTTTACATCAGCACGGAACGTATCCATCGATTTGCCATGCTTCGGAAACCAGTGCATGACATCGACGTGGTTGCTGGCAACGCCAAGTTTATGGCCCTCTGAGTGACAGATGATATCCTTTTCGGTGAGCCCGTATTGTTTGCAGAGATAGACGCAAAGCTCTACGGCTTCCTTGTAAACGGCATTAAAATACGAGGTATCGGTCAGGCCATCCTCGCAGATCTCGAAGCCGATAAGTGTATCGTTCGCAGTTCCTCCGGCATGCCAGCCTCTATGATTCCACGGTAGGGTTTGATAGGTGGCGATGCTTCCGTCAGTCAGCTTACCAATGAAGCCGTGGACGCAGACCTGTCTGCCATCAGGCTTGTCCTGATTCCAGTGGTTGTTGTATTGATTCTTTCCCAGGAGTCCGTCGTCTGGTCCGATATAGCGTTTCAGAAAGGGATTGTTTGCCCCGGTAGAATGCACCATGATGCCCTTTGGTGTGATGGTTCTGCCTGCTTTATAACAGGCATTGTTTATAAGAATTAACTTTCGAAGATTCATTCATCAGCCCTCCTTGTCGCTTCGGTTATGAAGCTGTTCCAGGATATCCTTTAACTTTTGCGGTACCGGCAAAAGTTAAAGG
>Ga0209639_1003093_pt1 | contig 11644 bp, 7 predicted proteins | sample EPASupsiteHSE605_FD_187268 | JGI IMG/M metagenome (GOLD analysis project Ga0209639, IMG submission 187268) | Bioremediated contaminated groundwater from EPA Superfund site, New Mexico - Sample HSE6-05 (SPAdes) (version 2) | ecosystem: Environmental > Aquatic > Deep subsurface > Groundwater >...
TGGTATAAAAATATTTCGTATTTGTGTTCGTTATAGTAATATAAATCATTAAGAGCATCAATGTGTATGCTCATATGATTTAAATAACTTACAAATGACCATCATTATGCCAATTTAGGTAATGATGGTATAAAAATATTTCGTATTTGTGTTCGTTATAGTAATATAAATCATTAAGAGCATCAATGTGTATGCTCATATGATTTAAATAACTTACAAATGACCATCATTATGCCAATTTAGGTAATGGTGGTCTAGTCTTCAAACTTGATTGACTACAAAGAGGAACTATTTTAGGATTTTTAGAGGTAACAATTTGTTTGTTCTGTTTCCTACCTAAAATATTCACTTTATTCACTTTATCCTTAAATAAAGGATTTTTATCATTATCAATAGATTTTTGACAATGATTTATAATAGGCTTAATAATAAGATTGCCATTAACTTCTTCAAGCGGAGAAAATCGATTCTGGGAAATATTGAATATTTTACACTTCGAATTTTTTTGGATTTTTTGGAAATTAGCAGTATTGTTTCTCCTTAAATACTGTTCCAAATAATTAGCAATACATACAATATCTTTTGCACTAAATCTATCTTGGGGATTTTCCTCCCAACACTTTGACAAAATTTCCTTTACAAATCTCTCGAAAAGGTTATTTGGATTGAATTGTTTCAAAATGTCTTTATTTGTTCTATCTCCAAATTCCCCAAATAAAATCTCCCATATTACAAATCCAAAAGAGTAAATATCCTGTGATGGATGGTTGATATATTTTTCTGCATCTATAATACTCTGAAATTCAGGACATTGATACGCTTGTGTCGGTCGATAATCGCAATTATTTGACCCAGCAAATTCTGCTATCCCAAAATCGATAATCAGGGGTTTACCTTTTTTCATAAGAATATTTATAGTCTTGATATCTCGATGGACAATATTATGCTCAGATAAATAAACTAGCCCTTCTGCGATTCCAATTATAATATTAATTTTCTCAAAATTGCTGAATTTATTATTTCGAAGAGCCGTTCTCAAGTCGCCCTCCGGAATATACTCTGTAATAATATAATTTTTGGATGAACATGTACCAATAAACCGCAAAATATTTGGATGTTTGAGATCGTGATGAATCTTGGCTTCTTTTTCAAATGCTTTGGAACTATTGAACACTTTTATTGCAACAATACTCTCTGAATTCATAATTGCTTTATAAACTATAGCAAAGCCACCACAACCTATTTCTTCAATCAAAATGAAGGATGATTCCCCAAATTGACCCATTATAAAATGACGGTTTTTTACGCTTTCAAATCACGATAATATTGTATTATTGCTAACAATTATTATAAAAAACCGACATATTCATATCAAACTTATAAAAACTTGTAAAATTGAAATTGACCATTCAAATGAGTGTTTCAAAATGATAAAAAATGGATCAGAGAATAAGGGTATTGGAACATTTCATTTTTATTTATTTGAGTCTGCATTTCCTGTCTCTTTAATGTATATGTTACATTAGAGTTTGCAAATAGCCAAATTGGCTATTTGAGATCTGAAATCCTTGTCTTGATACAATGATTTCAGTCTATAATACCGAAGATACTCTTTAAATTGCTAATTTTAGCTAAAATCTCTGTATAACAGAGTTCTTCCTCTTCTTATTTCTTATAGTTGTTGAATATCTAGTTTTTTCTCCCAAAGTCTTATTAGTTTTGCCTCTCCTTTTTCCTTTGTATTGTTGAATGTCTAGTTTTTTGCTCCTAAATTCTCATTAGTTTTCTTGAGTTTATCCTCTTCTTTTCGACCTCTTGATTTATCATCTTCCCCCGTTAATCTCCAAAGGATTCTCCAAAACATCGACAATACTAATCAAGGATTTCTTATCTCTTCCATAGTATATTGATTTAAATTATTCCCATTTCTCTCCAAAAATGCATATTTTCTGATCTTTTCCTAACTTCTGTTTTAACTCATCCTCATTTCTTCCCACCCCACCACTCATTCATTTCCCCCAATATTGCATTTCCTGCTCCTTATCCTCTAGTTTAAACCCACCCCACAAAAGCATTACATTCAACAAGAATTATTTTCCCATAAGATATATCTTGTTTTCTCCATCAGTGTTCCCTTCAAAACCAGTGCTTGATCACATATTCAAAAAAATCCAATAAATTTGGTTTTTTTACTTGATTTTGAGTGTCAGATTCGACAATCTTTTTGTCTTCTCTGTTCTTCTTCTTTCCTCTTGAGGAATTCAACAACATTCGATTTCCCATTTTCACTTGCTAATCCCAATGGTGTTTCCCCATTTTTATTTTTTGCATTTATATCAGCTTTTTGATTAACTAGATATTCAACAACACTAAGATGACCTTCTTTAGCAGCTAAATGAAGAGGAGTCAGATCAAATACTAAAACTCAGCTCGATAGGTTTTTGCTTTTATATTAGCTTTTTGATTAATTAGATATTCAACTACACGAAGATGACCATTTTTTGCAGCTAAATGAAGAAGAGCCTCATTAAATATAAAAACTCAACATTTATAGTTTCTGCATTTATATCAGCTTTCTGATTAACTAGATATTCAACAACACTAAGATGATCTTTCTCAGCAGCATAATGAAGAGGAGTATAATTAAAAATAAAAATTCAACACAAAAATCTTTTGCATTTATATCAGCTTTCTGATTAACTAGATATTCCACAACACTAAGATGACCATTCTCAGCAGCATAATGAAGAGGAGTCCAATCAAATATAAAAACTCATCACAATTACTATTTGCATTTATATTAGCTCTCTGATTAACTAGATATTCAACAACACTAAGATGACCTTTCTCAGCAGCACAATGAAGGGGAGTTTTATCGAAAATTCGAACCCGATGTATTTAGTTTTGGAATTCATATCAGCTTTTTGATTAACTAGATATTCAACAACACTAAGATGACCATTTCTAGCAGCCCAATGAAGAAGAGTCCAATCAAATATTAAAACTCAACACCTTTATCTTTTGCATTTATATCAGCTTTTTGATTAATTAGATATTCAACAACACTAAGATGACCATTTCTAGCAGCCCAATGAAGAGGAGTCCAATCATCTTTATCTTTTGCATTTATATCAGCTTTTTGATTAACTAGATATTCAACAACACTAAGATGACCATATTGAGCTGCAAAATGAAAAGGAGTACAATAATCTTTATCTTTTGCATTTTTATCACCTCCATTTTCTATCAAGAACCCTAACAATGGTTGGTGGAAAAACTGAGCTGCTTTACAAAAGAGATTTGGTGTCAAAAATTGTTGTCCTTGGCAAATATGGAAGAGATCAAAAGAACCACCACAGACAACCATAGATAAAACATTCTCATTGATCTCAAATCCTTTCATTAACAAATGCTTAAAACACTTGATTGAACCAAAAAAGCCAGAAAAAGATAGAAGATCTTTATGCTCTGGCTTATTACTCCACTCAAATGGACTCCATCTAGCTTCTTGATTTATATTATCAATACTTAATAAATCATCAATCACATCATACTTAAGACAATACTCAATGCTTGATTGCAGATAACCATATTCGATCAATTGATCCATAACATTTTCATTCTCAAAGAAAGATTCATCAATACCATAGGGTTTGGACTTACTTTTAATAAAATTATCAAAATCTTTGACCACTTTGCGAAAATAATAACACAACAAAAAAGTGTTGCCATTTCTCAAAAAAGGTTCGATTTCTTCAAATACCAAAATACCTCTCTTGTACAATTGATATATTAAAACTGGGCATTCATAAGATTTTTCTAATAGTTTTCGACTGAAATCAGAGAACTGGCAATACTCAACAGATAATCTCACTGCTTTTTCTAGTTGATGTGGCCGAATCTTTAGTAACATAAAAATTCGATCGACACAAAACTCCATATCATTTATTCTAATTTCATTTCCGCCTCCAAAAAGAAATCTCTCAAAAGAAATCTTCTCCTCCATCTGATAAAAAAATTACATTTTGAAATTTACAATCAAGAGGAAGCGATTTCTTTCCATGTAAGCAAACCTAGAACAAAGTGAAGGTGACTTCAAAGTGCTCATCGCTGACCACCTCGTATGGAAAAAATACTACTTGTTAGTAAAAAATACCGAAATGAAAATGTCCTCATATTCACTGAACATATATTATGATTTGATATCACTTATTCTTTATAAGATTTGGATTCCTATATCTTCGCTTTATCTCGAATTTTCAAATAGTTTCTAGAAATTTGGCATTTCTTGCGAATTTGACCATTCCCACCAAAATCTCTTCCAGGTTCACAGCCTCCTTTCCCTAAAACCCTGAAAGTCAAGACTTCTTGAGGGATACAAATAATCTTATTTTTCACATTAAGGGGAATGAAAATTCCGATTTGCTTTTAGAAATTGTATTGAGTCCTCTAGAGCAGATGAAAACCGTGCATTTCTTATTATTTATTGAGGTCTTATGATCTGATAGAATGAATATTGCCATTACTTTCTTTATGATTGGCGAGTTTCAATTTTCTGTTCTATTGTCGAATTCGATGATTATCCAACATTTCATATTGATGGAATCGTCACGTTTCCTGTCTTTTTTTGAGATATTCAGTATATCCAGACAAAAATGCTCTTGAATTAGGCGCTAATCGAAGTTTAATAGGCTTGGATGATCGATCATATAAGTGACATGTGTCAAACATGATTGAGGATCCGAGCAAGAATCATAAAAATGCCAATTTTTTATACAAAATTGATAAGTTTATATAAACAAGATTATCTTGATGATTGATTTATCAAAAACAAAATAAATTGTTATTTTAAGAATTCTTGTGTGTTTATAAACAAATGATCATTATTTTCCACCATTCTTTGATGGTGGGCCTTTTTTATGGATCTTTTATAAACCAATCTTCACTTTTAAATCATTAATACCCCCAAAAAACCAACCTTAAGATCCCAAAAGAATCAAAAAATGAAAAATGGGGTAATACATGCATCCCTATTCCAATCAGCTGTTGTAGGGTTATAAGTGTAATAATGATCTCTGATAGGTTTCCTTGGTTCTATAATTCCCATCCATTTCTCCTTCTCACAACATCATCTTTACCAACGATTATCCCCTCTTTTGTATTGCCACCATCAACATCACCTTATCATGCTTTCCATCAATCCTTCACCTTACCTGTTTCTTCGAGATATGCCTGAGATGATAAGTTGAAGCCCAACCAGCAAAAGTAACATATGTATTTCCTGCTAAATCAACTATTGGTCCCAATTTACTACTAACAAAGATATGAAGAATGTGATAAGGTTTACGGATATGATTCTATCCATGTTCAACCACCAGAGGATTGGTTTTGATTCAATTCAGATAATGACAACAGTTCAATTATTGTTAGGATTATTTCATTCAAATTCATTTTGATTTGATCTTGCCAATTATTCATGTTATTCTATGCAAAGGAAGCTCAAATGAATTTGAGAAATGTTACTGGGAACAATTTATGCACATTCAATGCTTCATTATTTTATGAATCATCTGATTATGAACAATTGTTGAATAATTATTCAAGTTTGAGTGAAAAATGGGATATTATTTATGAAATCTCCATTATTTTGCTTTTTAATCCTTCTTTAGGTAAAAATATATTAAATTTCCTAAGAAATGTCTTCAGTTATATTTGTTATATAGTTTGTATCAAACTGTTTTCGAATTTTTTGGGTCAATATTCATTGAATGAGAAAGCATATATTCACAAAAATTACAATTGTTCTCTTTGTTTAAAAAACCAGGATAATATGATATTGAATTGGGCTCAAGCATGTATTAATCAAAACATAGACCAAGGAAGATCCTACAATAATGTTAATATTGATATCTCTGACTGTTTTTTTATAAGATCATCTAATTATAATAACAATGGTGGGATTATTTTTGTCAATCAAACGCCAATTTCAATGATTGTTTCATTTTCTATGTTCTTTCAATGTTATTGTGATTCTTCAGGAGGAGCAATTTATTTCTCATCAACAAATGCTGAATTGAGAAAGATATGCGCATGCAAATGTTCTGCTTATCAAAGACACTTTGCGCAAATTAGTACATCTCTGGACCTAAAAGTTGAATATCTTTCTTCAACATCTTGTTCAAGTGTATCTTCAGGTTATATTTCTCTTGATTTATTCAAAGGAAATCAAAAATTTGTTAATTCAAACAGTTCAATGAATTTTGCAGAACAAGTATCCTGCTTATGTGTTAATTCACCCTCGTTTTTTGAAAGCTCAATGTGTACTTTCTCAAACTGTAACGCAAAAAAATCATTCTGTATCTACTTTGAACACAATGAGGGAACAATGGCTTATGCAAATATTGTCAACAATCATAGCCCATTTTCATTTGGAGTTGTTCATGTTATTGGAGGAAAGACACAATTGAAGTATTGCATTTTTTATTCAAACCAAGCTACTCTCTTCTCTATTTCATTTGGAACCCTTGATATTTCTCATTGTTTTTTATCTCCTCATGCTAAAACTTCAACCACAGGTTCCAATAACTCAATAACTCAAAAAAATACATATCATCATCAGTTTTTTAATTCATTTTATTGTTTTACTGATATTAGTATTATCACACCAATGAAATCTCTTGATAGAACTCCTCTCATCACATTGATCAACACACCAAAAACAACCCCAATTCTCTCTCCAATCATCACACAAATGAAATCTCTTGATAGAACTCCTCTCATCACATTGATCAACACACCAAAAACAACCCCAATTCTCTCTCCAATCATCACACAAATGAAATCTCTTGATAGAACTCCTCTCATCACATTGATCAACACACCAAAAACAACCCCAATTCTCTCTCCAATCATCACACAAATGAAATCTCTTGATAGAACACCTATTGCTACTAACATAATGTCACAACAGATCACTCTTCTTATCACATCCCAGTTTTGTTATAGTATTTCATCTCAATTAACAATTATTCCTTCTTCTGAAATCATAACATTTATTTTGCAATCCGAATACCATGTTTCATCTCAATCATACAATCTTGCAGGAAAAACCCTTGAGAGAATTAATGTTTTGCTCATTGATATTTCATTCATTATATTGATTATTTTGGTTTTATCAGTCATATTTGTTATATGTTATTTTTTAATGAATAATGCTGAAAAGAAGCAAGCTTGTTCCTCAGATTCATCTCAAATGAATCTCGAGAGCATGAATCAATATGCAAATCGAACTGGATTTGCTTATAGTGACTGGAATTCAATCTCGAGAGACGATGATGATAACTGGATATCTCAAGGAATTGTATAATAAAAAATTGAAGACTATGATTAATTCGAGTTTAATTAAAGAAATTATCAAGATCAGATTCATCTTTTGATTCTTCATTCATATCTTCTTCTTCCTGTTTAGGAAGCTCCAGTTTTCTCTTCAATTTAGATTCTTGTTTAGTTGAAGAGCCACCCAAAAATGATTCAAAGTCTTCCTCTTCCTCAAATGACTTAGCACTAATCGTGACTATTTTTTGTTCATTGTCTTCAGCTTCTTCGTCTCTAACTGTAGATTCAGGCAAATCGTTTGGATCCACCCAATCAACAACTTGTGAATTTCTAGAAAGAATCTTTCCAAATAACTGGCTAAAAGACCCTGCTTGTATTTCTTCCGCTTTAACAACATCGCCATTCCAAACTACAACAGGTTTCTTGGGGAAAACTATATCGTTAATATGTTTCCTTAATTGAAGAATATACTCGGATTCAGATTTCGCTGATATTAGCGAATGGAATAAACGAGCTTTGTCTCGGATATCAATGTCTAAATCATAGAAACCAAGAGTGAATATGTATCTAACCAAATCAACCATTTCTTTGGGTTTAATACATAAAACTTTGGCCCCAAGATTTAATGATTGCATCTTTATCTGAGGAGGGAGTTCAGTGAACTTACTTGCAGAAATCCTCAAAACTTCACAAGCTTGAAGAGGTATTAATGTTGCTTTATCCCCGAATAAAGAAATCATTGCAGCTTTTGTATCAGGTTCTTCAATTTTGTTATAAACTCGGAGAAGCGCTTTTAGAACAGAAACAACGTCATTCTGATCAATCAAAGATGAGGAACCAAAAACATCTTCAGAATCCTTTTGTTCTACTTCCTTGGGATATGGTCTTAATAGCATACACAATACTTGAGCTGCCTGACACATCACAATTTGTGATGGAGAATTTAGCATCTTAACAATTACATCAATACAATTCATTGAGGATTCTCCTGCAAGTGATGCTGTTCTACCAATAGCTTTAACAGCTTCAGCAGCAACTTCTTTACAAGGATCATTTATATGCTGAGCCAGTTCTTTAATAAGAATATCACTATTTGAAGGTCTGGCTAGTTGACTAAGAACCTGAAGCTTCAATTTTTTCACATGAAATGGATCATCATACGTTATAAAGAAATGTCTAACATGAGGAACAAATGGGTCGGGATTCATCGAAACAAAAGAAGATATTGCCATCAGCCCAGCATATGAAGTTGCATAATCTGAGTAAACAAGCCGAATCAAAGGCTTGGCAATCAATTGCATTTTCAAAGGAGGAGCACAATAAAACAATAGCGATGCTGCAGCAAGAGTTACTGATGGTGTTAGAGAATGTAACAATGGTTGTACGCTTTTAATAAGCAAATCGAGATCTTGATCAATTGGTTTCTCATCTTCTTCATCATTAAACCAATCACTTGATCCAGAAGGTTTTTCAAAGTTTCTTCTGGAGTACCGTGTAAGAATTCTTAAAGCGATTGTAGCACCCCATGGATCCAATTTGTGAAGAATACGGCAAAGAGTTCTAAATATTGGATGAATAAAACTATCATTATCAAATGAAATACAATTCAATGCGTATAATGCTCCGCTTATAGTGATAACAGATTGATCATTCAGCAACCTTTCCAATATTCTCAAAATGGAATCTATCAATGTTTGATCTATTTCAAAAATTTTAACAAGAGCAAGCGCAGCGGCTTTTCTGACATAGGGTGATAAATCTAACGAACAAGCCGAAGCAGCTTCCATAATAATCCCAATAATTTCTGGATTCTGAATAGATGATAAAACTTTTAGGGATAATGCCCTCACAATAGGATCACTGTCTGTTAGAGAGCGCTGGAAGGTATTTACAGACATTAAAGCAGAATCCGAATCAACTGAAGCATAATGAACAAGATAAACATAACTTAAATGCCTCAATGTCTCATTATCAGATGTAATTTCCTGGACAACAAGTGGGAAAAAACCAGATACATCTTCGCCTTTCGACATAACAGCTAATAGCGTTTTCACTCCAATTATCTTGTCGGAAACTTTGGTTGATTGTAAATTCTGAGTAATAGCTGGAGATAAATCTAAAGCCAATGATGGCCTCTCAGAAGTCTGAGCGGAAACTGGTGTTACCGAATACGATCCGTAAGACATCTTTTGTCAATTGACACTTTACTAATCGTTTAATGATAACTGAGATAAAAGAGGGATTTGCAGAGGCTCTCGGGCTTGTTTGGGAAGTTTTTCAAGAATTTGAAGCTCCAGAATATCCCGAAGCTGGTGTTGAGATGTTTAAATCGTTTATTGATGTAAAAAATATCGAAGAAATGATTGAAAAGGGTATAATGAGAATATGGGGGTATTATGTTGGGGATATTATTGCAGGAGTGATAGCAACTAGGAATATTTCACACATTTCGCTTCTTTTTGTGAAAAAAGAATTCCATAGGAAAGGAATTGCCTCAAAGTTGTTTCATGTTTTTAAAGAGAATGCTGTTGATACGGGATGTAAAGAGCTTACTGTGAATTCATCACCGTATGCTTTGGAATTTTATCGGAAAATGGGGTTCATTGATTTGTCAGGAGAGATGATTAGTGATGGGATAAGGTATATACCAATGAAAATACTTATTGAGTATAATAAATAGAGATGCCAACCTCTCTCTTTTTTGTGTAATTCAGAATACATTTGTGTTTATCAATCTGCTCTTTTTTAATGTCAGAACAAGAAAACATGAATGAAATTGTTAAGCTGGTTTAACAGACCCAAACAGTTCAACACGGTACAAACAGAAATGGTCATTGTTATTCCAATTCTTACAAGTAGATGTGATTCTTATGTACCTGTAATATTTGTTATTAGGTTGAACTGGAAAGTTCTTTTGAGCACTAGGATGATTAAACTGATAATTACTGCTCTGGAAATCAGTAGTATCTACTTTGTTATCAATGATTTTGAATGTTGATCCATCTTTTGATCCCTCAACTTTCCATGATTTGATTCTTACATAGTAATCATTCATAGAGTATGAAGTAATAGATACCTTTCTAGTTTTGAAATCAAATTGTATCCATGTATTAGGGAGATTCTTACTGTGCCAGCGGCTACAATCATTCCTTAAAACATTTTTTGGATCAGGTAAGTTACAATCAACACTAGATGCTGTAACTTCAACTTCATTAGAATCAGCCAAGTTCATACCAAGTTTTTTAGACAAACTTTCAAAGATACCTGAAAATAGATCTGACTTAAAGGGATATTCTGATCCTTGGTTAGCTTTTTTAATTTCATCCAATTGTTCATCTTTGGCTAGTATCAACCTATTTTTCTCGGCAATGATGGAATCTTTTTCTTGAATCTTATTATTCTGGTCACCTATTGTAGCTTTAGCAGAATTGATCTCTGATTCCAATATTTTATAATTATTTTCTTGTTCTTTTAGCCTGGCACTCATATCATTCACAGTTTGTTCATATTTCTGTGATATTCTTTTCATCTCAGCAACTGTTTGTTGAATGATCTCAGATAGTTGACTGTTTTCATCTCTTAAGGTTTCAAATTTTCTTTGGAATGATGCTAGAGCATTATTTGTGTTATCATATATATCATTTGTGTCTTCAACAGACATGATTTGTAGAAATCTGTTCAGCTCAGTGATATCTGAAGGCTTTTGATATTTGATGTTATTTAGAAGCATTTTTGAACCAAATCCATGATGTTTCAAACATCCAACCAAGAAAGGTTCTAAAGAAGATAAAGAGAAAGTCTGATTAGAAGCAGCAAAAATGCGACATAATGATGGAATAGAAACTAAACAGAAGCTTGGATTCATCAAATATGTTTCAATGTTTTGAGTAATTGATCTCTCATATTTGGAGATTTCAATACTATCACTTTGGTTTTGTATTAAGAGAGAGAGAACTCTCTCAGATGAATCATCATTAAGAAGTTGACAAAGAGAATCACAATGAAGACAATTACAAATATCATAAACATCACCTGCTTTTTCAACACTTGGATAACTGATTCGATTATGAATCAGATCTAGAAACACTTCAAATGATTCTCTAGAATATGATGAATCAAAGTTAAAAACCATTCCACAACTATTCTTGTAGAATTCCCGAAAAACTTCACTATGAAACAACAAACATCCAATATTCACTTCATACTTGTCTCCATTATAAACAACAATTCCATCTTTCTCTTGACAACAAAGACGAAAACGAAAACACTCAACAATTCCAAAATGTGATTCCCATTCTCTCAACAAATT
>Ga0209639_1003095_pt1 | contig 11635 bp, 15 predicted proteins | sample EPASupsiteHSE605_FD_187268 | JGI IMG/M metagenome (GOLD analysis project Ga0209639, IMG submission 187268) | Bioremediated contaminated groundwater from EPA Superfund site, New Mexico - Sample HSE6-05 (SPAdes) (version 2) | ecosystem: Environmental > Aquatic > Deep subsurface > Groundwater >...
CCCAATATTTTTTTACTGTTTTCTTTTCAGTAGTGGTTATTAATCCATTAGTAGATACAATTTTAGTTAAATCTAAATTTGCTGCATCTGCCTCTACTATTGCTTTTTGTACTGCCAATGTTGCTTCAGCAGATATTAATGTAGAACCAATTGCAATTCCATAAGGAGTTCCATCAATAATTTTTGTAGTGATGTCTGCATAAGGAGATTTTGTTCCAGAGTCGCTAAATACTTCTAATCCTGTACCTTTAAATAATCCTGGAATACCTATAAAAGCAAAAGGAAATTTACCTACACCTGTATCTGTCCCTGTCCCCCCAACTTTAATCATTGCATCTAATAAAGTCTGATTCCAACCAATTGAATCATATGATGTCAATACTATAATTACACTATCATTAAATGTTGCTGTATCAGTATATGAGTTCAATTTTGTTGCTAATGCAGTTCTTGCTGTATCATCATCAAATGTGTGGTAAATTTGTGTAAATAGAATAGATAAATCTTCTCTACTAATAATTGTAAGCATTAATCCTTTATTATCAGAATTACTTAAACTACTTGCAGAAATTGTTTTTTTGTTCAATTTCAAATAGCGATTACCACTATGATTATCTCCTGTACCTCTTATAGATATTTCTCCATCAATAGTGTATCCAGGTGTTGCTATTGTGATTGCATTATTTAAAGTTAATTTAGTACTCATGACTAATTTGAATTTATTTAATAATGCTTTCTTCTCTGATGTTTTCATTTTCTTAGGGTAATCAATTAATGGTAAATCAACCCATTTTGCCAATTCAACCTGTAATCCATCTACCCCACAAGATGCGACAGTACCAGTTAATGAATTCTGATAATTATTTATTAATGTTTGATCTACAGATAGATCAGTTGCAATTGCAATTACATCAGCACTTTCTGCTAAAATATTGGTAAAAGATGATTTTAAAGAAACTGATTCATCATAGCTGATAAAATTATCTTTTGCAAAAGAATTTATATCTGTTTGCATTGATACAATAGCTACATTTGCTTCAAATATTTGTTGATCTACGTAAGTTAATTCATTTGATGCCTCAATTTGTGTAATGGTTGTTTCTAACGCTGTTTTTGTAGTTTCAACTTTCTTCAAATATCCATTTACTGTTTTACCTTTACTTGGTTTAATTGTAATTGGATAAGTAGATTGTAATAACCAATCATCAATCGAATTTAAAGCGTCATTTATTGCATTTACATAATGACTTTCTACTGATGTTAAATTTGTTAAATCAGTTCCATCTACAATTGCTTTTAACCCATCTGCAATAGCAATAATATCATTAGATTCAGTTTGCACATTAGTAAACAAACCACTTAATGTTACTGATTCAGTTTGTGTAATTTGGCCATTATTAATATAAATATTCACTTGTGTTTGAAATGCAGATAAAGCAGTATTTAATTCAGTAATTTGATTATCAACAAATGACTTTGTGAATGTTTCTTTTGTTAAATCTACTTTATTTTTTAATGCTGCTAATGCCAAAACAACATTTTGAAACAATGTGCTCAGATTTTCTCTTTGTTCAACACTAATCTCTATTGGGTATTTTTGTTGGTCTATCCAATTAGTTCTTAATTCGTTTCCTAAAGCTAACAAAGCAGTAGAATAAGCATCTTTTTCATCTACAATGTCTAATTCTTCAGCTATCATAATATAATCAGCAGATTCAGTTTCTAATTGTATTAGATCATTTTTTAAAGCGTTTGCCTCTGCTCTTGATATGTAACCATCAGATGAAAAGTTTGAAATATCAAGTGATAAATTAGTCAATATGGTATTAGTTTCTTGATATTGCAAATCAACATAATCATTAGCTTTTTGAATATCTATTTTAATATTACTTATTGATGCAATTAAACTTGAAACAATATTGTTTTTGAAGTTTCCAAGTTCAAGACTTTCTATCCTATTTGTAATAATATTCTTAACAATTTTTATGATTTTAGCACTAAGATCAATATCTAATCTTGAATGTTTAATAGTAACCAAATCACCAAGGGATACTTTATCTAATAAAAACAAATATTTTTTATACTCTTCTGTTTTTGACAATTCTATAAAATTAACTTTATAGTTAAATTGAGGAATATCTATTTTACTATTTATAAAATAATTAGCTGCTGCAACTCTTAGTTGTTCTACTGCTATTTCTTCAGTTATATTATTATCTTCGTCTATACCTATATCTGTAAATTCGTGCACATTTATTTTTGGATTTGGATAACTATTAATATACGGACTATCTACATACTTTTCAGGAAGTAGTAATCCATCTTTCCCAATAGGCATTAATCTAGTAATAATATTTGAGATATCTAGATCCTCTTCGATTCCTTGTATATTTTTACCATAACTTATTAAAATACCATTATCTTCTCCACGAGAAACCATAAGTTTAACGATAAAGTTGTCTCTAATTAATTCTCCACCCCAAGTAGCAATAATCCCATCTGTACCCATTATTGTTTCAACAGGATTTTTATAAATAAAAACCTTTGAGTTTGTATTCTGAATATTACTTTCATTTGTAAAATCATGTGTATATTGAGTATTTGTTAATACAGCATTTAAAGCATAAGAACCACTTTGATTAGTAATTTCAACATTTTCTATAAAATTTCCAACTAAATCATAAAAAATATGCCTAGCATTAACTTTAATACCAGACATAGTTTTTACTTTTCTATATATCCTAAATAATTGTCCATCTGCTTTAATAATATTATTTTCTAATAAATACTTCCACTTACCTCTATCATCCAAAGGAAATTCTAATTCAAGCTCATATAAACCATTTATCTCTTCAGTTATTAAACAATAAATCAACTCTGCTAAAACAACTATTCCATTATTTTCGAAATTTACTTCTTTTGAATCATATAAGCAAATAATTATAACCACCTCCAATTTGGTTTTATCTCTACTTTACTAACCGAACCAGTCCAACTAATTACATTCGTTCCAACTATAAGATCCGGAAAATCACCAGACATATTTTTATTCATAAGTGTGCTGTCCTTATAACAATCCATCAAGTTAGAATCAATTGTTACATAATCAGCAATATTAGTTAGATGTATCGTGTTGCTATTAATCGTTAGGTATATTGACCCATTTCCATATACTTTAATTACTGGTTTGCTCGATGTTGTGGATGAATTAAATAATGTTGTAGGTGATGTTGTTAAAGTTACCAAGTCATTACAAACACTATATTTATGTGGTTGACATTCAAATTGAACAATAAAATTATGTAGAATTGGAATAATTTTATTTAATGAAATTTGATTGATTATTACTGCTTTATAAAATTTATCGTTTTCATTGCTGAACAATACTTCTCCACTACCATTTAACCAAGCGCAAATATTATCAACATTTCCATTATCTAAAGTACATTCTACAGATTTTACTGATCCTTTATATGTGCCATAATCGATTAATAAAAAACCATCTCTACCTTGAATTTCAATTTTATCAATATTCTTTTCAGATGTTGTGATTGAAGGCAACTTATTAACGATTATACCCATATCTCTACTATCAATATTATTAAAAATAAAAAAAGCACTCATTAATAAGCACCTCCATTCGCTAATTCAGCTTGTCTTTTATAAAATTCTAATTCCTCTGCAAAAGATTGAATGTCCTGTTTTCTATTATTTACAAAATTTTCTATAATTACGGAAAGACCACTTCCAGAATTATTACTGTATGAATTGTTTTCTTGCTTTGTCAATACTCGTTCACCTTCATGCAGAATAGCTCTATAACCATCAAACGGGACATAATCTAAACCATTAAAATGAGAACCATCTGCCCCATTATCTCCATCCATTTCTTCGTTACCACTTCTCCAAAAGGCTAATTTTTTAACAAGCCAAGAAACTTTATCCGTTACCCAACTAGATATGCCATCCCAAATTGACTTCATTCCATCCCAAATACTATTAAATAATCCTTTCCCAATATCTTCAAATATGGTAAATTGTAATTTTATAACATTTACAATTGCAGATAGTAGATTTGGTAATATATTAGCCATACCATTCCAAATATCGACAAATATTTGTTTAATACCGTTCCATGCTCCCGACCAGTCTCCCTTAATAACTGATAAAATGACACTTATTATATCTTTAATGACATTTATTATTGTTGATATCACTGTCTGAATAACTTCAAATATAGGCTTAATAATATTTAAATAGTCATTCCCATATTTATCCCATAAAATTTTGATGATTTCTAGAGCTACTTTAATAATATCAACGAATGTTGTAAAAATTCCTTTTGCCCATTCTACAAAACCTGAAAATATAGTAGAAAAACCATCTATAGTATTTTTGTTTTCTGTACCCCAATTTTGAAAAGCACTAACAAGACCTTCAATTATATTAATAAAACCACCTAATACACCACCGATAACTTCCATAGCAAAAGCAATTTCATTTTTAATTTCTGGCATATGTGCGGTTATCCAAGATGAGAACTGACTAAGTACAGGAAGTATTTTTTCACCTAAAGGCAAGAGAATACCTGTCTCAAGATTTCGTTTGATACCAGTCATTGCTTCAGAAAATGTATTATACTTAATTTGATTGATCTTACTTAAAGCATCAATATTTTTACTAATCTCACCTTTTGTATTTACTAAAGCGGAAATTCCTTTTATTCCCATATCTTCAAATTGAGTTCCAAAAAGTGCAACACCTGCTGCATTTTGTTCAAAAGGATCTTTCATTGCAAGTAGCGCATCTGTTGTTTTCTTGAATGCTTCTTTTCCTGTTTCTCCACCTGTTGCAAATGCTTTAGTCATTTGTGAAGCACTTAAACCTAATGCTTCAAATCCTGCTGCTGAAGTAGTACTTCCATCTTTACTTCTGATACCAAATTCTTTGATTGCATCTGCTGCAAGATCAACATCTCTAATACCAGATTTAGAAGCGTTTGACAACATATTAAACATTTCTTCTGCATTAAAACCTTGTGCTGCAAATGTTCCACCATACTCATTTAAAGTGTCAAGTAAATCTCCATTAGCATTAAGACCACTTTGAGCACCTTGAGCTATCAAATTATAAGCAGTATCTCCGTCTACACCAAATTGTTTTATTAATTGGTTAGCACCTTTAATACTATCTTCAACTTCCAAACCAAAGGTATCTTTAAGTAATAATGCATTCTCAGTCATATTCTTTAAGGCATCACCAGCCAATCCAGTCTGTTGGCTAATTGTTGTCATTGCTAAACCAATATCTTCAAAGTTTTCGCCAAAATTATCATTGTAAATTTCCAACATGGTATCTTTCATACCACCCATGGCAGTATCGGCAACACCTGTAGCAGATTGTACACCATTTAATGCTTTTTGCAATTCATCTGCTGATTTTGCTCCAGCCAATCCCATTCCTACCACAGCAACACCTATTGCCGCTATTCCACCAACTACGGCGGTTTTTACGTTTCCACCAATATTACTAGCCATAGTTTTCCATTTACTTTGATGTGTTTCTACATCATTATCAGCTTCATTAAAATCTTTGTCCCAACCATCTTTTTTGAGAAGAAGATCAAACCCTAAAGCACCTAAATCTATCATTGCCAATATTGCTTCACCTCCCCTTTAAAGAGGGGTAAACAAAAAAGAACCTATTCAAAGGTCCTTTGTAAAGTGATTAAGGTTTGTTTATTTTATCTTATCTGATTTGTAATACACTTCATATGTTTCCCCCACGTTAACTTCATAAGGTATTATTCCCTCTAGTGTTTCACCTGTTTTAATTGTGCTACTTTTTAATGTTTCTTTATCTTTTGGTTGTTTATCAGTTTCAGTTAATGTTTTTGTCGATGTTTTGATTGATATATCATTCGGATTAAAATTTATGGCTTTATCAGTCTTGTTTTCTAATTTAACATATAGCAAAACTAATTCCTTACCGTCTTTTAATTCATTCCATTTATCAATCTTAGTTCTTTCCTCATTTGTAATTGCAACTAAAACTTTTTTAGTTTCAACATTTGTTGAAGTTTTTACAGGAGATACTTCACCTATAGCTGGTTTTGATTCTATTTTTTCACCGCATCCAATAACCGATAAAGATACTAATGTAACCAATAAGACACTAATTAGTTTTTTCACTTTTTAACCTCCCAAATATGATATTTACTAATATAATACAATAATACCATATTTATTCTTGTTTGTAACCTTTTATTGTCTTTAATTTTGAATAGTCTGCTTTTGTTTGATTTAATCGATTTGCTTGTTTTAAATATTCTCTACCTTGTTCTGTGGACATTTTATCTTCAATAAATGCATATTTAAAATTAGCCAAAAACAAATCATGTGGCATTTCTAATACTTCAGTTTGTTTCATATTTGTGTATTTACAAACCATTCTTATTCTATACATGATATATTCTAATAAATCAAATTCCCCACTATTTTCATAATTAGGAACAGTGGGGATTATGAGTTTGGGTTTTGTTCAAGTTCGGTCATGAACTCGCTGTATCCTTTTATTATAGCTAATCTAAAATTTAAAGGTAATTTATCAACAACAAATTTATCATTGTATTTTTTTCCATCATTATTGTTATTTAATATGGTTAATGTCATATCTTTTGTAATTTCTAAAATATCAAGACTAGTCATATTATCATTTTTTCTTTCTACGTGATCCATGATTTTAATTGCAATAACTTCTGTAGGTTTTTTTACATGTAAAATATCATCTTCTGAACATTTTATATCAAATGTTTGCTCCATAAATACACTTAAATCTAACATTTTTGCCATAATTAATTCCCCCAAATTTGTTTTTATTAAGGGTAGAATTTATCTACCCTTTTTAACTTAAACTTCTTCTTTTATTTCAACTAAAGTTCCGTCTGCTTGATTAATTGCTTTAAACATTGCATCAATTACCGTTTCTTTATCTCCTGCAAAAGTTAATACAAATCCGTTACCTGCTGTAGCAATCATTGTGATTCTCAATTCGTTTCCATCATCTTTTGTATGGACAAATCTAAGTACATGGTTTGTCAATGACTTATTTGAACTGCCAATTTTTAGAGTTTTTAATCCAGTAGCAGTTGTCAAAGTTCCCGGCGATAATTTTGCAAGGTTAGCTAAATTCCAAGTCAAAATCCCAGATTTAAATGTAACTTCCTCTTTGGTAATAAAACGCTTTACTACCTCACCATTATCATCTACAACTTCATATTCTGTAGGTTTGTATTCTAAACTTGCCCCACCTTTGATTCTACCAACATTGTTAGCAGTTACCTCTAATAATTCGTCAGTTGGGATAGTATCTTCATATTCCAGTATGTATAATTTACCAGAACCCAAAATTACTTCATCTGCCATCTAATTTACCTCACTTTCATTATTGTTTCCATAGAATCCTATAAATCAAAATCCGCTCGATTGTATGTGTAGCATCGTTAGTTAAAGTGCCACCACCAATTAAAGCGGATTTCAGTATTGATGTGTCTTGATATTTAAACCCTTGATTGTATTCTCTAATATCTAAAAGCTCATTTATTCTTTTTTCTATCAAGGTCATGGTATCATAATGTTGAGTTATGATTCTAAATTCTAACCTGTTTTCTTTTATATCTCCACCACTTACAATAGCATCAGTATAAACCAAACAGGTATCATTACTTTCTGTAAATAAAGGATATATTTTTCCATCGTCTTCTGTCGAACTCAGGAGGGATGAAAGTTCAGAATCATTTTTTAATCTATTTAAAATAGCGTAAATCAACTTAATCCCTCCATTGCTTTTTTGAAGAATAATTCTAACTTATTTCTATTTTTATCCATACTTTTTTGTAAAAATGGATGAGGTTTTTGGCCTCTAGTAAAGTGCTCACCCTTCCATTTAACACTTTCGCCTTTAAACCACCAACCTGTTTTTCTCCCATTTCCATCAGTAGCATATATACCAGTTCCTTGATGTACGTAAGGTGCATATTCAACGTTTGTTCCTACACGACCGCGAAATTCAATATCATTTTCTTCTATCGAATGATTTATACTTGCTCTTAATAAACCTTCATCGATTGCGTCACATTCTCTTTTTGCATCACTTTCTAGTAATATTAAGGCTTTTTCTAAACCTTCTTGCAATAAAGCTTCTATTTCAGATTTTTTACCTTGTAAAATTTCCCTAGCTTGACTTGTATCTAAAATAATATCATCCATTATAAATCACTTTCTTTAAAAACAATTGAGTATATTTTCCAATTTGATTACTAAAGGCAACTTCATAAACATCTGAACCATTTACAATTCTATTCTTTTCTGCCTCTATATCTTTGTAGGTGCTTAGACCTGTATTTGTGGAATCTGCATATTTAACATTCGCACTCGTTAATATTGTGTAACTGGCAGGATATATTGCGACTTCAATTTCTTTTACATTAGACCAATTATCAATCTTTTGACCAGAAGATGATTTGGATTTATTATTAACTTGCAACATCATTAAATTCATATTTCTATTTATACTCATAATGTTTTCAACCTTTTGTAAGCATTAAGTTGTCTTTTGATATCATCTGGAATATCAGATATAAAAGTTTGGGAAATTCCTGAATAACTTTCAGATTGTAATCCTTCAGAACCTAATCTATTGTAACTAATTATTACTAATTCTTCGATTATACCTTCCATATCAGTTGGCAGTTCTAAAATGTTGCAATAATCTAATGCCTTTCTAATTGATTTGTTTATAAGAATAGTTATTAAATTATCTTTGATATCATCATTAATACCAAGAAGTATCTTTATATTCTCAAGCATTTTTCACCATCCTTAAACAACTTTAACCAATTCTCCAGAATAATCTGCTCCAATTTCAAAAACATCACCAGATGTAGGCAAATATAATAAAATGCTGGAACACTGCATTTGAATTGTGCCTGTTTCATCGATTATCGAAGGATTGAAAATAACTGACGTTGTCCCATTTTCATTTAAAATTTTTTGTGTCGCATGAAGATTTAAAAACATTTTTTTACCTCCCAATATTTAATATGGATATTTAATATCTAATTGATCTGGTGTTAGAGTATTAAAATCTGACAAAATCTGAGATCCTACTGGTAAATAAAATACACGTATATTCTTGATTTTTATTTTTGTGCTTGTACTATTATTAGATCCAAGAATAAACCTAATGGTATTATCAGTAATAATACTCTTAGATGTTAATATAACTTTCTTATTACCAATAATATTCTCTAAAGTAAGTGAATTGAATGCTGACGTGCTTGAAATAGCCCATGAACCTGTAATATTTGAACTTACAGTATTATATAAAAGACCATAATTTAAATTTGGTGCAAAATTTGATACTAAATATGCAAACTCATTGGAACCATTAGTTGCAGTAATCTCAAGACCACTAATATCTGCGGTAAATTTATTAGCTGGACTTGTTATCCACTCTATCCATGTGATAGGATTGTAACTTAGTAAATTAGCTGGTTTTGATGGTGTTTTTTCTCCAATTAATCCAAAAAACATATTATTATCACCTATCTCTGACTGTAAAGTATATTTGCAACTGTAACCACGTTAGATCCACCAGCATCAATTACAAGCGTACATGTGGAACCTGATGTAATCTGTATTGCAGTTATACCAAACACAACTCCAGTACGTGTCCCAACGTTCGAACCGCTTCCTATTACTTCTTGCCATTTTAGCGTAGATCCATCATTAAGTTTTATATTTATATCGTTTCCTGACGATGCTCCTTTGGTAACAACCTCAAAAGCATGTATATAAATACTCTTACCTGCAACACCAGTAATTGTGATAGTATTTGGCGAGTTAGCAGTCCCAACTTGTGTAACAGTTTGAGAATTTGCTAGAATTCCTACAATGGAAGTTTGGATTGGCTTTTCCAATATTTGCGTAATTCTTGGAATACTCATTTATTCACCATCCTTCTCTAAATCATTTAAAGCATCAATTATTTTATTTTCTTAAGTCCATATGTTTTAATACCTTTTTCACTTGCTTCTTTTTTTAATTCTCTATAATCAATATCATTATAATCAACATTAGTATTTTCAAATTTAATATTTTTACAATTAATTAAAATTTCTATCTCATTTTGATCTTCTGTTTCATAAATTCCATCTACAAATTTACATAATGGTTTATTAATTTTTGAATCCCATATAATACCACGTCTATAAAATTTCATGTTTTCACCTCGTATGAAGATAAAAATAGAACACGTAAATTTAATCACGTGTCCTATTTCTTATTAATTATTAAGCTGTAAAAGTTTCAACACTAGTTTTAGCTGCTACTGTATAACCTAAAATCGTTGCTTGTGGAACAGTCAATGTATCTGTTTCTGTTGCAAGCCATGCAACAGCATTTCCTGAAACAACTACTGTTGCCCTTCCATTAACAATTGTAAGAGTTGTTGAAGGAATAGTTGCCGTACCTGCTGTACTAGTATCAGCAATAGTTACCCCTGAAGTAATTGCCTTACTAAACCATGTATGAACTTCACCTGCTGCTGTTTGAAGCTCTACAATAACACTTCTAGTCCATGCGGTTGTTCTTGCTGCTTTACCTGTAGTTGCAGGAGTTACAACCCAAACTAAATCACCAGACAAGGCTTTATCTCTAAGCTCAATTTCCTTTTTTAATTCAGGACTAAAACCAATTTTATTTAAGATGTCACTCATATTTTCACCTCATCTATTTTCAAATTTATTACGAAGTAGCCAAAGAAGTAATAGTTCCATGCATAAAAGAAGCAGAATGTGCCAAACCAATTTGTCCGAAAATTTGTCCTTCTTCTGCTGCTCCAGTTTTCGCAAGTTCTTCATAAAAGAGATTTCCTTTACCCGGAACAGGTTGAAAAACTGGCGCTATAACACTCATATCAGCTATGAGAATTGTACCTGCTGGCATAAATCTATCAAGTTGTAATGCAATTGTCCCAAAATCAGTTTCAATCTGCTTAATATTTAATCCTGCGATACTTCTATCCGTGGGAGCATATCCAAAAATGTTAGATACTTTTTGTTTTTGGAATCCATTACAAAACATAACCATATTTCTAAACATTGCACCATTGGTATACATTTCAAGCAATAATGCATCCATTAATTCTTTTGACAAAGTTGCACTAGAAGCATCAACCGTATTTACAGTACAAAGTTCAATCATCCCTCTGGTTTTATTTGCTACACCTGCATTAGTTGCAATTTGATATGATCCGTTTAAAAACGTGTACTCACAGTCCCTAGCAATCTTTTCTAATGCTCTAGCAATTTGGAAATCTTTCTCAGAAGGTGCATTATTAGTTGCTCCTGCTGTATTGATACCGCTCAATCGTCCTGCATTGCTCATTTTAACATAGGAAATGGATACTTTTTCCTGAAAAATTTGTGTTACATTTTTGGATTGTGCTCTAACATAAGAAATTGCGGTCGGGGCTGTGAGACTTTGGTTTTCGGTCAAGGCCGGCTGCGAAGCAGTTTCATGACTATATTGTGAATCAGTAGGAAACTCAAAGTTATCAGTCATCAAGCCACCAG
>Ga0209639_1003096_pt1 | contig 11633 bp, 7 predicted proteins | sample EPASupsiteHSE605_FD_187268 | JGI IMG/M metagenome (GOLD analysis project Ga0209639, IMG submission 187268) | Bioremediated contaminated groundwater from EPA Superfund site, New Mexico - Sample HSE6-05 (SPAdes) (version 2) | ecosystem: Environmental > Aquatic > Deep subsurface > Groundwater >...
GTCGATGTTTGCATTGTATAAAAGCAGGAATACGGTTGATCCGGAAGGAATTTCCGATGCTTTAACCGGAAACCTGTGTCGTTGCACGGGTTATCTTCCCATTAAAGAAGCAGCAATTGAAGCATGTTTATATCGGAAAGAAGATAAATTTGACCGTATGGAAGTAAAGCTTGTGGCTTTACTGGAAGAGATACTCAGCGAGAAATGTCCTGTAATTATTTCGACTCAAACGCAAAGTTATTTTCGTCCTTCCCGTCTGGATGATGCACTTTCTTTCAGGCAAAACCACCCCAATGCGCTTATTGTTTCCGGTTCTACCGATGTAGCCTTGCGGGTAACCAAAAAGCATGAACTGTTACCAGAGATTCTGGATATTTCAGATGTTTCGGAATTGAATTTCTTCAAATTGAATGAAAACGAAGTTGAAATAGGAGCTGTTTTCCCTTTGGAACAGTTGCGAAAAAGACTTTCCGGAACGTTTCCTGCACTCGAAAAAATGCTTTCTGTTTTCGGCTCGAGACAAATCCGGAATGTAGCTACTTTAGGTGGAAATATTGGATCTGCCTCACCTATCGGGGATACATTACCCGTCCTTTTGGCTTTTAATGCAGAGGTATGTGTTGAAAGTTCCAATAATTCACGCAAGGTTCCTTTATCCGATTTTATTATCGGATATCGAAAAACGGCTATTCGTGAAAATGAATTGATTGTCAAAATTGTTATTTCTGTTCCTGACAAGGAAACCATTCTCAAATCATACAAAGTTTCCAAACGGAAAGATCTTGATATCTCAACCTGTAGCGGAGCCTTTCGTTTGAAAATAAATTCCGGAAAAAAAGTTGAAGAACTTATTCTTGCCTTTGGCGGAATGGCCGCTTACACAAAAAGGGCAGTCCAAACGGAAGCCTTTCTGATGGGTAAAATCTGGGATGAAGCAAATGTTACACAAGCTGCAAAAATTCTGGAAAGTGAATTTACTCCCCTCTCGGATGCACGTTCCGGCGCTGGTTTCCGCTCCATTGCTGCCCGCAATCTGTTGCTGAAGTTTTTTGAAGAAAGTAATTCAAATTAAAAACAAGAAAGAGAGATGACTTACGTAATAGCTCACCGACAATTGGAGCATTTCTGTTATGCTGAGTTTCACGAATCAGAGAAGCACAGGTCGGAATGGAATTTAGAACTTCTACAACTGCCTGCACTTCGGCATTGTTCAATGTGACGATTGTTTTTCAAAAAGAGCTGGTGACAGTCATTACAAGAACCCGGAATAATCGTTATTTATTTTCCCATTAAAACCTCCCCAAAAACCGAACCCCTATGAAAAACCTCCTTCACGATAGCGCACAAAAGCATGTAACGGGTGAAGCCGTTTACGTATCAGATATTGATTTTGGCAATAGATTGCTTTATGGACATGTTGTTTACAGCAAACATGCTCATGCCCGGATTCTTTCAGTGAATACCGAGGCAGCCCGTAAAGTTTCCGGAGTTAAGGCCGTTTTAACGTACAAAGATATTCCCGGTGCTAACCAGATGGGGCCTGTGGTTCACGATGAGCCCTGTCTGGCTGAAACTATGGTTCAGTGCATTGGTCAGGCAGTTGTTTTAATTGCGGCCGAATCAACCGAAATTTGCCTCGAAGCAGCTAAATTTGTAGAGATAGAATACGAACCACTGGAAGCTATTCTGAATATTGAAACTTCGATGGCAAAAGAGAATCGTATTGCTCCTCCCCGAAAAATAGAACGGGGCGATATTGCGAAAGGTTTTTCAGAATCGAAGCATGTTTTTTCCGGAACGCTAACTACCGGGGCTCAGGAACACTGGTATCTGGAAACACAAGCTGCACTTTGTGTTTGTGGAGAAGGAAAAGAGATTATGGTTCATGCTTCAAGTCAGAATCCTTCCGAAACGCAGACCATCGTTGCCGAAGTTTTGGGTTGGAATAAACATCAGGTTACGGTTGAGGTGAAACGAATGGGAGGTGGTTTTGGTGGCAAAGAAACGCAGGGAAATCATGTAGCAGCCTGGGCAGCACTGCTTGCCTGGGAAACAAAACATCCTGTTTTAGTCCGGCTTTTTCGCGATGATGACCAGATTATGACCGGAAAACGACATCGCTTTTTTTCGGAATACACCATTGGTTTTGATGATGAAGGCCTGATTTTGGCCTACGATATAATTTTTAATTCCGATGCAGGCTACGCGACCGATTTAAGTATGGCAATCCTCGAAAGAGCCTTGTTTCATGCAGAAAATGCGTACTTTATTCCCAATATCCGGATTATTGGAAATGCGTGGAGAACCAATCTCCCTTCTAATACTGCTTATCGCGGCTTTGGAGGCCCGCAGGGGATGGCGGCTATCGAAAATGCCATTGATCGTATTGCCCGTTTTCTTAAAAAGGACCCTCTTGAAATACGATTAAAAAATTTTTACGGAATCAACGACCGAAACATTGCACCTTACAAACAACGGATTGAACATAATCGTTTATATACTCTTTGCGATCAGCTTGTTGCAGAAAGTGATTATAAAAATCGAAGGAGTGAAATCAATCTGTTTAATGCGTCTCACAAAAATAAAAAGCGGGGAATTGCACTTACTCCGGTGAAGTTCGGAATTTCATTTACCACCTGCTTTCTCAATCAGGCCGGAGCATTGGTCCATATTTATGCAGATGGAACTATTCAGGTTAATCATGGCGGAACAGAAATGGGGCAGGGACTCAATACCAAAATTCTGGAAGTTGCCAGTGCAGAACTAGGTGTGAGTGCTTCGCAATTCATTGTTACTGCAACCAATACTTCGAAGGTTCCCAATACTTCTGCTACTGCAGCTTCTTCAGGATCTGACCTGAACGGAATGGCTGTAAAAAATGCTATCGATACGCTAAAAGAACGTTTGCTTCCGCTTGCCAAACAATTGCTGAACGATCAAATTGGATTGGAAATAAAGGAAGAACCTGTTTTAAAGAACGATACAATCTGTTATCCTTCTCATCCGGGGAATAGCCTTTCCTTTAATACCCTTATTCGAATGGCTTACCTGAATCAGATAAGCCTGAGCGCAACCGGATTTTACAAAACACCTGATATTTATTATGATAAAGAAAGAGGAGAAGGGAAGCCGTTTCACTACTTCGCGTATGGAATGTCGGTTTCAGAAGTGGAAATAGACACCTATACCGGAGCGGTAAAACTTTTACAAACAGATATTTTGCATGATGTAGGCGAATCACTCAATCCGGAAATAGATAAAGGTCAGATAGTTGGTGGATTTATTCAGGGTGTGGGATGGTGTACCACCGAAGAGATTAAGTGGGATGTGAGTGGAAATCTGCTTAATCATTCTCCCGATACCTATAAAATTCCCGGTATTGAGGATATTCCAGTGATTTTCAATGTAAAGCTCTTGCAAAATGTACCCAACTTTAGTACTATTCGACGAAGTAAGGCTGTGGGAGAACCTCCTTTTATGCTTGCGTTTTCTGTTTGGCTGGCCATCAAAGATGCAATTTCGGCAGTCGGAAATCATGAAACAGAACCGGAGTATTCACTTCCAGCTACAAATGAACGGATTGTTCTCTCCATTGAAAAGATTAAAAATAAATAACACATGAGGCATATATTCAGGATTTTAATCGGGTCAACACTTGTTGCTTGCTTTTTATTTTTTGCAGGGTGTAAATCTGTTGAGCGTACCCAGAAGAAAGAATTTCTGAAAAGGGACGTTACGCTCTTTCTCGACCAATGGCATCAACTGGCTGCAAAAGCCGATTATGCATACTTTGACAGGATGGCCGCGGATGGCATTTTTATCGGAACCGACAAAACTGAAAACTGGACTCGTGATGAGTTTAAAAAATGGTGTAAGAAATCATTCGATGCAGGCAAAGGTTGGGATTTTAAAGCCACAAAACGAAATATTTACATTTCCGGTGATGCCAAATTTATCTGGTTTGACGAACTGCTTGATACATGGATGGGAACGTGTCAATCTTCAGGCGTAATCAGCAATCGCAAAGGCAAACTCGAAATTCTCCACTATCAACTTTCGGTTGCTGTTCCCAACGAAGTAGTGAAGGATGTAATCAAGGTGATAAAAACATCTGAAAAAAAATAATCATCCATTAATCCGAAGACATGTTTGTATAATGCCAATGCAATCACCATTAAAAATCTCGATTGCAAAGCCACAGAGGAGTGTTTTTGAATACCAATCTTTTGGCAATGAACGGATGTCAGGAATCACAACAACGCGATGAGACATAAATCATAGGCATTCTTGGAAATACAGCTTATCTGGTGTCATGGTGGAGCATAAGCATCCGGAACATAAAATTTGCCTACTGGCAAAAAAAAATTAATTTTGTGCATTCAAAAATAGGCGGTTATAGCTGCATAATTTTGATCATCAAACCCTTAAGAAACAAATCATAAAAATCATGGATAATCAGGAAAAACTGTTTTCAGAATTTCCACCTGTAACGCGCCAGGAATGGGAAAATGTAATTCAAGCCGATTTAAAAGGTGCTGATTACGAAAAGAAACTTGTTTGGAGTACCAATGAAGGTTTTAAGATTCAGCCTTATTATCGTGCCGAAGACCTTGAAAATATTGAATATTTAAGAGCTATTCCGGGTGAATTTCCATTTGTACGCGGAAATAAAACAAACAATAACTGCTGGGAAATTCGTCAGGATATCATTCAGACAAATCCCGCTGAAGCAAATCACTTTGCGCTCGATGCAATTGGTCGTGGTGCCGATGCCGTAGGTTTTGATGTGCATGAAATCAAATCGGTAAGTGATCTGGAAGTTCTGTTGAATGGGATTGATCTTCTGAAGGTAAGTATCCATTTTTATTCTTCAGCTTCGTATCCTCAAATTCTCGATCTTTTTGTTCATTATCTTGATTCAAAATCAATTGCAGCAGAAAATGTTCGGGGTTCGTTCAATTTTGATCCTCTGGGTTATGCTTTGCTTAAAGGCAGTTTTTACACAACCGAAGAGAATAATATGGTTGAGGCTGAATATCTTTTAAAAAGCGTAGAAGCTAAATTGCCAAAATTCCGTTTTCTTACAGTAAACGGCAAGCATATTCATAATGCCGGAGCAACGCTGGTTCAGGAACTTGGCTATACTTTGGCTGCTGCTCACGAATACTTGTTCAACCTTATCAATAAAGGTCATAAAGTGGATGAAATTACTCCAAGAATGATGTTTTCGCTGGCAACAGGATCTAATTATTTTATGGAAATTGCCAAGATTCGTGCGGCTCGTATGCTATGGGCCCGCATTGTGGAACAATACACGCCAACGTCAGAAGAATCACTCAAAATCTTTATCCATACTACTACTTCTCTCTGGAATAAGACCGTTTATGATCCTTACGTAAACATGTTGCGTACAACCACCGAAGCAATGTCATCAGCCATCGGAGGAGCCGATTCAATAGCAGTTCTTCCGTTTGATGTTACTTATAAAACTCCGGATGACTTTTCGTATCGTATTGCACGTAATCAACAGATTTTGTTGAAAGAAGAATCGTATATGGACAAGGTGGTTGACCCTGCTGCAGGAAGCTATTATATTGAAACACTTACCGATTCAATTGCAAAACATGCATGGGATCTTTTCCGCTCGGTTGAAGAAAAAGGTGGATTTACGGCCTGCCTGCTCAGCAATATGATTCAGGATGATATCGAAAAAACTGCAATGCAGCGTAATATGGACATTGCAACCCGCAAGATTGTGGTATTGGGAACCAACCAGTACCCGAACCTTGGTGAAGCAATGATTGAAAAAGTTGAACTTGAAAGTGTCAATACCGATAAACCTTCTACTTTCCGAAAACTCTCAATTTATCGTGGTTCAGAAGCTATTGAGGAGGTACGTATGGCTACCGAAAAATATGTGAAAGAAGGGAACAAACGTCCACAGGTTTTCATGTTTACCTATGGAAATCTTGCGATGCGTAAAGCACGTGCAGGGTTTGCTACTAACTTCTTCGGTTGTGCAGGTTATGAAATTATTGATAATCTCGGTTTCAAAACCGTGGAAGATGGAGTGCAGGCATTCCTGAATTCAAAAGCTGAAATGGTGGTTATCTGTAGCTCTGATGAAGAATATGCCGAAATAACTCCTGCAATCTGTAAAGCATTGAAAGATGCTGGCAGTAAAGCCAGTATCACCCTCGCAGGCTATCCGAAAGAGCTGATCGACAGCTTTAAAGAAGCAGGCGTTCAGGAATTTATTCACGTTCGTTCGAATGTTCTGGAAACCCTGAAAAACTATCAAAAACATCTGGGAATCAACTAGACAAGACGCTGGTTTTTATTTAGTTTTCAAAATACAACCCTGATTGAATTATTTTCGGTCAGGGTTTTTTCCGTTCTTTGCAGTTTAAATCTAAAAGAGCTGACAGGTTTATTAAGACGTAGACTCTTTGAAAATAAACAGATTATCAAATAAATATCATGATTTCAAACATAGAATATCGCGATTTAGGAAATATTGAATACAAAACAGCCTGGGATTTACAGGAAGAATTGTTTAACAAGGTTGTGGCTTGTAAGAAAGAGAATGAGAACCTGCCCGGCGCAGAACGTAAAGTAGTGTCAGGTTATCTGCTCTTTTGCGAACATCCGCATGTTTATACACTTGGTAAAAGCGGTGATGAGCAAAATCTTTTAATCAACTACATTCAGCTTCAGGCAAAGAATGCCACGTTCTTTCGTATCAACCGCGGGGGCGATATTACCTATCATGGTCCCGGACAGTTGGTGGCATATCCCATTCTCAATCTGGAAGATTATGTAAAAGGTGCCCGCGAATACATTGAAAAACTCGAAGAAGTAATTATCCGGACTATTGCCCTGTTCGGACTCAGAGGTGAACGGTTGAAAGGAGCAACAGGAGTTTGGCTTGATACGGATGTTCCGGGAAAAACCCGGAAAATCTGTGCAATTGGTGTTCGGACAAGTCATTGGGTGAGTATGCATGGCTTTGCATTCAATGTGAATACCGATCTGAGCTATTTTGGGCATATTAATCCTTGTGGATTTACTGATAAAACGGTTACTTCTCTCGAAAAAGAGCTGGGACATTCATTTAACATGGAAGAGATAAAACAGTTGGTAAAATCGAAATTTGTGGAGGTGTTCGGGTTTGAATTGTAGTTCACCTTACCTTCCTTCTATTTTGTATCTTTACCCTCCATTTTCAGTTAGATGCTTCAGAAAACCAGGGGAGTTGTTTTACAGTCGGTAAATTTTTCCGAAACGAGTATAGTTGTAAAAATCTATACTGAAGATTTTGGATTACAATCATTTATGGTAAAAAGTGTACGTTCTCCAAAAGCAAAATTGAAGATTGCGCTTTTTCAGCCATTGACCTTACTTGATTTGGTGATCTATCATAATGAACGGGCAACCCTGCATTCTATCCGCGAAGCACGAACATTTTATACTTATACTTCACTTTCTGTTGATTTTCAAAAAAGTACAATTTTCGTTTTTCTGAGTGAAATACTTTCGAAATGTTTGAGAACAGAACAACCCGACAAAAACCTCTTCCACTTTCTCTATAATTCCTTGCAACTTCTTGATTTAAAACAGACTTATTATACCGATTTTCATCTGATATTCCTGATGCAGCTTAGTCGTTTTCTGGGCTTTTATCCCAAAGGAAACTACGATGCAGACTTGCGGTGGTTCGATATGGCAGAAGGAACCTTCCAGGTTCAGGAGCCTGTGCATTCTTACTCCATGAATGCCGAAAACAGCAAAGGATTGTCAAAATTGAAAGGAATTTCTCTTTCTGATGAAAATTTATGCCTGTTTTCTACGCCTGAACGAAGAGTAATGCTGGAGCAAATCCTCCAATTTTATGCGTTACATGTTCCGGGTTTTGGAAATATACAGTCGCACAAGATATTGCAGGAAGTACTTGAGTAATCGGGAACGTATTGATTAAAAAGTGTATTTCTTTCCATTCTACTCTTAACCGGACAATATTAAATACGATATCAATTGGGGTTGAGCTCTTTCTCTTTTTGTGTTCCCAAATTTGAGCAGGATGTGTAAATCATCGAAAACCACTATTTTTGCAAAAAATCTAACTATGAACTTTGTTGAAGAACTCCGCTGGCGTGGAATGATCCACGATATAATGCCTGGTACCGATGAAATGTTGGCGAAAGGAATGGCAACGGCCTACGTAGGCATCGACCCTACTGCCGATTCATTGCACATTGGTCACCTGGTGGGGATTATGATGCTGAAACATTTCCAGATAGCAGGTCACAAACCACTGGCATTGGTTGGTGGTGCAACCGGAATGATTGGTGACCCTTCCGGGAAATCGGAAGAACGTAATCTGCTCGACGAAGCTACTTTGCGCCACAATCAGGAGTGTTTAAAAAAACAACTTGAAAAATTTCTGGATTTTGATAAGGGAGAAAACAGTGCCGAAATTGTAAACAATTACGACTGGATGAAAACCTTTTCCTTTCTCGATTTTATCCGTGATATAGGAAAACATATTACTGTAAATTACATGATGTCGAAAGATTCGGTAAAAAAACGTCTTTCGGGTGAAACCGGTGATGGAATGTCATTTACGGAGTTTACATATCAGCTGGTACAAGGTTACGATTTTCTGTATCTCTATCAGAATAAAGGCTGTCGTTTGCAAATGGGTGGCAGTGATCAGTGGGGGAACATCACCACAGGTACTGAACTTGTCCGCCGTAAAGCAGGAGGTGAAGCTTTTGCCTTAACTTGTCCGTTGATTACCAAGGCTGATGGCGGAAAATTTGGTAAAACCGAAAAAGGAAATATCTGGCTCGATCCTGAAAAAACATCGCCTTACGCATTCTATCAGTTCTGGCTCAATTGTTCCGACACGGATGCTGCTCGTTATATCCGCATCTTTACGCTGTTTAATAAAGAAGAAGTGGAAAGCATGGAACAACAGCAAAACGAAGCTCCGCATCTTCGTGTTTTACAGAAAGCTCTGGCAAAAGAGTTAACCATTCGCGTTCACTCGGAAGAAGATTACAATCAGGCAGTTGAAGCTTCGGAAATACTCTTCGGCAAAGGAACCACCGAAACATTGAAATCGCTTCCTGAAAATATGCTTTTGGCTGTTTTCGAAGGTGTTCCACAGTCGGACATTACTTTGGCTGAAGTAAACGAAGGCATTCCAATGGTCGATTTTCTGAGCGATAAAACAGGAATCTTCCCGTCTAAAGGAGAAGTTCGCCGTATGCTCAAGGATAATGGCGTTTCCATAAATAAAGAGAAAGCAAAAGAAGATCAGCAAATTACTCCCGAAAATCTCCTTGGAGGGAAATATATTCTGGTACAAAAAGGAAAGAAAAACTATTATCTGGTAAAAGCAGTGTAATTCTGTTTAAGATTTGAGAAGAGTGGCCTGACAGGTTTTTTCCTTTCAGGCCATTTTTATATCCCGGCATTTTAAATCAACAAAACAACTCCACTTTTTCTCTGTTTATTTTACAGATACTTCAAATAGGGTATTCACAGATAAAGAGTACCTTTATCACGCTTAAAATTTTTAAACTATGGCACGAAACCGAAAAGAAAAAAAACATGAAATGCCTAAGGGAGGAAAAACATTCGAAACATCTCTCTTACGCTTATTTGCTACCAATCCTTTTGAATCTTACAATCATAAACAAGTTTCTGCCCGTTTGGGAATTCATGACAAAGCCACCAAAACACTGGTTTCTGATCTTATTTTCAAACTTTCTCAATCGGGTGCACTACTCGAGGAAAAACGTGGAAAGTATAGGATAAATCCGAAGTTTATCACGCCTGATCTGGTTCCGAAAAATTACATTGAAGGCCGTGTGGACATGAAGCCAACCAGTAAAGCTTATATCATTCAGGATGACAGCAATGAAGAAGATATCTTTATTGCAGCGAACAACACAGGGCGTGCAATGGATGGCGACCGCGTACGGGTTCATCTCTTTCCCCGCCGTAAAAGTCGCAAAGTAGAAGGTCAGATTATTGAGATACTCGAACGTGCAAAAACTCAGTTTGTAGGAACTATTCTGGCCTCAAAAAAAATGGCATTTATGTTGCCCGACAACCCTAAAATGCCGGTCGATTTTCTGATTCCGATGGATTCACTCAACGGAGCTACCGACGGACAAAAAGTATTAATCAAGATGGTTGACTGGCCAGAACATTCTAAAAATCCGGTGGGTGAAGTTATTCATGTGTTGGGGAATCCCGGTGAAAACAATGTGGAAATGCAATCCATTCTTGCCGAATTTGGTTTCCCGCTTGCGTTTCCTGATGAAGTAGAATCGGAAGCAGCCCGCATTCCGGATACGATTTCTACCGAAGAAATTGCCAAACGAAGAGATTTTCGAAATATACTCACGTTTACCATCGACCCGATTGATGCGAAAGACTTTGATGATGCCATTTCCTTTCAAAAACTTGAAAACGGACATTATGAAGTTGGAGTGCACATTGCAGATGTTTCGCATTATGTTCATCCGAAAACCGCGTTGGAAGATGAAGCGTATGAACGAGCTACTTCAGTGTATCTGGTTGACCGCGTAATACCGATGCTACCCGAAAAACTTTCGAACGGGGTGTGCTCACTCCGTCCGCATGAAGAAAAATTATGCTTTTCAGCCGTATTTGAGATGAACGACAAAGCCGAAATTCTTCATGAATGGATAGGCAAAACTGTAATATTTTCTGACCGTCGGTTCAATTATGATGAAGTTCAGAAAATCATCGAAACCAAAGAAGGTGAATACGTTGAGGAAATTTTGAAAGTTCATCAGCTTGCGCAAATTATGCGCTCTGAACGTTTTAAAGAGGGCGCAATCAACTTTAATTCAGTAGAAGTAAAATTTCATCTCGACGAAAACGCCAAACCCATCGGTGTGTATCTGAAAGAACAAAAAGAATCAAACCAGCTTATCGAAGAATTTATGTTGCTGGCTAACAAAAAGGTGGCTGAATTTATTGGCAAACCCAAAGGTAAGCAAACTCCCAAAACGTTTGTTTATCGGGTTCATGATGAACCAAACCCTGAAAAACTGGGAACTTTTGTACAGTTTCTCTCCAAGCTGGGTTATAAAATGCGCTTACAATCCCGTAAAACTCTTGCCGATTCATTCAACAATCTCTTCCGGGATATTGCAGGCAAAGGCGAAGAAACTATGGTGGAAAGCATTGCAATCCGCACCATGTCGAAAGCCTATTATTCAACCGATAATATTGGTCACTACGGGCTGAGTTTCCCGTACTATTCACATTTTACTTCGCCTATTCGTCGTTATCCCGACCTGATGGTTCACCGTTTACTCGAACGCTACATGGAAGGGAAGCCTTCCGTTGAACAGGCTTCATGGGAAGCCCGTTGCAAACATGCTTCCGAAATGGAGAAAAAAGCAGCCGAAGCCGAACGTGCTTCTGTAAAATATAAACAGGCTGAATATCTGAAAGAACGAATCGGGCAAGAATTCGACGGGATAATTTCCGGTGTTACCAAATGGGGTTTATTTGTTGAATTGGCCGAAAATCGTTGTGAAGGGATGGTTCCCCTGCGTGCATTGGATGACGATATGTATGTGCTG
>Ga0209639_1003100_pt1 | contig 11618 bp, 9 predicted proteins | sample EPASupsiteHSE605_FD_187268 | JGI IMG/M metagenome (GOLD analysis project Ga0209639, IMG submission 187268) | Bioremediated contaminated groundwater from EPA Superfund site, New Mexico - Sample HSE6-05 (SPAdes) (version 2) | ecosystem: Environmental > Aquatic > Deep subsurface > Groundwater >...
AGATAAACACAAACACCTACAGAGAGAAAAACGGTGCAATCCCCGTGCTCGACACCGCCGTGTTAAAACGATACAAAGAGTTGGGTGGTGAAGCAATCTCCCTTGGGTCCGATGCCCACGACCCCGAACGGATAGGCGAGAAGTTCGCCCATTTCACAGAGGTAATCAGAAGCTGCGGCTTCCGCTACATAACCCACTACAAAAACAGAGAGGCGCAATTCACTAAAATTCAATAGCCTCGCTGAAAAAGGATAAATCTGGATTATTTTCAGTCCAGGTGTGGATTTTTGGATGCTGCATCGGGTTTACCCACTTAGTGTTCTCTCCGCTGAAAATCAAAGGCAGCCCCGATATTGTGCTTTTGCAGACTAGCTCGCGGGTCTGCGCTCGATTTTCTTACGCTCCGTTCACATAGTGGGTACCCAAACCCTATCTGCAAGCATCCTTCAAATTCCACACCTGGATCTGCTTTTACCACACTTTTGCACAATTATATTTGCTCTGTCTACTTCTTTATTTGACCCTAAAAATTTCAGGGCTGCTTATTTTTTTCCAGCTGCTTTGCCTTCTCCTTCTCCAGTTTTGCTTTCTCTTTCTCTGCCTTCATCCTCTTGGAATACAACCCGGAAAGCTTCTCATATTTAAGATATTGCTCGGGGGTGAAAATCTTCTTGAAGGCAACATCTGTCTTATTCAACCACAACTCCTGCACTGCACGGTAACTCTCTTGGGTCTGAACCCCACCCTTCTTCATCCGCTCAAAATCGGAATAAACCCCACCAATATTCACCTGCAATACAGAATCCACAAGAAATGTCTGTCCATCATTCAGTCCAAGATCCTTCTGATACTTGTCGGCCTGCAACGCCGCAATCTCAACCGGAGTCTTCGGCTTCTCCTCCTGCTGATTCTGATACTGAGCAAAAGAAGATGTAGATGACAATAATATTGTGGTGATTAGAAGAGCTATTGAAGAGAGAAGTTTTGTGGCAGTTTTCATTTGATTTGAAATTTTTCTACTGGTTTTGGACAAATTTAGTATTAATTCTGCGAATTTAAGAAGTGTTCATAAATTGTTAGTTAAATGCTTGTGCTATAGATAAGAAAATTATAGCTTTACAGGAGATTGGGGGAGAAGGAGTTTTTCCCTATTTTTAAGGAGAGAACTTCTCGTCCAAGGAAGGATAAAATCTGAATGATATTAAATCCACTATAATTTATTGATTTAAAAATATATAATTTCTAGTATGAAAACTCAGACTATTCGATACTATGATGAACTAAAGAAGTTCCTGCAACAAGCAAAGACAACAAATCTTCAAACGAAAGATTATTTGAAATTATATAATAATTTAAAAGTAAAAGTTAGTTTTGGACAAGGAAATAGTGCGGTAATTCCATGGATAGCCTTTCTTAAAGAGGGACAAACTGTGCAAAATGGGATATATCCTGTATATTTATACTTTAAAAATCATGACAAACTGGTTTTGTCGTATGGTATTAGTGAAACACAACCTTCCAAATATAATTGGCCAAATAAAAACAAAGTGAAAATAAAAGATTTCTTAGGAAATCTTGGTGTACCAGTAATGAGATATGGATCTTCATTCGTTTATAAAGCATATGATGTTACTAAGGAATTGGATGAAGAAACCATTGAAAAAGACTTACTCGCAATAACCAATTACTATAATTCACTTGATTTTAAATCTAGTTTAGAATTGCCAAAGGACCCCCAAAATTCGAGATTATTTTCATCAATACATCCGGAATTTTTAAAGGATCTTCGTAGTGCTAAGTTATTCTTTAATGATTTCCTTATTATTCGCTTTATAAGCTCTCTCCTAACTAAACCCTTCATTATTCTTACCGGCCTCTCCGGTTCTGGCAAAACAAAACTTGCACAATCTTTTGCAAAATGGATTTGTGAAGACAAGAGTCAGTACTGCCTTGTTCCTGTAGGAGCTGACTGGACAAACAGAGAGCCTTTATTGGGCTTCCCTAATGCATTAGAAGAAAAGAAATATGTTAAACCAGATAATGGTGTTCTCGATCTTATTGTGAGAGCTGGTAAAAACCTGGAGAAACCATATTTCCTTATTCTTGACGAAATGAATCTAAGCCACGTTGAGCGTTATTTTGCAGACTTCTTAAGCACTATTGAGTCAAAGGGGGAGATTTATCTTCATGAAGGTGAAGAGGATTGGGGAGGTGTGCCTTCAAAGATTGAATTGCCAAAAAATCTATTTATTGTTGGCACAGTCAACATTGATGAAACGACTTATATGTTCAGCCCTAAAGTCCTTGACCGAGCAAATACTATTGAATTTAGAATAACTAAGAGTGAAATGGAAACGTTTCTCAACACCCTAGGTAATGTGAATCTTGATGTTCTGATTGGAAAAGGAGCAAAATTTTACAGCTCTTTTGTAAGTATGGCGACAAATCCAGCAATGGAACTAAGTAAAAATGAAGATATAAACTCTACTCTTATTAACTTCTTTGAACAGTTAAAAATATCAGGGGCCGAATTTGGCTACAGAACGGCCAGCGAGATACAAAGGTTTGCTCAAATAGTTCCGTTGTTATCGCCCGAAGCCACAATTAAACAGATTATTGATTATGCCATTTTGCAGAAGCTACTACCCAAAGTTCATGGTTCAAGAAGGAAGCTGGAACCTGTCCTTATTGAATTAATGAGATTGTGCCTGGAAGAAGGAGTGGACCCGAAAGAGTATGCGACCGGTAAGTTTCTGGTTAATACTTCCGATACCACAAATATTAAATACCCACAATCACTTGAAAAGATTGTCAGAATGTTTAACAATCTTGTTCAGAATGGTTTTACCAGTTTCGCAGAAGCATAGCCAATTATGCAACTGACATCGCTTGATATACCTGTCTGTTTTAAAGATGTCTCGCTGATACTAACAATACGGCCTGAGTTATCTGTTAAGGATACGCTTGCAAATGTTGAGGATGCTTTGGCAAATGGTGAGGCACGTTATCAGATTAAAGAAGGAACCTTTTATAGTTATATCTTGAGCGACTCCCGCTATTGTCTCGATGAAAGTGAGATAGTTAGTCGCTCACCGTTCAAGGAGCTGAAGCATACAGGAAGAATCTCTCCGAATATATATGTAGGTACTTTACAGATAAATGTGCTGGATGCTGTTACTGAAGCAAAAGTAGGAGAGGTTAGTCTGGAGGTTACATCCAAGAAGGTAAACTACAGGAATGAGTACAAGTTCATGCTCGAGGAGATTACGGAAAAATGCACGGAACTTTTACTGGAACATAGTTCTCTTGTATCTCAATTTTTCAAACCTGACTACGATTCTGACCCAAAAACTCTTTACCAGAAATTCGCTTTTGTCAGATCAATAATTGATTCCAGCGAGTTTGACAACTCGGTTAACAAAGTAATAACATCTCCTCTCACACGATGGACAGAGGTAGAAGGAATCAGAGATATCCGCGGTGTAAAGAGAATAGGAAATTCCGAAATCAGGCAAATATGCTCTTCAAAAAACAGAGCAAGTACACCTGATGGTCACCCTCTTAAAAAAACTCTGAATTCGCTGCCACTAAAGCTTTCTATATTCGAAAAAACTGAAACAGTAGATACACCTGAGAATCGTTTCATTAAGCATGCTCTAACTGTTTTCCAACAGTTTTGTACTGATATTTTTCTGGTAGCACCAGAGAATAGCCGACTCAAAAACGAATCAGCTCTTCTTGCCGACAAACTTTCCAGCAGCTTATCTCATACAATATTCAAAGAGATTTCTGTTCCAAAGACACTCCCTCTAAACAGCCCTGTACTCCAAAGGAAAGAGGGATATCGGGAGATTCTCAGAGTGTGGTTGATGTTTGACCTAGCGGCCAGTTTGTCCTGGGACGGAGGAGAGGAGGATGTATACAAAGGTGGCAAGAAAGATGTTGCAACTCTGTACGAATACTGGCTCTTTTTTAAATTATTGGAGCTTGTCAAAGAGACATTTGGAATTGTGCCTCCAAAAATTGAGAATCTTATTTCAATTTCGGATGACAAATTAAGTTTGTCACTCAAGCAGGGCAAACCTCTTTACATTTCCGGGGAGTACAGTGCAAAAGGCAGAAAATTAAATATTCAGTTCAGCTATAACAAGTCTTTCCCGGGAGGGAAGAAATACCCTGATGCAGGGAGCTGGACCAGGACAATGCGGCCCGATTATACTCTGACATTCTGGACAAGTGGATTAGATCTTGATAATGCTGAAAAAGACGAATTAGTGGTTCATGTGCACTTTGATGCAAAATACAGAGTTCAAAAAATCACCGAAATTGTAGGGAGTGACTATGATGATCTTAATGCTGAAAAAGAGGAGAATAAAAAAGGCGTTTATAAAAGGGCTGACCTTCTTAAAATGCATGCATATAAAGATGCGATCAGAAGAACAGCAGGGGCATACGTACTATACCCGGGGGAATCAAACAACAGCTTCCAACCTCGCGGATTTCACGAAATAATTCCCGGCTTAGGAGCTTTCGCTGTCCGTCCTTCAAAGGTAGATAACGGAACGTCTGAACTTAAAAAATTTCTTGAAACAATTGCAGAGCATCTGATGAACAGAGCCTCGCAAAGAGAAAAACTATCATTTCATACATACGATGTCCATATATCTGGATTAATCCCAACCCTCAATGTAGCATTGCCAGAACCATACGGAGAAAATCGCAATCTTATACCAGACAACATTACAGTGATTGTTGGCTACTATAGGAAAGAGAATTGGGAGTGGATCCAAAATCAGAAGATGTACAACTTCCGGTATAATGTCGGAAGCGCACCATTAAGCATTGACCCCCGTACTGCCAATGCTAAATACCTGCTATTGCATACAGCAGGAGAAACAACTAGCAATAAATTATACAAAATTGTTTCTAATGGACCCAATATCATCACAAAAGAGCAGTTGAAAGATTCCGGCTACTTTAATCCGTCCAGAGACATGTACCTGGTTTACCAAATTGAACCAGTTACAGACCCCGAGTTCTTTGGGCAATTATGGGACTTGAAAAAATTAACTGACGATCCAACACAAAAGATAGCAACACATCCGTTTGCGGTTAGTTTGACTAAACTAATGGGGGCGGCATGCAAGTCTATAATAGATTAAATCAATATTGCTATAAACAAACGGTATTAATTATCTCACAAAATTCCTTCTCTTCTATAATACTAATATTGCATCCTTCATTATTGTACATTTCAATTTTCCGGACTTTCGAAGGACCGGCTGACTCACCCATAATCACGATGTTTGTTCTCTTAGTTATGCTTGTGTCGATATCTGCACCATATTTCTTCACAATTGCTGCAGCTTCTTCTCTGGAATATTTTGTCAGAACACCAGTAAAAACGACCTTTTTATTATAAAATGGAGAACTAATGTCTACATTTTCCAAGTCAGGTTTTAGCACATTCCCATAGAGTCTTTGATGAGAAGAATAATCAAATGGATTACTTTTCCTTTGCGCGATTTTTGAATAATCTGGTACCTCATTGTTGAGTAATTTCAAATATGCTTTAGCACAAGCCATAGCATCACAACAAGCATCGTGATGTTTATCTAATGGAATATCCAGAGAGTTACACAGATCATCTAATTTCAAATTGGTTCTCCTATAAGTACAGTCAATATTCATGTTGGGAAAAGGCAAATCGTAGTATTGTAAAGTGTTTTTAAGACAATCAATATCGAAATCTGAGTTGTGGGCAACAACTAGTTGTTCTTCTATGTATTCTTTAATTTCTGACCAAACTTCATGGAAAGTTGGAGAATTCTCCGTAATCTCACAATTTATGCCGTGAATCTGAGTGTTACTTTTTTGATATTCGTTTCCGGGTGGCTTAATTAGCTTTGAAATACTTTTGATAATCTCTCCATTTTCTACCCGAACAATTCCTACTTGGCAAATGCTCCATCTAGCACCTTGCGCAGTTTCAAAATCAATTGCTGTGAAAGTCATAATTATAGATATTTTTTCAACTCAATCCCTTTTTGTGTTAAGCGATACATTTGGTTCGGACTTTTAAGTATATCTGGTACCGTCAGTTCTACAAAACCTTCGATAATTGATGGGTCCAGATAATTATTTTTAAAATAGCCCCTATGTTTTAATTGCAATATAGCCTGTATTTCAGCACTTTTCATTTCACCCTCCAGAACGAGCACTACCCTCTTCACTTCTTTGGTTGCTTGTGCACCAACTTGTGCAGTAGCTTGTACACTAGCTTGTGCAGTAACTTGTGCACCTGGCCTCCAAATAGTCACCTTAAACCCTTCTGTCAAATCAATTGTGGGTTCCTACAACTTGATCCATTTTGCTTTTTAAAAACCCAAGTATCAACCTGCCTTTTAGGGTAGTGAGGTATTGTTGTTTTGGGCTTGTGGGTTTGTGTGGTATGGTCATTGTGAGCCAATTTATGGTTACCAACGGTTGTATATAGGTTTCAAAGTTATTAGCGTTGTTTACCAGGTTTAGTTTTGTTAGTATCTCTTTTCGGCTTTTTGCTACCGATGCACTTTCCAAAACTCCAATAAACTTGTTAGCTATACCTCCAGCTATACCTCCAGCTATGGCTCTAATTTGATTATATGCTATCAATTTAATAATATCTAAGATTTGAATATCAGAATATTGTGGCAATTCAACTTGATTACTTTCTTGGCTATTAACTATACCTCCTGTTCTTGTAATGCCTGCCTTTTCGATTATTTCATTCAATAATATGTCAATTCCTCTTATGTTCCATGTTACCCCGTTAAGATCAACAGATAATGGCTGTATTTGAATAAAAGCCGGATGTATTGGAAGCATTACCTGAAACCATGTTCTCTCCTCATCAAAATCAAACACTGGTTCTGGAGAGCCATTTATCTCCATCGCTCTTTTCAATGCCGGAAGACCAGTGGAATGACCTTCTGTGAGCCTTAATTCCTTCAAGAAATCGCCCAATCGTCTGTTACGATAGCGCTTAGGGAAAATTTTGCCAATAACGAAATCTTCTCTTTTAATAAAACGATCGGGGCCACCAGAGTTGTATAAAAAGATTGCATTAGGTTCTACCCTTATACTAACAGGTTCATGATCTTGATAATTACGATGATATAAGCAGTTGGCTACGGCCTCCTCCAGCGCATTATACGGATAATTCCAAATTCTTACTGCTTCTGCCTGGTTGGAAATTTTGATAACTTTTTCTTGCAAAATATTATTTTTCAGCCAATTCAAAGTATCGATTATTTGCTGTTGTACTGGCCCTTCAATTTTTTTCTCGATAAACTCTTTGTCGCTTGAGCCTTTAGGAAAATACACGATTTCTACCAACGAATAAGGGAAAAATATATGTGGATTTTCTGTAAACAACATCAGAGCAACATTTCTGGGAAAAAGGTGTTCATCAGGACCGGAAAGTAATGCCATTTGTTGCAATACTTCAACATTGGTTAACTTACCAACTTCATTTGCCAGTTTGCTTTCAATTTTGCGAAGATGGTCTTTTACCAAAATCATTGAAATATTGTTTATAGATGCCTGTTTATTAGCCCGGTCGTCATATGGGATGTTGTTGGATAAAGTTATCAACTCCTCTTTTTCAAGACCTTTAGCTTCAATTGAGCTTGCATATTTTCGTATGAAGTATTTCCACGATTTGTGTTTGGCTGTTATGGTTTCGGGTACTTCGTATGGCCTTTCCCTACCTGCCAGAATCCATAAAACAATTATTTGCTTGTTATCTACCTCTTCGATAAACATCTTGGGAGCATAATATGGTTTTAGTAGGTTGTTAAAACCAATCATGGCTTGCTCAATATTGCCAATTTCATTTGTATTTAGCCCCTTAACCGGACGATCTGCAATCTTAGTTTGAACGTTTTCAGCAACGCCAATCAAAATATATCCTCCTCCAGTATTATCAAAGTCATTTGCAAAAGCACAAATGCTTCTATAAATAGCATCCGGATTCCATCCTTCTTTGTATTCTATACGGTCCGACTCAACAGTACGAGCAGATAATAATTCTTCAACATTTAGGTGTAAGGCCATATTCTTTAATATTACATAATGTTTTTTTATAATTTGAGAAGGGAAATTATTAGTGCTTTACTCTACAATAATACACCATTTTTGTCAAAAAATCAAAGTTAAATCATTGTCTTGGAAACTTATATCAAAACTACATATATTTATGTTTGATCACAGAATTGGTTCAATATAGAAGTGAGACTAATGTGAATTCTTAGCCAAGTCTTTTATGAATAATTTCTGGAATTTATTGAAAGACCATATCGAAATAGGCAAAATATTTTTTAATATTCTACATTTATAAAGAAGGCAATACTCTATTAAAGAGTTTGTTGTTATCTTTATATAGTGTTTATCTATTATAAAATGACTTACACGTATTGTAAGTCAAAAACAATTAATTATTTTTGACGTGGAAATTTTTTTTTGCACCCGTAAACTCGAGCGAATCGCAAATCATGACAAAATCAAATCAATACTTTCCTCAGATTCAATTTCATCCGGGTGAGACTCTGGCTGAGAAGCTGGAAGAATTGGGTATGGGGCCAAAGGAGTTTTCTGTCAGGACAAACAAGCCGGAGAAAACTATAATTGCAGTTTTGACTGCCAAGAGCTCTATCACGCCGGAAATGGCGGTTAAATTTGAGCATGTTCTTAAAATTCCTGCTCATTTTTGGCTGAAACAACAGAGTGAGTACGACGAATATCTTGCCCGAGTAGAAAACAATAAGTTAGTAGAAAATTCAATTGCCTGGGCTAAATCATTCCCCATTAAAGAGATGATTAAACTTGGCTGGATTGCAGAAAAGCAGGAGTGGGAGGAAAAGACAAAGGAGTTGTTGTCATTTTTCTGTATAAGTAATCATAAGGCATGGGAGGACTACTACCTGAATCAGGAATTAAAAACAGCCTTTAGGATTTCTTTAAAAAATACTCAGCAGCCTCATTCAATTTCTGCATGGTTGCGTCATGGTGAAGTCGCTGCTGCCAAAATGGAAAGCAATAGTTATTCGGAGGCAGGATTGAGAACCTTATTGCCGGAACTTAAACTGTTAATGGCAAAACATCCGGATGATTTCTTTCCAAAGTTGCAAGCTGCTTGTCTGAAAGCTGGGGTTAAAATCATATTTACACCTTGCCTGCCACATGCCCAAATAAGTGGCGCAACCCGATGGATTAATGATAATCCGGTAATCCAGATATCAGGTAGGTATAAAAGGAACGACAGCTTTTGGTTCACCTTTTTCCATGAGGTAGGTCACATTATTTTACATGGCAAGAAGGATGTATTTTTAGAAAATGTGGAGAATTGTGAATTAAGCCCCGATAAAGAGCAGGAGGCTGATAATTTTGCAGTAAAATGGACATTCTCGATCTCGGAAGAGAAGCAATTACTGGCAAAAGGGATACTGACAGAGCCAGATATTCTGGAATATGCAAATCAGATAAATACACATCCCGCAATGATAGTCGGAAGACTGCAGCATAAAAAACTCATCAAATACAGTGTCGGGAAAAGGTTTCTGGTACCAGTTGATTTGTCAGGGAATAGATAGGGGAAACACTATTAAAGCTGAGATCATTGCCGATTCTGACACTTGTCTGGTACTTGTCCGGTCTGCATGTACTATATAGACACCAAATTTTAATTCATCTTATTTAGCAGTATGCTAGAGTGTTTCTAATAACTTCTTAGAAGTACTTCCAAGAAGTTATTAGAAATGGTGTCACCGTAAGGGTGTTAGACTTGTGTTCGAGTTTGCTACAACTAATTTCCAAGTTGTCAACTATAGCTAGTGTGACGCATTTCACTTATTTAACAAATTTGGCAAATGCTTGTACAGTAACTTGTGCACCAGCTTGTGCAGTACGGACTGCCATTTCGTAGTTCCACTTGCTCCTATTAGAATTGCCAGAAAAATTTGAACTGCCAGTTGTTTTTAGATTGTCTTCAATATTAGATGATTGCGAAATATTTTCTTCTGAAATATTAGGGTAAATCCTTTCTCAACACGCAGATATCCAGTAAATTGTTAAAACAACTGGCAGTTCCAAGCAATTTCAGCAGATAAAAAACAACTGCCACTTAAAACAGTTAAATGCAAAATGATACCATAAAATCAAAATATTATATCTTTGTTACAAAGATACAACAGTCATGCACGAACATGTTTTAAATGAAATTCCTCCGCTTTCTGAAAAGGATTGTTTTCACGTAGTCGAGAGGTTTAAAACTGAATTCACATTTCCTCTTCATCAGCATAAGGAGTTTGAACTCAATTTTATAGAGAATGGTGCCGGCTTAAGGCGAATCGTAGGTGATTCGGTTGAGTATACAGGCGATTATGAACTAATACTCATTAGCGGAGAGAGCCTTGAGCATGTATGGGAGCAGGGAAATTGCAACTCTAAGATGATCAGGGAGATAACAATTCAGTTCGGCTCCGATTTATTGTCACGCAATTTGTTGGAAAAGAATCAGTTCAATTCAATAAGGAGGATGCTTAAACAAGCAGAGCATGGAGTTTCATTTCCATTGAAGTCCATTATGAAAATCTATAGTCAGTTGGATACTATAGCTTCAGAAAATCAAGGGTTTGAACAATTTCTGCGTCTTCTTAAAATCTTGAATGACCTTTCGCAGGGCGAGGGCATAAGAACACTTGCAAGCAGTTCTTTTGCAAGTGCTCAGAGAAATACCGAAAGCAGAAGGGTGCGTAAAGTCAAAGAGTTTATTAACCAGAATTATAAAAAGGATATAAGACTTTCAGAACTGGCAGATATGGTTGGTATGACTCCGGTCTCATTTAGCCGCTTCTTTAAACTGAGGACAGGTAAGAATCTGTCTGACTATATAATAGATATCAGACTTGGTTTTGCTTCACGAATGCTTGTAGATTCTACCAAGAATATTTCTGAAGTCTGCTATGAGTGCGGATTCAATAACTTATCCAATTTCAACAGAATATTTAAAAAGAAGAAGGGTATGCCTCCAAAAGAATTCAGGTCGCATTATAGAAAAAACAAGATGATTATTTAATGATGATTTTTGAAACTTGTACTTATTTAACAAGAAATGAACCAAAATTCGACTAAAAGTGAACCAAAATAGCCCTGGTTTTCTCCTAAAACCTTTTTCCGGTCTCAATTTTATATACTCATATCACGACTACATTCACTTAATGTAAAATCAATGTAAGATTCAAAGAAACAATACTATTTTACATGATGGGAATTGTCCGCCCAGCTTAACAATGAGTGTTTTTAATATAAAATAAACAATTTATGGGTCATTGTAAATTATTGATGGAATTTTAAAAAACAAACCATAACCATCAACAATACAACCATTAAATAGCGCTAATCTAATTTCCACAAATTAGCCCTCGGCCACAATGCAGGTGTGTAAGGCAACAAAAATGTAATAGAATCTTATTAAAATGCAAATAAGTACCATTCTTAGATAATATAATATTTGTTTACGCTTAAAGGTAGTAGTATTTTTACACTCAGATCACTAATTACTACAATGAAAAGAATTC